>OBXQ01000134.1_pt1 | contig 60132 bp, 55 predicted proteins | sample 1476641 | NCBI WGS metagenome assembly OBXQ01 (sample SAMEA2580174, study PRJEB22360) | human gut metagenome | biome: human gut; feature: human-associated habitat; material: faeces | place: Denmark | collected 2008/2010
TGTCTGTCTGTCTGTCTGTCTGTCTGTCTGTCTGTCTGTCTGTCTGTCTGTCTGTCTTGAAGTATATCGCGTTTGTCCATGGTGTCAACCCCCTTTAGAAAATTTTTGTCCGGACCCGCGAAGATGAACAAATTCGTTCATAATGCCATAAACGGCGAAATGCGAACACGTTCTTCACGTGTTCGCATTCCTGTCTCCATAACTTTATTATACCTGATATCCTCCCGGGATTCAAGGAAAATCATCCAGACGCCTCGCGATTTCTCACCTTTTAAATGTTTCTGCCATGTATGTCAGGGTAAACTGGGTCAAGTCAGAATTACAGATAGATACCGGCCATCAGTCCAATCACCACTTTAATGATGTACAGGTAGTTACGACATTTAAACTATTGCTGGGCAAATCATTGCCGCTCCATCTGCCCCAATGGTATATCCGTCCACCTCCGTATCTGCTGCCATCGCTCCTTTGGTACCATCTGAAACCGGATTGAAATAATACCATTTTCCGTCAATCTGTCTCCAGCCAACCGCCATATCGCCATTTGGTTCAAGATAGAACCATTTTTTGTAATTCTGGTCATAATACCACCCCGTCAGCATTCTGCCCTCTGCGTCAAAGTAGTACCACAGGCCTTTTACCTGTCCCCAACGGCTTTTTGCATAGGAACCGTTTGTCATCTTAAACATCCATCCGCCCGTAACGATCTGCTCCCAGTTCCCGTAGAGAACCGATAAATCCACAGTGGAGCTTCCGCCGCCCGATGAATCTCCCGAAGAGTCAGAGGTGCCGTTCTTTCCCGTCACCGTAAAATTCACGGTGTAGTTCTTCTGTACCGTGTCCTCCTGTGCCGCAACTGTGAGGGATGCGGCGCCGGCTCCGCGGGAGAGGGTGATTTGGGGATTCCCCACGACTTTCGCCTCCTGGTGCGCCGGAACTCCTTTCAAGGCAATGACTGCAGACTGCGGCGTGTCAGGCGGCAGAAACACGTGGTATGTATCCTGATACCCTGTAAACCCAGGCACAGCGGCGGGAGCTTTCCCCTCCACCTGATACTGCAGGCTTGATAACGAGGCATCGGTACTATAAAATATCGGAGTTACCGTGATGCCTGAGGATATCATCGGCATCGATGCGGATGGTGTGGTGCTTTCGCTGAAAATCTGAGACATTCCGTAAGCATCTACTACCAGCCACCTCTTAAATACATAACCTTTTTTCGGAATGGCTTCAAAACTCAATACTTCATCTGCCGCTGCCATTGTGTGGCTGACAGCCGCAGTTCCGCCCTCCACCGTTTCCAGTACAATCGGGTATCTGACAGTTCCGTCTGCCTTCAGTTCCGATCCGGGTAAGAGAGCGTACAGGGTGGACCCCAATGTGACCTCAACCACTTTATCACTGTCATTTATAAACACACCGTCCCCGGACAACCCTAAAGCCCCGTCTATGGTACCGCCCTGATAGATAAATCCGCCAGTGATCCTGTTGGATGAACCTGTGTACAAATAACCGCCCAGCATTGTAATATCATTGATCTCTGAGGCACCAATACTAGCAATACCATCTTCTATTATAAGCGTTCCCACTTTGCCTTCCAGATGGATATCTCCCTGCTTTAAGGTAAATCTTCCTACATTTTCAAATGTACTCTCCAACTCTTCTCCTACATCCCAGATGATTGATACCTCCATTAAACCTGGACGATAATAAAAATAGACCCTCTCAGAATCGTCTGGAATAAAACTTACTAAAATAACGTCTCCGCCCTGAATGCTCTCATCCCTGAAAGCCTGTTTAAAAGCAGCATATGATTTAAAAACTTTCATCCCGCCTCCATCCATAAGACTGGAGACGAGCCTGGCGGAGCTGTCATCCGGCGGAAGAATTTCAGAATTTTTTTCCACGGTTACAGTAATTCCGGGCAGCTTCGCGCTGTCCGCCAGCACATAGCCGCCGGTATCCGCCGTAAACACGTATCGTCCCTCCGTATCGCCGTCATACTCCGGCTCGCTGTCCCAGGTCACCGGAATCCACGCCGGATACACAGTTTCTTCGTCAAGTACCATATCTTTTTCTGCCTCTGAGGGCGTGGCGGTATCCGTTCTTTCTTCCTGGCTGGCGATAATCTCCACCTCCAGTTGATCCGGCAGAATCAGCTCCTCCTGCTCTGTCCCTATGGGGACAGTCTGTTTTTTAACATCGTCCCCGAGTGCGGAAAACGACGCAACGGTTTGGATATCGCGCACGTCTGTCTCTGCCAGGGCCGCATACGGAAACTGTACCGCAATGATGATCACGGTGAATAAAAATGCCAACTGCTTTTTTATCCGAAATCTCATGTTTTTCCTCCTGCTGCTTTTTAAAGTTGTCATTGGATGATCCTCCTTCTTTCATTCCCGCTCTGCCTAATATGAACGATTTTGTTCATCTTCCCATAAACGTCGAAATGCGAACACGTTCCTCACGCGTTCGCATTTCCTGTTTCTATCACTCTATTATACCCGATACTCTCCTGCGCTGCAAGAATAATTTTCCAGACGCCCCGCAATCTCTCACGCTCTAAAGCTTCCACTGTGATCCCCATCGGAAAAGATCGCCTGGGCCCGGCCAAAATCATTTCTCACTCACTTGCCATATCAATAAAATCATACAACGTCTGATACATCCGGCCGGGGTCGATGGGCTTTGCCAGATGGGCGTCCATCCCCGCGGCCCTGCTCTTCTCAATGTCCTCGTCAAAGGCGTTGGCCGTCATCGCAATGATGGGGATTGTGCTGGCATCCTGGTTGCTGAGGTGCCGGATATTAGCCGCCGCGGTCAGCCCATCCATGAGGGGCATGCGGATATCCATCAGAATCGCATCGTAATATCCGGTGGGCGACTTGCTGAACAGCTCCAGCGCGCGCAGCCCATTTTCCGCGGTGTCCACCACAAATCCCCTGCTCTCCAGCAACATCACCGCCACCTCGGTATTGATAGCGTTGTCCTCCGCCAAAAGCACGCGCCTTCCGGTAAAATCGTACCCCTCCGTGTCCGGCCTCCGGGCCTCCTCCTCTTTCTCACCCAGCGCTTTTGTAAACGCCGAGACCAGGGCGGATTTGAACATGGGTTTGCTCATCAGCAGGTTCACGCCAGCCAGCTTCGCCTCGTGTTCGATGGACACCCAGTCGTACGCCGTCATAATGATGATCGTGACCTCCGGCCCCACAATACTTCGGATACGCCTGGCGGTCTCTAAACCGTCCATCTCCGGCATCTTCCAGTCAATGAGTATCATATCGTAATATCTGCCCTGGGCCCATAGCATGCTCACACGCTCCACGGCTTTGCGCCCGCTGTCCACCCACTCGGCCGTCACGCCCATCTCCTTGAGCGTGACTACGGCGCTCTCACAGACCGCCACATCGTCGTCCACCACCAGGGTTTTTAAATGGGAAAAATTGTGATTCTGCTTTTTCTGGTGATGCCGCAGCTTCTCCTCCTCGCTGATCCCCAGTTTCACATCCACCGTAAACTCCGTGCCGATGCCCTTGATGGAGCGCACGCTGATCTTGCCGTCCATCATGTCCACAATATTCTTGGAGATGGCAAGCCCCAGGCCGGTGCCCCCGTACAGGGCCGTGGTTCCCGTGGATTCCTGGGAAAACGGCTCGAAAATGTGGGGCAGAAATTCCTCGTTCATACCCACCCCCGTATCGTTCACAACAAAGCGCAGAATCGCGTCGGACTTTATTTTCCGGCGTTCCATTGCGGAAAATGTCACCTTCCCGCCCTCGCCCGTAAACTTGATGGCATTGGAGAGAATGTTGATCAGAACCTGCTGGAGCTTCATGGCGTCCCCCATATAGTAATCGCTCAGGACAGGGTCAACGATGCATTCATACTCCACGCCCTTGACGGCTGCCTGGGAATAACAAATGGAATTGATGCCGCCCAGGAAATCCTCTGTGGGAATCCGTTCGCTCTTCAACAGCATTTTCCCGCTCTCAATCCGGCTCATATCCAGAATATCATTGATCAAAGACAGCAAAAACCGCGAGGAAATGCCGATCTTTGAGATACAGTCCGCCACCTGCTCGTCGTCTCCGATGGACTGGGCTGCGATGGTGCTCATGCCGATAATGGCGTTCATGGGCGTGCGGATCTCATGGCTCATACGGCTGAGAAAATCGGATTTGGCGGCGTTGGCCTGCTCGGCGGCCACCAGAGCTGCGGCCAGCTCCTCCTTCTGCTTTTGTTCCTGGCGCACTACATCCGTCACGTCGGCCCTGGTCATACACACCCGGCCCAGCTCTTCGTTGATATAAAATACCTGGAAACGCTTGATCCGCGGCCCGCCCTTTTCCATAAGCTCCAGGATAAAGGTGTAGGAATTCTGCTGCCTCAGCTGACGCTTCATATATCCAAAATCCAGCTTTTCCAAAAATTCCTTCTGCGCGGCCTCCCCCATACTGAGCCCGGCAATCCGCCGGATCTCCTGCCGGAAATCCCCCTCCATCGGAACGGACGGTATCCACTCGTCGGAAAATCCCACCAGACGGTATCCGGCGGTGGAGATATCGATCTCCGTGATAATATCGTAGTCCAGCTTGGTGATCTTCTTTAACAGCTGTTCCTGCAGCCTCTGCTCCGTGACGTCCTGGGTGTAAAAGAACAGTATAATATCCCCGGTCTCAGGATTCAGGCAGGAGCGGAAATTGGTGTCGCTCCAGAAAGCGGTCCCAACCTTTCGCCTGCGGAGGAAATTAAAATGGTAGTCCACCCGGCCCGCTTTGTAATCGGCCAGAACCTTTTCCCGCCTCAGCGTTTCCCGTATAAAATCCCCGTACTCCGAGTCCACCGCGGAGGCCGCCAGGTTCTCCACCGTCTGCTCATAGGTATCGCCGACCCGGCCCACCGCCACATCGGCCGTGGAGATGTAACTCTCCAGCCGATTCCCGGTGATGTTGATTCGCCCCTGGAATGTGCCGTCCCTGGACGAGAGCTCCGCAAAATACGCTATTTCCTGCTCATACAGCTCGTTATTCCGCTCCTGCAGCCGCTTCTCATCCGTGATATCCACCAGAACGCAGTAAAAATGCTGCTCTCCGTTCTGCTCCGTAAAGAGCTGGGCCTTGACGGAAATCCACTTGACGCTGCCGTCCTTGCAGATCAGACGATTCTGATTGTGGATGGTATTTCCATATTTCAGCTGCTCCTTTAGCTTTTGCGCCATCACAGACAGATCTTCCGGGTAAATGACAGCGGACATCCGGTTCCCCATGGCTGCGAACTCATCCCGGCTGTACCCGATGAATTCAAAAAGGCCGTCGTTGGCGTCAATGACCGAGAAGTCCTCGTCAAACCGGCAGCGGAAAACCCCGCCGGGAATATTGTTGTAAAGGTGCAGCACCTCGTCCTGGGCCGTCTTTTGAGCCGTAATGTCCACACAAACCGAAGCCACGGCGGCCCGGCCGTCCTCCGCCACAGTCCTGCGCCCCAGATCGTGAACCCAGATGTACGTTCCGTCCTTCTTCTTCATCCGGTAGTCCACCGCGTACTCGTCCTTTTCCGCCAGCTGGGCAGTCAGCAGACGACTCACCTCTGCCCGGTCGTCCGGATGCCTGCAGTTGGAAATCATGCCGCCAATATCGGCGGTAAACTCCGCCTCATTCTCATAGCCCAGGTAGTCCAGCATATGGCGGTTGATGAAATAAAACGGATATCCCGCCTCCATGTACCCGCCCATCATACCGCCCGGCACGGAATCATTCAAAAGCTCCTGCCTCTGCCGGGCAATGTGCTCCATCACCAGAGTTTGGGGATAATGCTCGCTTCCGGCCTGATTCTGGCTCGGCTCCGACAAGTGGATCCCAAACACCTTCCACCGTCCCTGTTCTAAAGCCAATATGTAAAAACCGCGCAGATACCAGGTATAGTAAGTATTTCTCAGCGTGAGCTCCGCCGACAGACTGCGAACGCTTTCCGCCGGAGCCTGCTCGTAAACCACGGAAATCTCACAGGAAAAAGGCTCGGAAAGCTCGGAGATATCCTGGCGGAGGTATTCGGTCATCGCCTCCTTTCCCCAGGCCGCTTCCCCCAGGCCCGTTCCCATAAAGCTCACGTTCTCCGAGAGAAACGCCGCGGTTGCCTCCAAATCCCGCAATTCAAACCAGTTGTGGCAAAATTCGAACATTGTCTCAATGGCTGTTAATTGTACATTCATTCTCTGTATCCCCTGTTTCCTTGTCTCTTTTGATCGGTCCCTACCGTTTTCGAATTAACGTGATCACCCAGTCGTCCTCACGCAGATCGTAGCGTCAATGTTACAATTATAACATGGCATTACAGAAATTGACAGAAAAAGCATAAAAAATTATTGCTGTATTAAACTTTCCATAAAAATGTCTCCAGCTGCGCTACGGCGGCTGGAGACCAACTTAATACAAGTGCCATATTCTATTTATTTGATCTCGCTGAATTCCACTTTCTCTCCATTTGGTCCGATCACAATAAACCACCGGATATCCTGAGGCCAGTAGGTGGTGGGCTGAACGCTCCCGGCGCATTCCTCCATTAGCGTATAGCCGCTCTCCCGTACCTTGCGGTAAAGCGCCTCAATGCCGGTAACCTGAAAGGCGATGTGATCGATGGCGCCCGGCTGTCCGGCCGTAACCCTGCGCTCATAAGCTTCCACCTTCATTCCGTAAAAATCAAAAATCACAACCCGGATCGGTTCGCCGGCTTCCTGATCCAGTTTTTGAAAATAAACCTCCGCCCCCAGATCCGTGTAAAAGCGGACCGTAGCATCCATATCCCGGGTGGGAATCCCGACATGATGCAGGCATTTCACATGTTCTCTCATTTGGCCAACCTCCATCAGGGCATTTCCCGGTAGGGTTCCAGGATCTCACCGATTCTCGCCATCGTCTCATCGTCGATGGACCAGTCTAAGGCGGCAATATTCTGTCTGACCTGCTCCACGCAAGAGGCGCCTCCGATGATCGATGTAACCTCCGGTTTCTGGCGGAGCCAGTTGACAGCGATTTCATTTGTGGGATGACCGATCTCATCCGCAAGGAGCTTTAGTTTCTCGTAACCGTCAAAATATTTCTGGTAAAGCTCGCCGGACAGCTTTGGATTCTCGTTGCGTATATCTGTCTGAGAGAATGTGCGGCTGCGCGTAAACCGCCCTGCCAAAAGCCCCTGGAACATCGGGCTGTACGGGAGAAACGCCTGGCCGCGTGCCCGCACATTGGGCAGCATCTCATCCTCCGTCCTGTATTTCAGAGGAATGTTGTGGTAGCTTGCGGCATTGCGTTCAAACATATTGTAGAGTCCCTGTTGGGCGTCCACGCCAACCAGGCGGTCAAACACCTCCATATCGGCCTGTGCAAAATTTGACAGCCCTATGTAGCGGATTTTTCCGCTCTTTTTTATTTCCGCAAGGGCCTCGCAGGTCTCCTCGATCGGAGTGGAGGGATCCGGCCAGTGGAGCTGCCAGATATCGATGTAATCAGTCTGAAGCCGCTCCAGACTTCCGTCGATCTCACGGAACAGATTCTCCTTTGTCAGGTCGTTGGCGGTGACATGATCGTCACCCCAGGTCAGCCCGCACTTGGAAGCGATTATAACCTTATGCCGCAGGCCGCTGTCCTTTAGCGTCTTTCCCAGCACCCGCTCCGAATGATTCCATCCATAGACCGGAGCCACGTCGAACAGATTAATCCCCAGCTCAATCGAGGTTCTGATAATGGCCTCCGCATTCCGGTCGTTGGATGTATCCCAGTCCCCGCCAAACCCCCAGCACCCGATTCCGATGGCAGAGATTTGTTCTTTTATTCTTCCCACTGTCTTGTAAAGCATAGTCCACCTCCTGCATGAACCGCTACTGCGCTTTAAAATCCGGCACCTTTTCCGCCAGCGTATCCGGAGTTACCAAATCGGAATCCGTCAGAAGATGGGTGCTCTCCGGCTTTTCTCCGGTAACCGTATAGTTAAATACGGACATCACCGACATCCAGGCCATATTCTCCGGATCCTGGGAGACGGCTCCGATGATCTCGCCGGTGGCCACATACTGCAGGTTATCCGGCACCCAGTCAAAGCACACAACGCCGATCTCTCCCGTTTTTCCCTGATCCTTCACCGCCTGAGCCGCGCCGTAAGGGCCTCCGGCTGTACAGTAAATCACCTTCAGGTCCGGGTATGCGGTAATCAGGTCCACTGCCGCGTCATAGGTCTCCGTGGCTGAATCATGGGCCTCAACCGGCTCCAAAAGCGTCAGATCCGGCGCAAGCTCCGCCAGCTTATCGTTAAAGCCTTTGCGGCGCTCCTCGTGCTGGTTCATGGTCAGATATCCGGTGATAACGCCCACGGTACCCTTCCCGCCGGTGTAATCTGCGGTCATCTGCGCGGCTGTAGCGCCGCCCGCCACCGCGTCCGAACCGACAAAGCAGATTCTGGTATCCGTCTGGTTGGTGGACTCCGACAGATAGGTGGCGACGGTAACCCCGTCACTGACAGCCCGGTCGATATAGGCCTCCGTGCCGTCCGCCATAGGCGGGCAGACGATTCCGGCCGGGTCGTCCAGCTCCAGGGTCTCAATATAATCGGCTATGGTTTTGCCATCCGCCTCCGAGCCCATATCCACCGGGGTGACCGTACAGTTATAGCTTGCCAGATAATTTGTCACATCGTTTAATCCCGCTTTGATCAGATCCCAGAACGGATTGTTGGAATAGTAGCAGAATTTGATTTCAATGGGTTCGTCGGAGGCCTTCACCGCCGCCATCTTATAATGTTCCGGCAGTTCCGCCTTTTGTGCCTCTGTCTCCGCCTCAGAGGCCGGTCCCTCTTTCGCCGTCTCTTCTTTCGCCGGTTCCCCCGCCTTGGGCGCCTCCGTTGTCTTGGCGGCCTCCGTCTGCGCCTGCGTTGCAGCCGTTTGCCCCGAGCCACAGCCCGAAAGTCCCGCCGCCAATACCGCCGCAACCATAATGCCTGCAAGTTTTCTCGTTTTTTTCATTTCAATCCTCCTCTTATGTTAAATTGTTTCAGTTCCTGAAGCGTAAGATAAAATCTGTTCCTGAGCAAACTCAGAAAATTCCATCCGGCCGCTGATACGCCCTTCATGCATCACTATGATCCTGTGGCTCAGCGTAATCAGTTCCGGAAGTTCTGAGGAGATCAGTAAAATGCTGATGCCCTCGTCCGCCAGCTGATTGATAATGTCGTAGATCTCCTGCTTTGCGCCCACGTCGATTCCATGGGTGGGCTCGTCCAGAATCAGTACCTGCGGTTTAATGGACAGGATTCTTCCGATCAGAGCTTTCTGCTGGTTGCCTCCGCTGAGCGTGCTGATTCTCACGTTTGCATTGGGCGTCTTGACATTTAATTTGTGAATAAAATCCAGCGCATTGCGCTTCTCCGCCGGTTTGGAGACAAACGGTCCCCTCCCCCTCAGTTTTGGCCAGCTGGCCGAGTTTATATTGTCCTGAACGCTGTGCAGCCCCAAAATACCGTTGGACTTGCGGTCCTCCGACAACATTCCAAGGCCCTGGGCCACCGCTTCCTTGGGCGTGTGAAACCGCACCTCCCGGCCGTTTAAATACAAGGTTCCGCCGGACGGTCTGGTATATCCGAACACGCACTCCATCAGTTCCGTGCGTCCCGCCCCCACCAGCCCGGCAAAACCGAGGATCTCCCCTCTGTGCAGCACAAAGTCCACGTGCTCCACCTTACCCGGAAGGCAGAAATCCCTGGCCTCCAGCACAACTTCATTCTGCAGGGTGGCGGACCGCTTCCAAATCATCTCCGCCGTCTTTCCCGGAACATTGCTCTTTAACTCTCTGCCAACCATCAGGCTGATCAGGCGTGGAATATCGATTTCCCGGATATCGTATGTTCCGATATACTGCCCGTCCCTGAGAACGGAAATGACATCCGCGATCTCAAACAGCTCCTCCAGATGATGGGATATAAATACGATCGCCACGTTCCGATCCCGCAATTCCCGGATTATGTCCATCAGGATCTGGCTCTCCCTGACGGTCAGGGATGCTGTGGGCTCGTCGAAAATAATGGTTTCCGGATCTCTGGAAAGCGCTTTGGCGATCTCCACCAGCTGCTGCTCCGAAGCGGAGAGGTCGTTGACCAGCGTCCCCGGCTTGATCCAGTCGATGTGCATCTTTTTTAAAAGCTCCGCCGCACTCTCCCTCATGGCCCGTTTGTCGATAAAGGCCCCTTTTTTAATAAAATGGCCCAGATAGATATTTTCATATACCGTCAGATGCTTTACCAGCGAATTCTCCTGATGAATCATCGCAATCTGGCATTTGGCCGCATCCGCGGTGGAACGGAACTCCACCCTGCTGCCCTTGTAGCGCACCTCCGAGCCCGAATCCGGCGCGTACACTCCGGAGAGAATATTCATCAGAGTGGATTTGCCTGCTCCGTTCTCGCCGATAATCGCATGCACTTCCCCGGCCTTAAAACGTAAATTGATGCCGTCCAGAGCAACCACGCCCGGGAAGGTTTTTCTCACATTCCGTGTTTCTATTACAACCTGTTTTTCCATTGCCGTTCCCCCAGCCGTCATTTGCCGTCTTTGGCCTGTTCGTTTTTCTGGTCCTTTATCTGCGCCTTGTTCAGAACGATTTTCTTCTCTCTGCGCTTTTTGTTGACGCAGTCAAGGCCGACCGCGAGAACGATCATCAGACCGATGGTGAAGGTCTGCATCGTTGCGGGGAAATTCAGAAGAATAAACGCGTTTTTGATCACCCCCATGATCGCTGCGCCGATCAGGATACCCACGACCGAGCCCTCGCCTCCGGCCATGGAAACGCCGCCGATCACAACCGCTGCGATCACATTGGTCTCAATTCCGTCACCCGCGGAAGCCTCCGCCGTAGTCAGGTTTCCTGCGTAGAGAATGCCCGCAACCGCCGCCAGAAAACCGGATACGACATACGCCGTGATTTTGATCCGGTCTGAATTAATGCCGGAAAGCTTGGCGGATTTTTCATTGTCGCCCACCGCATAGATATTCCGGCCGAAAACGGTCTGCGTCATAACCACAATTCCAATTATATAGATCGCCAGCATGAACAAAATCGGAACCGGAAGCTGCAGCTTCCAGGGAAGGGCGATTCTGCCGCCTCCCAGCACGGAGGCCGCGTTCGAGAACTTAATAGGGATACCCGCAGTCACCATAAACGCAAGCCCTCTCGCCATCATCTGGGTTCCCAGAGTGGCGATAAACGGGGCGATCCCGATCTTCACGGAGAGAAACCCATTGATCATTCCGATGGAGAGGCCGGTCAGAAGCGCGACCAGTACGGCAAGCCAGGGATTGATCATCTGCGCCAGATACGCGGCCACACAGGCGGATAAACTCAGCGTGGCTCCCACAGAGAGATCGATTCCGGCAATGATAATTACCATTGCCTCCCCTACCGCCATAATCCCCACATTGGATATCTGCCTCATAATGTTGATCAGATTGGCCGGTTTCAGGAATTTCGGCGTCAGCAGTTGAATTCCCAGGCAGAGGATTAAGAAAATCATCAAAATCCCCAGCTCCTGCACCTTGAAAATTGAAATACCGCGACCGCCTTTTGTACTCTTCTTTTCCATAAACTGATTCCTCATACGTTTCGCATTCCTTTTCCTCGAAAAGATTATCAAAAGATATTATATTTTTTGTTTTTATCAAATACATAATTATCTTTTAAAGATATCATACTTTTTCTGTGCGATAAAGTCAAGAATAAATAAATTATTTTCTCATATTCGTCTATATTCCACAAAACAAGTTTTATCTTTTTATCGAATAAGCCCAAGTTCATTTTTAATCCCCTGATCTTTACATTTGAAGATTATTATCTTATAATGGCACTATAGTAAATTTCAGGAAAGCGGTTCATTTTATGAAAAATATACCTGCCTACAAAATCGTATATTCCAGTTTAAAGCAATCCATTCGGGACGGCTCCCTGCCTCCCGGCTCCTTTTTGCCAACGGAAACCGAGCTGTGCAAGCAGTTCAATGTCAGCAAAACCACGATCCGCAAGGCCATCTCCCTGCTGGCTCAGGAGGGACACATCCGGGTGACGCAGGGACGCGGCACCGAGGTGCTGGACAACTCCACAACCCAAAAGCTGAACACCGTATCCTCATTCACGGAAACGCTGGTGCAAAAGGGATATTCCGTATCCACCCGGGGGGCGTTTATTCAGACGGTCCGTGCGGACGCGCACATTGCAAAGGTTCTGAATATCCTGGAGGGAGCCTCTGTGTACAACGTCCAGCGCGTTCAGTGTGCCGACGGAGCGCCCATCGCGATCATGGAAAATTACCTGGTGGCGGACATGTTTCCCAATTTTCACACCGGGTACGCGGATTTCATCAGTCTTTACGCCACCCTGGAAAAGGACTACCACCTCATCATCACCAAGGCTGAGGAGACCATCATGGCCGCCACGGCGACTTTTATTGAATCCCAGATTCTCAACGTGGAGGTCGGCGAACCCCTGCTGATCAGCAAACGGGTCACCTACTGCGACAGAGGTCCCTTCGACTACTCCATCCTGAAAATCCGTGGAGACAAGTACAGCTACAGCATCCATCTTTCCGGCAGATAACAAGCGTCTCCTGCTGCAGCGCGGCCAACGCTTTATTTAGCAAAACCTCCCTGGAACCGACATGGCTCCGGGGAGGTTTTTCAGTGTTTGGAAGTCATTATGCGCCGCAGTAATCCCCAAATTCGCTCAGAACTTCCGCCAGGTGATTGAACCGTTTTGCCACGGTCTTATATTGGTCCGAGACAGCCCGGTCCGGACGGTAGCACGCCTCCCGCCGGTGAATGCCGTCAATCACCTGGTAGCTGCCGATCCGTTTCATCCCTTTGGCGGCTATGGCGGCCGCCCCCAACGAGGCCGCATCCTGGTCAATGTTCGTCTTTAGCACCCTTACATCCAGTATATCGGCGAACATCTGCAGCCAAATGGCGCTTTTGCTGCCGCCTCCACAGATCAGAATCTCGTCCTCCATTTGGACCTTCCGCTGCAAATAGGTGATCGACTGCTTCAGATTCAGCGCGATCCCCTCCAAAACAGACCTGGCCAGATCCGCCCGGTTGTTGAGCAGCGAGAGGCCAACAAACGCCCCCTGGATGTTTACACTCTTATCCTGGGAGGTTCCCCCGGCAAGGCTGGGATTGAACAGGATTCCGTTCGCACCCACCGGAGCGCTTTGGGCCAGACGGTCGATCTCCCCGTATGCCTGGGGTCCGAATTCCGTAAACAGATTGTCCCGCACCCACCGCAGGGAGCTCCCGCCCGCAAAGATTGAATAAGCTGAAGTGTACATTCCCGGCTCAATGTGGGCGAATACATAGGGTCTGGTTTTAAAGTCCAGAACCGGACGGCAGGCCGTCACTGGAACCCAGCTGGAGGAACCGAGGGAAATGTAAGCAGCCCCGTCCCGGATGCCCGTGGCGCCAAGAGCCATACAGGCGTTATCCACGCCGCCCGCCATCACCGCCGTGTCCGTTGTCAGCCCCAGCTCCTTTGCCGCCTGCTCCGTCAGATATCCCACCACCGTGTCCGAGGGAACAATCTTTGGCAGGATGTCCATATCGATTCCAGCCGCTTCCCAGAATTCCTCCTGATAGCGCGCCTCCTTCAGATTGTAGCCGCCGGTCCCTGAGGCGTAGGAGTGGTCGGTCAGGATTTTTCCCGTCATTCTGTAGTTGATATAATCTTTGGAGCCCAATACGTGTTTCATGTTTGAGAACACTTCACTCTGATGGGCTTTCATCCACATCAGCTTAAAGATCGTATAACAGTGCACGGGGAAACCGTTCCCTGTTGTCATATACCATCGTTCCTCGTCCACTGTTTCAAAAAAACGCCTTGCCTCATCCTTTGCCCTCCCGTCGGACCAGATGGGCACCCGCTCCAAAAGCGCGGCTCCGCTGCCATCGATGGGAATCGCCGTCAGGCTCTGGCCTGAAATGGCTACCGCGCCCACAGCTTGCGGATCTGTGTGCGACGCAGCCAACAGCTGTTTCGTGCTCTCCACCACCCCGTTCCACCAGTCTGATGGTTTCTGCTCGTGCAGTCCCGCCTCCGGAAAGTAGGTGCGGTATTCCATAAAGGATTTCGCCAGCACCTTTAAGGAATCATCGTATAAAGCGGCCTTCACACCTCCGGTCCCCAAATCGTATGCAATAATCACCATATTTTTACCTCTCCTTTCATGTAAATTATACAAAGATAGTTATCTTTTGTCAATGCCTCTTGATTTATAAGATGTTTTCGGGTATATTTGGATATAGATAATTACCTTTGGAGGTGGAGAATGATTTATAAAGGTCTTGAGTTGGATCATCTGGGGCAGTATATTGATGTCAGCACCGTAAAGACGGACTGTGCGATTCAGGAAATCGATGAAATGATTGAAATCGTAGCAAAACATAACTGTATCTGCGCCAGCCCCATGCCCTGGGCGACGGAATATACCATCGGGAAGCTGAAATCCGTCACCGGAACCGTAGTGACCGGTGTGGTTGGTTTTCCCTCCGGCGCTGAGACGACCGGCGCCAAGGTAAGGACCGCCAGGGAATTGATCGCCCTGGGCTGCCGGGAGCTCGACATGGTCATCAATGTAGCGGCTTTAAAGTCCGGGATGTATGAGTATGTCAAGAGCGACGTAAAGGCAGTCATCGATGCCGCAGACGGGATTCCGGTGAAAACGATTCTGGAGGTTTGCTACCTGGACGATGAATTGATCACGCGGGCCAGCAATCTCTGCGTTGAGGCCGGCGCCAGCTATATTAAAACCGGAACCGGCTGGGGACCTTCCCCCACTACAGTGGAACACATCAAATTAATCCGCAAAACCATTGGGTCCGCCGCAAAGATCAAAGCAGCCGGCGGCGTTCGCTCCCTGGACACCTTACTTTCCATGTACGCGGAGGGCTGCAACCGATTTGGCATCGGTGTGCGCACGGTGAAGGATATTTTTCAGGAGGTACAGCGCCTCGAGAGCAGCTGCGCATAAAAAAGCCAGGGAGCAAAAGCAGGACGTTTCCGTCTCTGTTTCGCTCCCTGGCTTTTTTTATGGCCTGTAAACGCTTAGGATTGCCGCCTTATCCCCCAAAGCCGCACCTCTCACCTTTTCCTCTTTTCAGGGTAAAAGGCAAGAAACAGCTTGATATATTCCGGCATTCTTGCAAGGTCGGGAGAAAAGAACCAAAAAGCAAATCCATCACAGAATTCACATTGTTTACCGTGAATGATATAGCTTTTCCTGTGGCTGCATGAACCGTCCTCCTTCATATTATGACAATGCTTACAAGCGCCGTAATCACCGGTAAAGGCTTGCTGAATGTAGTCGGGAGCCTGTTCAATCGCTTGTCTCTGCTTGTCTACATTGCTGAAATACATGCGAAGAATAAGGTCATTCTCACGCATATAAATTCTGGCAAAGCTTTTTTTACTCTTGACCCCGGCCTTCGTATAGATTATCATTTTCCGCCCCCAGCAATACCCGTCCCCGATTGTCCGGTTGCAGGTATATCCCAGCCGATTCATTTCAGCGTCAAAGGCTACTATAAATTCCTTATCCTGAGAACTGACAAAACGATATGCTTCCTCTTTTAATAAATCGTTCACTGCTCACTCTCCTTTAAACTATACTTTTTCTTCGCCAAAGGCGAACAAACACATAACTAACCGCTTTGTTTTTTCCGGCTGGTAAAAGGATTCCATCACGTTCCTTATCTCCTTTAAAAGAGATAGCCCAGTTCATCTCTCCCGTCCTTTTTCGCCCGCTCCCGCAGCGCGCTGCGCTGCTCCTCGCTCATCCGCGGGATCACTGCGAATATATATTCAGTCCGGTCCGCCTCATAAGCTTGTTCAGCGATTAAATCCGCCTGCTGGGAGTTCAGCCCCGTGGCTGCCATATAGAAAATCTCCATATTCTCACCCTCGTAGGCTTCCAGGGCGCACGCCCCCAGCTCCTCCTCCGTCAATTCAGATGACAGGATTGCAAAAAATTCTGTTTTTCCATCCCGGGCAGCCCGCCTTGCCAGCTCCCGTTTCATGACCTCAATTTTGCTGTCCTTTTTGTCGTTAACCATCGCGAAGTATTCCATCTCTCCGTTTTCGTAGGACTGTTCCAAAATGGAGGTCCAGGTCTCATCTCCCGCCTCGTCGATCACAGCAGTGAAATACAGCAGGTTGTGTTCCCGGTAAAACTGCAAAGCCAGTTCGTCGGCCGTCCCCGCAAAGGGACCGTCGGCCAAAAGCAGCACCAGTTCCTGCGGCAAAATCCCATTTGGCTTCCCGTTCTCCTGCTCAATCGCCTGACGCACCGCCTCGGTCACCGCCTGGTCGTCCGCGTACTGAACCGTCTTTTTGCCGTAACATACCGTTTTCCCGACAATTTCCCGCTTCACACCGTACTGCGCAGGGTCCACATTCCAGGCCAATGCCACGATATACTCATTTTTCCAGATCAGTTTCTCCTGCAGACTGGTCTGGTCGGCGCGGCGCTTGACGTCGCTGTCGTCGATGATCGTGCGTTCTCCGTCTTCGGCCTCCGGCTGCTGCACAGCCGCATTTTTCGCAGCTTTTTTCTTCTGCCGTTGCTCTGGCTCCTTATCGGAGACATTCACCGCAGCCACCGCATTCCCGCCGTTCTGAGGCGGCGCAAATCCGCACAGCAGCGCAGCCCCCGCCAACACGGCGGATACTGCCGCGGCTGCAAAGGCGCTGCCCCTGCTTCTCCTTTTAAATCCCATAATCTCCCCCAGCCTCTCTTTCATCCATTTCGCGTTCTCACTGAGCGGCAACGCCATCTCCGCGCCGGACGGCGCAATATGAGACCGCAGCGTATCTAAGAGGACGTTCCCGTAAATGCGCTTGCGCTCTCCGTCCAAACGCCGGATCACCGCTTCGTCGCAGGACAGCTCGCATGCGCGGGCAATCTCCTTTCGCAACAACCGGACAACCGGATTAAACCAGTGTACGCACACGGCAATTTCCACCGTCCACTTGTAGAGCGCATCCCGCCTGCGGATATGGGTTGCCTCGTGCAGGAATACATAGTAGGCCTGATCCGCTGAAAAATCCAAAGGCACTGCGATCATAGGCTGAAACAATCCCACAGCCGCGTGGGATGAGACGCAGGGACTGATCCAAATCTGCGGTAAGCGTTTCATCCCGCAATCCCGGCATGCGTCAGACAGCGCCTCCCTAAATGCCTCCGTTTTGTTCCCGTTCCGGCGCAGCAGCTTCAATGCCCTCCTGTAATTCCAAAGCTTTTTCCCAAACATGACGGCAGCAACGGCCAGCCAGATCCCCGCCAACAGCGCGCTCAGAGCCGCCGCGGTGCCCGCCGGAATAAATCCGCCGTCCGGGACGCCGCCCGCCAAGGGCCAGGCGGCGGATTGTGGAACGGGAGACGGTCGGGTGGGCATAGATTGGCCGATGTGATCCGGTATCCCGGCGGGCACAGACGGATTGGTGTTATCCGGTATTCCAGCAGACATCGATTTTTCTGCCGTTTCCGACACCGCCCCAAACGCTCCCGCCTGGGGCAGAGGCATTGCGGGCAGGACGCCCGGCCCCGGAATAGGAAGCAGGAGCCGCAGCACCACAATCCCCCAGACATAATACTGCCATCTGCGCCCCAGACGGCGCCCCAGAAGCCGGGTAAGCGCCAGCAGAACCAGCGTAAGGACCACACCGGACAACGACAGGCTCAAAAGGATGCTCATCCAATGATTCAAGGCTCCCCGCCCCCTTTCTCCCAGAACTCCTTTAGTTCATCGTAATCGTCTTTTGTCAGATACTCCTGTTTCACGAGGGCGGATATGAGATGCTTTGTGCTGCCGCCGAACACCCGGTCCACCAGGCTGCGGGCCTGCATCTGCTGGTAATCCTCCCGCGAAACCCGGGCCATGTACTCGTTGAGCCGCCCGCGCTTACACACCGATACCATGCCCCGCTCGGCCAGGCGCGCCAAAAGCGTCAGAATGGTATTCGCCTTCCATTCTTTGCCGCGGGCCTCCAGCTCCGAGCTGAGGTCCGCAAACATCACGCTCCCCCCGCGATCCCATATCACTTCCATAACCTCCAGCTGCGCTTCCGGCAGCGCTGTCTCCCGTTCCATCTGCCCCGCTCCTCTCCTCCACATATTCACCTACATTTTGTAGGTTCTGACTTCAGTTTACACCTACGCTCAGTAGGTGTCAAGTTCAAACTGAATTAAACGGTTTCCATTTCATCAAACAGGCAAAAATACCACCACAAATTTTCTGTCTGCCGCAGTAACTCGTTTTTAATTTTACATAATATTTTTATGTCAACTCATCACTTCAAACACCGGCAGCCCCCGCCGTTCTCATGACGCCTCTCACAATTTGTGATATAGTTACAGGAACGTGAAACCTTTTTTAATAATTTGCGTACTGTTAGGTGAACTACGAAAAAAGGAGGATGCCATGAATGACAGTGAAATCATTCGGAAATTGAAAAACCGTGAGGAGGAAGGCCTGAGGGGGCTGATCCGGCAGTATACCCCCTACGTCACCGCCATACTCTGTAACATCTCCCGCGGAATTCTCAGCCTTGAGGATATAGAGGAGCTGGCTGCGGACGTGTTTTGGTCCGTCTGGAGTCACAGCGCCGGACTGCAGGAGAACCGGCCCCTAAAACCCTACATGGCCCAGACCGCGCGAAATGCGGCCTACAGCAAACTGCGCCGGATAAAGGAGCTCCCCATCGCTTATGACGACGACATCCTGTCCATTTCCCATGCCGGAAATCCTGACGAGCTCACCATTCAAAAAGAGCAGACGGAAATCCTCAATTCTGCCGTGGAAGCCTTCGGGGAACCGGATCGGGAAATCTTTATCCGATTTTATTATCTGGGCGAGCGCATTGAGGCCATCGGCAGAAGGCTGGCACTAAATCCGTCCACTGTGAAAACCAAACTGCACCGCTGCCGGAAACGGCTGAGGGGGATCTTTGATGAAAGGGGGTATCAGCATGGATAAAATCCGAATCAGTGACCTTTGTTCCCGCCTGGACCCGCGCTACCTGGAGGATATGGACGTGGAAAATGAAACCAGTTTGAAACCATCGGCACAGCGGATTGAAAATCTGGTGTTTCAAAAGCTGAATGCTGAGACAAATGCGGCCGGTACGGCCGGGAAACGGAGACCTATGAGAAAGAAATCCTGGAAAATATTATTGATTGCGGCTGTATTCTGCCTGTTCGCCGCCTCGGTGTTCGCCTTGGCAGGCGGTTTTGATTACTTCCGGTCCATTTTCGGGGACACGGCCAAACATGTGGAGCAGGACATTCAATCTCCGGGAATCACCGCCGCGGACTCTGACCGTCAGATGACGCTGGAGAGCATGCTGACCGACGGTTACAAGATCAATCTGATTGTCTCTCTGAAGGCACTGTCCGGTGAAGCAAAGGCAAACACCTTTGACCATGAGCCCATTGACTTGTTTGACACAAATCTCACCCCCAACAGCTCCTACGAACACGAGGTCGCTCTGTCCTACACTTGCAGTGAGTTAGAAGAATTTTCCACCGAAAACCGGCATTTTTATCATCTGCAGCTGGATTCCCTGGAAAATTGCACCGGTTGGGATCTGAAGTTATCCCTGTCCCAGGAAATGGGCGGACTGTCCCTGGATACCAAGGTGGAGAGCACCACGGCCGCCAGACAGCTGGATATCGGTCAGGACATTGACGGCAATCTGACGGTCGAGTCCATCCAGATCTCGCCTTTAGGAGCGCTTTTGATCGGTTCCGAGAAAGAGGCAGCCGGAGGACTTCCAGCACCGTCTGTGGACCTCATCTTCCTGGACGGAAGCCGCGAGGAACTGATTTCCTCCATGTCTTTTGACTCCGGCGACGATGGGACCGTCCTTGGCGGCGGCAGCGCCGTGATCAGCGACGACCCAACCGCCGGGCCGCTGGTGGTTACTACCTACGGGATGCGCAACCCGGACGGCAAAGTAGTGCTGGCCGCTGAATTCGGGCGGATCATCCGTCTGGATCAGGTAAAATCCATCTCCGTGGACGGAGTGGAATACTCTGTAAAATAGGGGTGAATGCGCAGACTTTATCGGTCTGTCGCGGTGTGGTAGCCATATCGATTCGCCTGCTACAACGCCGGAGCCCGATCCATCTGTTCCGGCGCTGCGGCGTGGCCCATCCCAGATGTTCCCGCAGGCGCAACAGCGGCCGTTTTTCCTTTACCTCCCATCCCGGGCAGCGCCAGAACTTCTCTGCTCCAAAAATTCCCGGAACCCCTGAGAGTCGCCGGCTGTAAAAGCAGTTTTCCAGAAAAAGAGCCGTCTGGCCTTCTCCACAGTTACGAAAAATCCCTGTTCCGTCTCCACCACGTTTTGGATAGAAGAATAGTCCAACTTCCCCCTGCTCCGTTCATTTTCCCAAGTCATCTCTTGTTCCCAAAAGCAGTAGACCGTTTCTGATCCCAGTTCTCCGGGGGCCAGATGCTGTTTCATCCAATTTACCTGACGCTCGAATTCCTCCCGTCGCCCCTTCTGCGAGCGCTGCTTCCTCTCCAGAGCTATCAAAGCGGCAACAGCAATCCCTCCCGTGAGCAGCGTTCTGCCCGGATCCCTGGTCAAGATGCCGATCACCAGAAGCGCGATCAGAAATCCGGCCATTTTAAATTTCATCCGCTTAAATCCGTCGCTGTCTGCCTGCAGATTCCGTGCTGCGTACTCCCGAAGCACGGAATCATCCAATACCATACGGATGCAGAATAAAGGTTCCACTTTCATCTCCTACTACCTTTCAGCCGAATCACTTCTTTGCCTGTCTTTTCCGCTATGAACTGCAGAAATGCCTTGCTGTCCCCCACTGTAAAGTCACGTTTCGCAAAGTACAGCCCGGAGTCCTCTTTGAAATAGAGAAACACTGCGTCCCGGCTCTCCGCAACCTTATCCACCGCAGGATATTTCCACATCATATCCCCGACCGTGATTGCCCAAAACCCTTCCTCTCCAAACATAAAACGGTTCCCATTAAACGTTCCGGTATCTCCGCGTTCCTTAAGCGCAATCGTAAGAAACAAAAGGCGCAGCATAACCCGGTTGCGAAACCGCCGGAACGCGATCAAGAACCAAATAAACACCAGCAGCGCCTCCACGATAAAACTCCGCAGCGTATAGGCTCCTCCCCCTCCGCCCAAGCTCATGATCAATACAATACTGTACCAGATCAACAACACCCATGCGCCCGCGCTCCGCTTCGTCCCTTTCCGGTACAGATCAAAGGCAGTTCTGCGGTACCGCTCCTCCAGTTTCCGGTCCTTTTTCCTCACATCCACCTGAAAAATCACATCCACGTCCGATTCCTCCCCCTAATCCATTTCCCCGCATCCTTGCCATTTCCTTCCAGACCACCGCAAACGCACCAAGACATACGGGCAATTTCACTCTAATCATAAGGAATTTTTCCATGTATTTCAATCAAAATTCATTCTAATTTCCAAAAATGTGCAGATTCTTCAGAAAATCCTACCATGGTTTACACTTTATATCCTCCCCACAAAAGCCCCAAACCGCCGTTCCCTTAAAGAACCATAAAAAGAAGGAGCCGGTTAATCCGGTTCCTTCCTCTCCATGCGCAAATATCGCACAGCCGTATCAACTTCCGAGACAGACGAATACCGCCTCTTCCCCAAAGGATCTTAAATTGCGGCCAGGATCCTACCCAAATTGCAGCACGCTGCAAGAACATCTTCATCCGGCATTTCCTGGGCTATAACACCTTCTCCGCCCGCCACCACTGCGCCGTCTGCCATCACGCGGTCCTGCCACTCGCGCATCCACTGTCCGTCCCCCCAACCGTAGGAGCCAAACAGACCGATCTGTTTTCCAGAAATCATTGGGTCCAGCTGTTCCATAAACGGCTCCATCTCGCTTTCTTCCAGCACCTCGTCGCCCATAGCCGGGCACCCCAGCGCAAAGGCCTGTGCTTCCTTCAGTGTGTCCGCGGTGATCTGAGATACGGTCAAAGTCTCCGCCTCCCTTCCGGACTCCCGGATGCCCTGGCCGATTGCCTCAGCCATAACCTCCGTGTTTCCAGTCTGTGACCAGTACACAACATAAATTTTGTCCATCATTTCCTCCTTATACCGCTATTTGATGTTTGCGTGACGGAGTACGGTGAAATTTTAGTATCTTGTGAACATCAGCTCCGGCGGCAATCATCCGCACTACCTGCTCCTTTGCCTGGTCATACTCCTCAAAGATTTCCAGCCGTTCCTCCAAATTCTCATAAACTTTCCAGTATCCGGAGTAGATAAAGTCTTTTCCGCCGTTCTGAATGAACCCGGCCACGTCGGCCACCGGATATCCCAGGAGCAGCCCGATTTCATGTGGAAATGGCTCTCTGCATTTCATATAGCCGCTATACCGTTCCGCTACCTTGCTCAATATATCCACCAATCCCACTCCCGAATATCCGAATGCCTTCATCAGCGCCATGACCTCAGGACACATTAAATACTCTTCCAGCTTCTCCCTTCGAAACAGGAAAAATGTAACCCGTTCACTACACTCACACAGAAGGCGGCAGGAGATGCCGGTGGTGCAAAACAAACGAATTACGGTATCCCTATGCTGTCTGTCCACACCAAGAAGATTAGACACCTTGATTCCGGTCAGCAGTGGCGCGCACTGAAGGCCAACCTGTATCTCCACCTCGTTTCGATTTAGCGTCGCTACCAAATGTATCGCTTCACTGCTCACCCGCATTTCCCCTCTCACTTTATAAAATGAATCGCTAGATAGTTAGCCCAAGCTAACCATCTAGCAATATCATAACAGACCAACGCCAAATATGCAATCTCTGTGGAGTGAGAAAATTTATCCCTACGCTGGCTAATGCCAAATCAGGGTAAACCCCATTTCTCCCCACTCTATCTAATATCACTTCAGTGCAAAACCTATTCCAAATTCCTTCCCACCTCAAACTGACAAAAAAGCCCTCTCCTCCCCTTCCGGAGCCACAGCTCCCTCCGGTTCCGATCAGGCTCTTGCCAAAATCAGTCTACAATCGCTTCAGTTCTGCGCGTCTGTCTCCACCGCCCGGTCTCCCTCCAAACCGTCATCGCCGATCAGATCATGGGGAACCATGGAGATACTGCGCTGCCCCTCCTCGGGCAGGCTGTTGTAATTCTCCAGCCATTCCAGAGTCTCCGGCGATAACTGGTCCGCGGCAAAAAATCTGCCCTCGTACTCCACAGTACCATCCGCCAGGAACAGGATATAACTACCGCCTAGCTTTACCGCCGCGGCGTTCTCATCCAGATAGATGTAGTCGATATCCCGATATCCAAAATTGGACTGCCCCTCCTCCGTCGGAGTCCGGTTGAACGCCACGGATGAGCCCAGGGTTCCGTCCGGCGTCCCGCAGGAAATCTTGGCCGTGCGGCCGGTGGAGCGCAGCAGTACGCCGCCCAGGACCACCTGCTTGTCCTTCTCCTGCTCAGGCTCCAGCCATCCCATCTCTGTCAACGAGGCCAGCGTATCGGCGTCCACGTCCTCCAGGCTGCCTTTCTCCAGCAGACGGATATCCAGGGCTTCCGACTGGCCCGGATAGGTCTCCTGAATAAACTCCAGCTTCACCTCCACCTTGTCTCCGCTGTGAAGCTGCACAAACCTGGGCTCCTCCTCCGTACTCTGAAAGCTGACCGGGCCTTCCCGGTCGAGCACCACCATATTGCCACCATTCTTGGTTCTCAGATACCGGCCGGTCATAGCAGGCAACCCGGACAGATCCGGTGTCTCTCCATCCGTTGCCGGTTCTGCCGCAGGACTTGCTGTTTTTGTGACGGGGACAATGGCCTGTCCGGTAAACTGTTCGACCGTTCCCACCGCAGTGTCGTCCACTGTACTCGTCCCACTGTCCTTTGCCGAAGCGCAGCCGGCCATGATAACCGCTCCCGCCAGGACCGCTGCAGCGATCCCTCTCCATCGATTCCCTCTCTTCAATCCAATCCCTCCCGACTGTTCATTCTTCCTTTACCATATCATATGAAGCCGGAAAGTTCTTTACTTTTTCCTGTAGGCTTTCTTATGATTGAAGGGAGCACTGGTAGGACAGACTGCTACTCTTCCGCAAAATAGACAACGGTCAGATACTGGCCGGTGTGAATGGTATCCTCCCTGAGATTGTTCATCTTCTTCAGCTCCTCCACATACTCTTTGGCGCTGAGACTGCCGCCCTCCCGGTACTCCTTCGCCAGGCTCCAGAGGCTGTCGCCCTCCTGGATCTCCACACTCTTGTAGTAGCGCGTGGCGGCCTTCTCCTCCTCAGCCATGGAGGTCAGCATGGTGCGGCCTAAAAATACGGAAGCGAATACAATAACTGCGACACAAGTGATCATAAACTTTCTCATCATAAGTAAACCTCCCCCTGCCGCCCCGCTTGTCAGGAAGCAGAGCAAACATATGTTCTTTTGTATATTCCAACTATACTACCAGAACATATGTTTGTCAATCTTTTTTGGCAAAAAATCGAACAAAGGTTTGCATTTTAATCGAACATATGTTACTATAATACCAGATTAACATTTTATGGGAGGATAGCCATGGCTCAAGATAAAATTACTGCAAAACAGGAAGAGATACTGGAATACATCAAAGAGACCATACTGAAGAAAGGATATCCGCCTGCGGTCCGGGAGATCTGTGAGGCTGTTCATTTAAAGAGCACCTCCTCCGTCCACTCCCACCTTTCCACCCTGGAGGAGAAGGGCTTTATCCGCCGTGATCCCACCAAGCCCCGGACCATCGAAATTCTCGACGACACCTTCAATTTCAACCGCCGTGAGATGACCAACGTTCCGGTAGTGGGCGCGGTTGCGGCGGGACAGCCGCTTCTGGCGGAACAGAACATAGAAGATTATTTCCCCATCCCCGTGGAACTGCTCCCCAACGCGGACACCTTCATGCTCCGCGTCAAAGGTGACAGCATGATCAATGCGGGAATCCTTGACGGGGACCAGATCATTGTGGAGCAGACCCCCTCCGCCCAGAACGGCGATATCGTGGTGGCTCTGCTGGAGGATTCCGCCACGGTGAAGCGTTTTTACAGGGAGGACGGCCACTACCGCCTGCAGCCCGAGAACGACTACATGGACCCCATCATCGTGGATCATGTAGACATTCAGGGAAAGGTCATCGGGCTCTTCCGCCGGATGAAATAAAACCCTGCCCGCTCCCGTTTAAAGGCGCGACCCCGGCCGGCTTATATTCCGCCGGCTCGCCGGCCAGAGCCGCCGCACAATCGCCAGCGGCCTGTTTTTTACCAATCAAAAGCCCTGCCTCCGGGCGGAAACCAGATCACAGCCAACGTTGTGCTCAGTTTCCCCCGGTTGCAGGGCTTTTTTATTCGAATACACGGGAACCGCCGGATAAACCGGCGGCCTGCCGCGTTTCTTACAGCTTATTCGTTTCTTACAGCTCGTTCACATCCACAAAGGTCTTGCCGTCCCGCCAGATCCGCTCCAGATCGTAGAACAGCCGGTCCTCCCGGTTGAAAGCGTGCACGATCACATCGCCGTAATCCAGCAGAATCCAGTTGGCGCTCTGATAGCCCTCGGTCTGCCTTACCTGGTAGCCCGCTTCCGCCATCTTCTCCTCCACATTGTCCGCCATAGCCTGAACCTGATTCAGGTTCGAGCCGTCGGCGATGATAAAATAGTCCGCCATCACGGAAACCTCATGGATATCGATAATCTTGATATCCCCGCCCTTTTTCTCGCTGAGGGCCGCGTAGGCCAGTTTAGCCATTTCTTTAGACTGATCCATTCAATTCTCCTTTCGATTCCAGTAGCTGTTTAAAGTAGATATGGGCTTCCCGGGTCATCGGATCGATGCTCCCGCCCTTTTTGGTCAGATACTCCAGCGTGCCGTCCAGGATCGCGAACATCGTCTGATCCAGATCCACGTACGCCATGGCGCGCATCTGCGGAAGATTCTCCGCCTTGTAGCGCCTCGGCTCGATATAGTCGGCGATATAGAGAATTTTATCCAGCACGGTCATGTCCGGCTTGCCAGTGGTATGACAGGCGATGGCGCTCAAAATCTCCTCATCCCGTATCTGATATTTGTTCTCCGCCAGCCACGCCCCATATTTGGCGTGCAGCACGGCCAATGCCTTGTTCTCCGACTCTGAAACCGGAATCCCGTGCTTCAGGCACTTTTTTAAAATCACTTCGTCGCTGTAGCGCTTTCCGCAATCGTGCATCAGCCCCGCCAGCTCCGCCTTGTTCATGTCATAGCCGTACCGCATTGCAAGGGACATGCAGGTAAAGGACACGCTTAAAGAATGTTCGTAGCGCATGGGCGACAGGCGGTTTTGCAAGCGCTTGCGGAACATCATAATTTGACTGCATTGATTCTCCATTGTGACCCCTCTTTTCTTCAGTTTATGCTCACTTCAGCCCCCTGATACAGGCGGTTGCGCCGGATATAGGCCGCCACCTCCCCCGGCACGTAGGGGCCGATATTCTTCCCTTCCATAGCCATTCTCCGCAAATCTGCGCTGGAGACATCCATCTCCCCGCAGTGCAGCGGCAGAATACGGGCGCCGTAGCGGGCGATCAGGTGGGCGATCTGCTGATCCAGGCTGCGCTTTGCCTCCTTGAAAGCGCGTCCGGCCACCAGCAGCGTAGCCCTGGCCATCACCTGTTCCGGATGATACCAGCCCTCGATCTGATACAGGGAGTCCGCCCCGATAATAAAATAAAAGGTATGTTCCGGGTAAGCCTCCTGCAACAGCGCCAGGGTCTGGGCCGTGTAGGTGTAGCCGGGCCGCTGCAGCTCAAAGTCCGAGTACGCAAAATGCGGGTTGCCGGCAATGGCCAGGCGCACCATATCCCAGCGTTTCTCCCCTTCGGTCACCGGGTGGTCCTGCTTGTGGGGCGGATGGCCGGAAGGCATGAACCAGACCTGGTCCAGCCCGTATTCCTGATAGGCCTGTTCCCCCAGCCACAGATGCCCGTTGTGAATGGGGTCAAAGGTTCCCCCCAAAATTCCGATTTTACCCATTTTACCCTTCCAACTCCTCCTACATTCCCGCTTAACGTATTTTTAACTGCAACGGTTCAAAAAAGTTGACATAATCTTTTTATGTCAACTTGACGCATCTCACTCAATTTGCGCGCTTATTTTGGCAGCACAATTTTTCGTTTGTTCTCCTCCTTGGCCTGGCGGTACAGCACGATCTTGCGGCCGATCACCTGCACGACCTCGGAATGGGTGCGCTCCGCCAAAACCTCGGCGATGGATCTCCCGTCGTCCAGGCAGTTCTTGAGCACGGTGATTTTCACCAGCTCTCTGGCCTCCAAAACCTCGGATACAGCCTGAGTCACCTCGGGGGTCAGGCTGGCCTTGCCGATCTGGAAAACCGGATCGATTGTCATTGCCAATCCCTTCAAATAGGATCTCTGTTTGCTTGTCATATTTTCTCCTTCATGTATCAGGCGGCCTGCATCGGACGCAGACCGCTTTCTTAAATGCAATGGAACGCCGGCGCAGCCTGCGGATTGTCGGATGCAATGGGCCGATTGCCCATTGCAACGGGACTGCCGCTACTTGTAATAGTCGAATTCCAGGCCATACATGCGCACCGTGTCGCCCTCCTCGATTCCGGCCTTCTCCAGGTCCGCCAGAATCCCCGTGTTCTTGAGGAATTTCTGGAAGAAGTCGAAGCCCTTCTCCGATTCCAGGTTGGTGTAGCCCAGCATCTTTTCGATGCGCGGTCCCTCCACCACGTACACGCCGTTCTCCGCCTTCTCCACCGTGTAGGGCAGGCTGCGGTCATCCTGGAATTCCAGCTCGAATTCCGGCTCGAACACGATAGGCGCGTCGTCCACGGTCTTTAACAGCTCGTTCACATGGTAGAGCAGCTCCTTCACGCCCTTGCCGCTGACCGCGGAGAGCGCGAACACCTTCATGCCCAGAGGTTCAAACTCCTGGCGCAGGCGTTTTAAGATGCCGTCCTCGCCCTCGTCCCCGTAAACCGCGTCCATCTTGTTGGCCGCGATCACCTGGGGCCGTTTCACCAGCTCCGGATTATAGGCCTCCAGCTCCTTTAAAATAGTTTTGATGTCCTCCACCGGATCGCGCCCCTCCACGGAAGCGCCGTCCACCACGTGGATCAGCACCTTGGTGCGCTCGATATGCTTTAAGAAAGCATGTCCCAGGCCCACACCCTCGGAGGCGCCCTCGATCAGACCGGGGATATCCGCCATCACAAATCCGGCTCCGTCCCCCAGATCCACCACGCCCAGATGGGGATTCAAGGTGGTAAAATGATAGTTGGCGATCTGCGGGCGGGCGTTGCTCACCACGGACAGCAGGGTGGATTTACCCACGTTGGGGAATCCCACCAGGCCCACATCCGCGATCACCTTCAGCTCCAGCTTCACCCACAGCTCCTGGCTGGGCTGGCCCGGCTGGGCATATTTAGGCGCCTGCATGGTCGAAGTGGCGTAATGCATATTGCCCAGGCCGCCCTTGCCGCCTTTTAAGATCACCTTGCGGCGGTTCTCCCCGGACATGTCGGCGATCACCTTGCCGGACTCGAAGTCCTTGATCACGGTCCCCTCCGGCACCTTGATCACCAGGTCGCTTCCGTTGGCGCCGTGGCACCTGCGCTTTCCGCCTTCCTCGCCGCTCTGGGCCACGTACTTGCGCACATGGCGGAAATCCATCAGGGTGTTGAGGCCCTCGTCCACCTGGAAAATAATATCGCCACCCTTGCCGCCGTCTCCCCCGTCGGGACCTCCGGCCGGCACGTACAGCTCCCGGCGGAAGCTGACATGGCCGTCGCCGCCCTTTCCGGATTTAATAAAAATTTTTGCACTGTCGGCAAACATACTGCACCTAAACCTTTCTGATTCTATCGCATTTCCCTATGGCAGCCGCCGTTTAAGGACGTAACTTGTCCCGGCCGGCGGACCATATCCCATAGAGCAAAAAGACTCCATACTTATTGTATGGAGTCCACTTGTCATTATTCGTTGATTGCTCTTGGGTAAACAGAAACCTGCTTTTTGTCTCTGCCCTTTCTTTCAAACTTAACAACTCCGTCTACTAAAGCAAATAAGGTATCATCGCCGCCCTTGCCAACGTTGTTGCCAGGATGGATCTTTGTTCCGCGCTGTCTGTACAGGATGTTGCCAGCCAGTACGAACTGTCCGTCCGCTCTCTTGGCACCAAGGCGCTTCGCCTCGGAATCTCTGCCGTTCTTTGTGGAACCAACACCTTTTTTATGAGCGAATAACTGAAGGTTCATCTGAAACATGTCTTACACCTCCTCAAACCGAATGATAATATGTCGTTCCCCATATTCCTTCTCAATATTCCGAAGTCCCAGAACAAGAGAATTCATAAGGAGCTGCGATTCCGGACTGATCTCTCCGGTGAAATGAAACGAAAAACCGCCGGTCTGCTCGTCCATCTCTCCCTCAAATCCGTCCTCCGTGAACGCCTCCACGGAATTCGCCATGTTCAGGACCAATGCGGATACGGCTGCGCAGACGATATCCCGTCCGCTCTCCGCGTAACCTGCATGCCCCGAAAGCTCGACTCCCGTAAACACATCCCCGGACTCCTCGGAATCCCTGAATATCGTTACCTGGATCATAATGCGGTCAAACCCGAATTAAGCGTTGATCTTGTCGATCTTTACCTGAGTATAGAGCTGTCTGTGGCCATTTTTCTTGTGATAGCCAGTTTTTCTCTTATACTTGTAAACGATCACTTTCTTCGCCTTACCCTCTTTTTCAACCGTTGCGGTAACAGTTGCGCCGGATACGGTCGGGCATCCGATCTGCAGTTCGCCGTTGTTCACAACCAGTACCTGATCGAATGTTACGGTTTCGCCTGCGCCTGCGCCCAGTCTTTCTACCTTAATGACATCGCCTTCAGAAACCTTGTACTGCTTTCCGCCTGTTGCAATAATCGCGTACATGAAAGGCACCTCCTATTTATCATTACTCGCCAACTTTGGTGGCCCGCCTGTGGGCAGACTCTTAGAACCTCGTTGTGCGGCACACTAAAACATAATACCACTAAAAAATGCACCTGTCAACTAAAAAGAAATATTTTTTGTAATTTCTGGCAACAATTCAGACGGCGGAAATTCCCTCAAAAACTGCGGCCTTTCACTCCCCGCCGCTGCCCGCGAGCTTCACGATGGAAGCAATATTTCCCAGCTCCAGGTACTGGCCCTCCGACACGGTGATGACCGTCGGCTCCAGAAATCTCCGGTAACCGTCCTGATAATCGTAATAATAGCGCACGTCGTTGTACAGGGCGAAGTATCCGCCATCCGCGGTCAGAGGGGTCAGCAGATAGCTACCCGGCTCCATATCCCGGCCCGCCAGATACATTCCATAGGGCGCCAGGGTAAGCCCCGCCTCCCCGGCCGGCACGGCATAGCCGCTCTGCAGCAGCAGATGCTGTCCGTCGTAGAGCGTTACCAGACCGTGGTGTTCAAAGCGGAAGGTTCCAATCCGCTTCTCATCCGAATCATTTTTATATAAGGTAAAGCTGCAGGTGCGGTAGGGGTTGCCGTCCCCCTCCGGGGAGGCGAACACCGCGTACTCTCCCGCCGGGATATCCCGCCCCACCATGTAACTGCCCTTTTCGTATTTCACCGGGGCAATCTTGCCGGACTCTGCGGCGGCGGTCATTGCACCGTCATTTCCCGCGGTGAACGTCACCTCTGTTCCTGCACAGTCCGCCCCGCCCGCCTCCTGGGCAAAGGCCTGCGCAGGCGCACCCGCTCCCACACAGGCTGCGGCGCACAACACCGCTATGTATCTGCATTTTCGTCTCATCCGGCTGCTCCTCTCCGCAAATTGATGGCTTTATCATAAATCAGCCTGCGGAAATGGTCAACCAATGTCACAGTTATTTCACCGTAAATTCACAGTTCACAATTTACCGCTTGATCCAGGTACCCGGGGACAGGAGAACCAGCATCGGGAATAGTTCCAGACGTCCGGCCAGCATGTCGAAAATCAGCACCCATTTGGACATGGCTGAAAGCCCTGAGAAGTTGGCCGCCGGGCCCACCTCGGAGATACCCGGTCCGATGTTATTCAGGGTGGCAACCACCGCGGAGAAGGAGGTGCCGAAGTCAAAATTGTCCAGGCTCACCAGCAGCACGGACACGCCCAGAATGATGAAGTAGACGATGATGAAGGCGTTGATGGACCGAAGGGTGTTGTGGTCCAGGGCCTTGCCCTCGTACTTTAAAACCTTGACGCTGCGGGGATGGATCACGGAGGCCAGCTCCTTTTTGATCTCCTTAAATGCGATCATCACCCGGGACACCTTCATTCCGCCCCCGGTACTGCCCGCGCAGGCGCCGATGAACATGATGCCCAGCAGAAGGGTTTTCGAGAACTCCGGCCACTGGTTGAAGTCCACGGTGGAGTAACCCGTGGTGGTGATAATGGACGCCACCTGGAAGGCCACGTGGTGCACCGCGGTCTTAAGGTCCGGGAACATCCCCCAGGTGTTCAGGGTGATCAGAACGATGGCCGCGAACACAATGAACAGATACCCCCTGAGCTCCTCGCACTTAAAAGCGTCCTTGGGCTTTCGGATCAGGAACAGATAATACACGTTGAAGTTCACGCCGAACAGCAGCATAAATATGGTAATCACATTCTGCTGGTAAGCCGTATAGCCCGCCTGGCCGAAATTGCGGCAGGAAAATCCTCCCGTTCCGGCAGCTCCAAAGGTCATGCACAGGCTGTCGAACAGCGGCATGCTGCCCGCCAGCAGCAACAGGAACATCACCACCGTCAGGAACAGGTAGATGGAGTACAGAAGCTTGGCCGTGAAACGGATCTTCGGCACCAGCTTGCCGACGCTGGGCCCCGGGCTCTCCGCCCGCATGATGTGCATATTGTAGTCTCCGGTCATCGGCAGAACGGCCAGCAAAAACACCAGGATTCCCATGCCGCCGATCCAGTGGGAGAAGCTGCGCCAGATGAGGGAGGCCTTGCTTAAGTCCTCCACCTTGTCCAGGATGCTGGCCCCGGTGGTGGTGAATCCGGAGACGATCTCAAAAAGCGCGTCCTCAAAGTGGGTGATCTCCCCGCCCAGAAGAAACGGCATGCAGCCGAACAGGCTGAGGATAATCCAGCCAAGGGACACGGTCACAAATCCCTCCCGCGCAAAAAAAATCTTGCTGGCAGGCTTTTTGCGGACACAGAGGAAACCGATCAACCCGCAGGCGGCAGCCACCGCCAGGTAACAGAAGCCGATGGACTCGCCGTAAACCGCAGCGGTCAGACACGGTATCATGAGAAACAGGGCCTCGATGTTCATGATCCAGCCCAGCAAATAGATAATAATCCCGCTATTCATAGTTATCCGCCTTTATCTTATAATATCTCCCAGATCGTTTAAACCGGTGTGGGTGGTCACGATGATTACCGTGTCCCCCGGCTCGATGGTATCCTTGCCCCGGGGCATGATGATCCGTCCCTTCCGGTTGATGCAGGCCACCAGAAGGTGGTCGATCAGCGGAAGCTTTTCCAGCGGAACGCCCACCACCGGCGAGTCCTCCATCACCCGGAACTCCAGGGCTTCCGCCTGGTCGGCCACGATTTTATAGAGTGTCTCCACGTTGCTGCCCATGGAGTTCTGCATACCGCGCACATACTGTAAAATGATGTCTGCGGTCACCAGCTTGGGATAGATCACGCTCCCCAGATTCAGGGAATTAATCACGTTCTCAAAGGCGATCTTGTTGACCTTGGTGATCAGCTTGGCCTTGGACTGGCTGGCCGCGTACAGGGACAGCATGATATTTTCCTCGTCGAATCCGGTCAGGGAGGCGAAGGCTTCCGTCTGACGGATCCCCTCCTCCAGGAGCAGCTTCTGGTCCGAACCGTCCCCGTGGATGATCATGGCCCCGGGCAGAAGCTCGCTCAGCTCCCGGCAGCGTTCCTCGTTCTGCTCGATGATGCGGATTTTGATCTTCGTGTCCGCCAGCGCTTTGGACAGATAGTAGGTGATCTTTCCGCCGCCCACAAACATGGCGGTTTTCACCGTGTTGTTGACAATCCCCGCCTTGCGGAAGAAATCGGCGGACTCTGCGTGGGGCGCCAGGAAGGAAATCTTGTCCCCGGAGCGCATCTCAAAATTGCCGTCCGGAATCATCACGTCGCTTCCCCGCTCCACCGCACAGATCAGCACATTGCTGTGCATGCGGGACACCACGTCCATGATCTTCATATTGTTCAGGACTGATTTCTCCGGGATGAGGAACTTAAGCAGCTCGATCCGGCCTTTGGCAAAGGGCTCGATCTTGATGGCGGATGGGAAACGCAGCAGGCGGGCGATCTCCCGGGCCGCCGCCAGCTCCGGGTTGATGGCCAGCGACAGGTTTAACTCCTCCCGGATATAATTGATCTCCGCCGAATACTCGGGATTGCGGATTCTCGCGATGGTATGGCAGTTGCCCGCCTTCTTGGCGATCAGGCAGCAGAGCATGTTGAGCTCGTCGGAGTTGGTGGTGGCGATCAGAAGGTCCGCTTCCTTGATCCCCGCCTCCATCTGTACCTGGTACACGGCTCCGTTTCCGGTAACCCCCATCACGTCGATGCGGTCCGTAACGGCCTGCAGAGCCGCCCCGTCGCTGTCAATCAGCGTGATATCATGATGTTCGCTGTTCAACTGTTCGGCCAGCGTCACGCCGATTTTGCCGCAGCCCACAATAATAATCTTCATAAGCTTACCCCTTTTTACTCTTCTGTGCCCGGAATCACCTGCTCATGCAGGGGACGGCGCACCTTTTTGCGCGTCATTTCCACCAGGTTTAATTTTGTCATATCCACCACCGCCGTCTTAACCGGATCCGCGGACACGGCCTCCGACAGGGCTTTGAGCAGAATCTCCCGGTTCTCCCCCGGTTCCATGTCGATAAAATCCACCAAAATGATCCCCGACAGGTTGCGCAGCCTGATCTGATGGGCGATCTCCACGGCCGCCTCCAGGTTGATCTTTAAAATCGTCTCCTGAAGCGTCTTTTTCCCGGAATACTTGCCGGTGTTCACGTCGATGACCACCATGGCCTCCGTGGGTTCGATGACCAGATACCCCCCGGATTTCAGCCAGACCCGCTTTCCCAGGGCCTCCTCCATCACCTTATCCAGGCTGTACAGCGCACCCAGACTCAGCAGCGGGTCGTCATAAAAGGAAAGTTTTTCCAAATCCTTCTGCTGGTTCAGCGCCAGATAATGTTTCAGTTCTTCATAGACGTCCGCCTGATCCGTCAGAACCGCCTCCAGGCTGCCGCCAAGAGAATCCCTCACGCTTGCCATATAACCGGGCAGAGACCGGTACAGGCAGCTGTAACAGACCCGGTGGTTCCCCTGGTTTTGCACTGACTCGTACTGATCAAACAACACGGCCAGCTCCGCCAGAAGCTGCTCTTCGCCCGCCTCCCCGGCGTTGGTCCGCACGATCAGACCGCACGCCTCATGGCCTCTGGCCCGGACGGCCTCCTCCAGAACGGGCCGTACCCGGCGCTTAAAGGACTGGTCCGTCAGCCTGGACGAGAAATTCACCCCCGGTTTCCCGGCGGTGAGTACGCAGTAGCGGCCCGCAAAGGACAGGCGGCAGGTCACCACCGGCGCCTTGGTTTTGACCGCGTCCTTTTCCACTTGAATGATCAGCTCGTCCCCGGGCGCCAGGTTTTTTGCCCCCGGCCGGTTTAACACCCGCGGACAGGTTCCCTCCAGGGGAAGGTAGCCCACCCGGCCCCCGCCGATCTCCACGAAGGCGGCGCTGATATTTTTCACCACCTTCTGTACTTTTCCAATGTATATATTGTTTAAGAGGGAACCGCCCTGCTCTGGTTCCAGCGTCAGCGCCAAGGGCTTTCTGCCGGAAAATACCGCAGTCAGAACCTTATCCCTCCACCTTGTGATCACCAGCTTGTCCATCACGCAAACGCTTCTCCCAGATCCGCCAGGGACACAAAACAGTGTTTCCCGGCCTCCCTCTCTTCCTCAGCCGCCTGGTCCGCATACACCTCTTCCCGCTGGAACATCCAGGCGAACTGAGGCCGCTCCTCTCCCAGGAACGCATAGTAGGCGTCCAGCACCATCTCGGGCTTTACGTTGGCCGCGCTTCCGTTTGAAATCTTCATAAACAGCGCCGGTCCCTGCTCTCCGCTCTCCATCCGCAGCTCATAGATCAACGGCTTTAAATCCATCTCCTTCTGGCCGCGCTTGGTCTTTTTGGTCACAGGTACGCTGTCCCGGCTGTAAAACTCCAAAAGCCCCTCAAGCCATTTCCCCTGGTCCGCCATCTCATGGCCCGGGCGCAGGCGGCAGGTGTAGTCCGCCGCGGCTACGATGGACATGGCGCCCGCCGCGTTCTCCGGCAGCAGGCGGACGTCCACGACCTCAAAGCCCTCTGCCATCTGGGCGTTTAAGCGCTCCTTCATGCCCGCGGGCACCTCCTCGTCCAGAAGCTCGATGTCCACATACTCGCTCCGGCTGGTGATTCCCACTCCTAAAGGCGCCGCGAAGGACATGATCTGGTGCGGGCTGAATCCGCCGCTGTAGCGGATGTTTAAATCCGCCCGGCGGATGGCCTTCTGGAAATAGCGCATCACGTCCAGATGTCCGATGAATTTCATGTTGCCGTATTTGCTGAATTTAATCCGAATTTTCATAGTCCTGTTCCCTCTGTTGTCTCCCTGGTCTCAAAGCACACGCCGCCGCCGAATTTAAGCGCCCCGCAGGCGGAACACTTGCCCCGGCAGTTGGGCGTCACCACGGCCTCCATGGCGCGCTTCCACTCTCTCTTTAAAAACTCCTTGCTGACTCCGGCGTCGATGAAATCCCAGGGGAATACTTCGTCCAGGCTTCGCTCCCTGGTGGTATAAAAATCAATGGGCACGCCGCATTCCTCAAAGGCCTTCATCCAGGCCTCGTTGTTGAAATACTCGGACCAGGAGTCGTAGATCGCGCCGTTTTTGTAGGCCGCCTCGATGACTGCGCCCACGCGGCGGTCGCCTCTGGCCAGGATGCCCTCAAGCACCGTCAGCTCCGCCTCGTGCCAGTTGTATTTTAAACTCTTGAAATTCAGCATCTGGCGGAACTTACCCCGCACGATGTTGGCGCGCTCCAGAAATTCTTCCTTTGTGCACATTCTGGCCCACTGGAAGGGCGTAAAGGGCTTGGGCACAAAGAAGGAGGAGCTGGCCGTCACCTGCACCTTTCCGTGGCGCTGTTCCTTGGGGATCTCGTAGTAGGTCTCGGCCACCTTCTCAGACAGCAGGGCGATGCCCTCCATGTCCTCCACCGTCTCCGTGGGCAGGCCCAGCATGAAATACAGCTTCACCCGGTTCCAGCCCGCCTCAAATGCCTGTCTGGCGCCGTTTAGGATCACTTCCTCAGTCAAACCCTTGTTGATCACGTCCCGCAGGCGCTGGGAACCGGCCTCGGGCGCAAAGGTCAAACTGCTCTTCTTGATATCCTGGACCTTGCTCATCACGTCCAGGGAAAAGGCGTCGATGCGCAGGGAGGGAAGGGAGATGTTCACGCCCTTGCCCTTAAACTCCTCGATGAGGAAATTGACCAGGCCCTCCAGCTGGCTGTAATCACTTGAACTTAAGGAGCTTAAGGAAATCTCGTCGTGCCCCGTGCTCTTTAGCATGTCATAGGCATAGTGCTTTAAATATTCCAGGCTGTGCTCCCGCAGAGGCCGGTAAACGTCCCCCGCCTGGCAGAAACGGCAGCCGCGGATACAGCCGCGCTGAATCTCCAGCACCACCCGGTCCTGGGTCACCTTGATGTAGGGCACCAGGGGCTTCTCAATATAACCCACGCTGTCCATGTCCACCACCAGCTGTTTGGTGATCGTCTCCCCCGCGTGGGGATTGTTGGGTGTGAAGGAACGGATGGTTCCGTCCTCGTGGTAGGTTACGTCGTAAAAGGCCGGCACGTAGATCCCCGGGATCTCTGCCGCCAGCTCCAGGAAGCGCTGCCGCCCGCCTCCCGCCGCCCGGTTCTCCTTATAACGGTCCATCAATTCGAAATACACGGTCTCGCCCTCGCCGATATAAAACAGGTCGAAGAAATCGGCCAGCGGCTCCGGGTTGTACGCGCAAGGGCCTCCTCCGATCACGATGGGATCGTTTTCACCCCGCTCGCAGGCGTGCAGCGGAATCCGGGATAACTCCAGCACCTGCAGGACGTTGGTGTAACACATCTCGTACTGCAGGGTGATGCCCAGAAAGTCAAAGTTCTTCACCGGTTCCTGGGTCTCCAGGGTAAACAGCGGGATATTCTGTTCCCGCATGATGGGGTCGAGGTCCATCCAGGGGGAGTACACCCGCTCGCAGTAGATGTCCTCCCGGTCGTTGAACATGGAGTACAGGATCTGGATGCCTAAGTGGGACATGCCGATCTCGTACACGTCCGGGAAACACATGGCAAAGCGGATATCCACCTTATCCGGGTCCTTTTGGACCATGTTAAATTCCCCTCCGATGTAGCGGGCGGGCTGTTGGATACTCAGTAATGTTTCATCATTTAAAGCTAGTTTTCTCATGATTTTTCCTTATTTATTGTGCTGCCTGCACAGTATTTTTGATTGCTGTCAAAAGCCGTTTTAAATCCAAGTGGGATAACACAATATTCCACAATGCATAATTATAAAGCATTTCACGGTATTAAGCAACACCATTCGGCAGAACATAATCCAGAAGCATTTGATTTCGTTTTAATGTCAAACGCTGCCCCGCCGCAGCCCATACGGATTGCCTCATCCTTTACTTTGTCACTTCCTTTATCGGCAACAGGAGATCCATTTGTGTATCTTCCATTTTCGCGCCATTGTTCATAAGATTATAATAATTTAATATTTCCTCAAAGCATGGTCCGCCAGCCTCTTCATATCTCTCGCTTTCACTGACCCACTCCTGGAGCAAACGCCAATCCTGAAAATTCCAGTCCCTCAATACATGGGCGGCATACATCCCGCCGCTAAATGTCTTTTTTACCAGAGGCGGCTTAACTACCATATCCTCAGGGATTGATACCCATGCTTCATATGCGGTTGGAGTTGCTCCTGCCTGCACTCTCAAGTCTTCCCTGGAACAATCAAATCCCATCCCTCTGGCATCGGGTTTTATTTTTAGCAGCTCTTTTTCGTACACAAATTTCTCAATCATGCCGGTCGCTTCCGGCCCCACTCCATATTCAGCCTCCCCCGAAAAGCGGGCTGCAGCTACGGTCATTGGCGGAAGGTAAATAATCCGCACGTCTTTGTCCTCCAGCTTTTGCAACGTCTCATCTGTCATCTGCTCGTCAAGCTCCCGTATATTTTTCTCAAATACCTCAATTACACCCAATGCGCTGCTATTGCCGAATAGCTCCCGGATCTGTTTTACAGATACCCGCAGTTTCCGCAATAAAATAATTTGACGGAGCCTCCGTATGGCCTCTTCATCATAAACCCTGTAAGCATAATTCTCCACGCGCTTGCTCTCTATCAAGCCTATTTGCTCATAATAGCGGAGCATACGGCTTGAAATACCAAGATTTTTTGATACTGTACCGATCGTCTGCCTTTGATCCATAATATTTACACCTCCTCCTTTTGGTCAAGTATAAAGCACGACACGGTGTTCGCGTCAAGAAAAAATTTTTAAAGATTTGAACGGATTCCGCCTTCTCAATCGTATTAGAAGTGAACAAATCAAAAAAGGAGATTGAAATACATGAAAATCAGAACTATAATGGCAGCAGCAGTCACAGGTATCTTTTTAACCGCCGCGGGAGGCGGCCTTGCATTTGGCGCGGACTGGACCTGCCCCAGGGGATACGCGGACTGTACGGATTACGAATACTGCAGAACTCACGACCACGGTGACTGCGAAGGGCACTGGTCCGACGACGGGGACTGGGTGTGCCCGGACGGGAATCACGGACATAACGCCACCTCGGGAAACGGCTGTCACAGCGGCGGCGGACACCACAAAAGGCACGGCGGTTCCCATCACAGATAACGAAACCAGACACATGGAGCGGCTATGCGGCAGGAATCAGATGTAGAGCAGACAATCGGACAATATGCGGATATGGTCAAACATATCTGCTTTGTCTACATGAAAAATGAAAGCGATACGGAGGACGTATTTCAGGATGTATTTTTGAAATACGCCCTTTTTTCGGAACCCTTTCAGTCGGAAGAGCACAAAAAGGCATGGCTGATCCGGGTGACCGTAAACCGGTGCAAGGACCTGCTCCGAAGTTTTTTCAGGACGCACACCTGCTCTCTCGAGGAAGCCATGTCCATGGCCGACGACCGGGACCCGGACCTGTCCCATGTGCTGGAAGCCGTGCTGAAGCTGCCCCACAAATACAGAATCATCCTATATCTGCACTACTATGAGGGGTACTCGGCCGTGGAAATTGCGGGGCTTCTGCACAAAAAGGTCAATACCATATACACTCATCTGTCGAGGGCTAAGGCGGAATTAAAAAATATGCTGGGAGGTGATGACGGTGAAACAGACCATACGTGACGCGTTCGATACGGTGACCTGCAGCGATGCGCTGAAAAAACAGACCTGCGATTATGTGGCCGGACGCATGCGCCGTGGCCGTAAGCCCGCGGCGCGCAAATTGAAATGGGCCGTCTCCATGGCCTGTCTCCTGCTGTTTGCCACCAGCGGCCTGGGCGGCCTGCGCCTGTACTACGCGGAGGCGGCTGTGATCAGCATCGACGTGAATCCCAGCATCGAGCTGGATGTCAACCGCTGGGGAAGGGTGGTGGACCAGACCACCTACGGGCAGGAGGGCGAAACCATTCTGCAGTCCCTCTCATTAAAGCATATGGAATACGGCGAGGCCCTGACCCTTCTGCTGGGCAGCGCTGAGATGCAGAAGTATTTTAAGAAGGATTCCCTTGTCTCCATCACCCTGGAGGCGGAGGACGGCGGCCAGGCGATGCTCTCAGACCTTCAGGCATGCGTGGACACGGTCCTGAAACAGTGCCACGGCAGCGTAACGGCGGAATATGCCAGCGTGGACAGCCATATGTGTGACGAGGCCCACGAACACGGGATGTCGCTGGGTAAGTATTACGCCATACAGGAGCTTTTGACCGTGGACCCCCAGGCCACCCTGGATGAGTTTAAAGACAAATCCATGAAGGAAATAAAGGGCCACACCGAGCACTGCCAACACCGGGAGCAGGCCGGGGACCGTAAGGAAGCTCAGGGTGAATCCCAGGACGACCCACAGGACAGTCCGGAGCAATCTTCGGAATGCCCCGGCAGACCGGCCCACGACCGTGAGGGCGACGGACACGGCGGGCGGCACCACTGATATTACCATTTAAACATGGAGAACCGTCCGCTCAAACTCCTCCACCGGCATGGGCTTTGCAAAATAGTAACCCTGTCCGATGTCGCAGTGAATGGATTCCAGGAATTCAAGCTGGTCCTGGTCCTCGATCCCCTCGGCGACCGTTGTGATGGAGAGCGCCCTGGCAAGGTGGATCACGCTCTCAATGATCATCCGGCCTCTGCGGGACGTGGACTGCTCGGACAGGAATTCCTTATCCAGCTTCAGCTCCGCGATATCCAGATCCTTTAACGTGTTCAGTGAGGAGTAACCGCTTCCGAAATCGTCCATAGAGATGGAAAATCCCATGGTGTGAAGCTTGTCAATGACCATCTTCACCTGGGTCAGATTGCTCATGGCCACGCTCTCCGTCACTTCCAGGATAATCATGGACGGGTCGATCCTGTACCGGTCCACAATCTGGTGAAATTTATCCAGATACGTTTCATCGTAAAAAAAGATTCTGGACTGGTTGACGGAGATTGGCCTCACATCATACCCCTTCCGGATCCAGTCCGCAACTTTTTTGCACGCCTCTTCCAGCATATACATATCCAGTTCCGTGATGAATCCATTTTCCTCAAACACCGGTATAAACTCATCTGGGTAGTGAATCGTGCCGTCGGCCCCGTACCAGCGGACCAGGGCCTCCGCGCTGTGAAGGTTCTTGTCATTTAAATAGAATTTGGGCTGAAGATACATGTGAAATTCCCGGTTTGCCAGAGCCGCATGCATCTGACTGGCGATTTCCACTTTTTTGCGCGCTTTTTCATGGATCGCCTCGTCGTAAAACGCGATTGGATTGGATGTGTTGCCGTTTACGCTGTTAAGCGCCAGCAGCGCGCCGTTGATGGCCACGTCCGGAGACGGACATTGGCCCGTTCGCTCTGCCGCCCGCATGACATGAATCCCAAAGTTGCAGTTGATCCGGTACTCCTGGTTGGGCGCGGCGACATAGCGGTTGATTTCCGAGTGGATCTTGCGGATCCTGCCGGTCAGCGCTTCCCTGCCGTCAAAGTGAATCAGCATACCGAACCGGTCGGCATTATCCCGGTAAAAGCGCTCTCCCTCTCCAATATTCCCGTTGAGCACACCTGCGATATGGATCAAAAGTTCGTTTCCACGCTCAAATCCGAAAAACTCATTTACAAATTTGAACCCGCTCACGTTCATCAGCACAAGGGCGTAATCCACCGGCGCCTGAAGCAGCGCGGGCAGCTCCGTGACAAAGCGGTTCCGGTTGTCCGCCCCCGTCAGCACATCCTTGTACGCCAATACCTGAAGCGTAACGTGCTCTTTTTTCAGCAGGCTGTATATGTACAGGAACAGAATCAGAAACAGCAGGATGATGCAAATCATAACGCACAGAAACACCCAAAATATGGCGTCGATGTTGTGGTTGAGAAATGTCTGGGGCACCAGGCAGAAAATCTGCCAATCGTTGAGATCCAACGGGACAAAGGTCACCCAGTAGGCTTCCCCCTGATAGCGGAAGGAGGCGAAGGAATCCCCGCCGTTTTTGAGGGCGGCCAGGATGGACTGCCGCGTCTCTTCCGTCACGTCCCCATCGTCAAACAGATTGCCCATCGGTTTTTGAATCACCGCGTGGCTGGAGCGCAGGATGAAATTTCCTTCCTTGTCCACGATATGGAGATAGGCGGCTCCGCCGAAAATCTCCCGGCCGATGATATCCGACAGGTTGGTGGTGGTGCGGGTCGCCGTGACCGCTCCGATGACCTTCCCGCCGTCCGTAATCGGAACCCCGTAAACGATCACGGCCCCCTCCGCCATCCGGTCCTCGGTGAGATCGGAAATCACGCGCCTGCCCGAAAGCGCGCTTCTCACAAATTCCTCGTCTCCCACGTCGATCCCATCATGCTCCCCGCCGTCTGCGTCGATATAATATCCCAGGCCGTCGGGCGTTACGATCCCAATGCGTATAAAATCATCGGAACCGTTCACTGCGTCCAGGTAATCCTTAAGATACGGGAGCGCTTTCTTTCCATCCACAGCGCCTCCATCCCCCACAAAGGCGGCAGCCGCTTCCAGGGCCTGCAGATCTCCCTCGGTCTGCGCCGCGATAATGTTTTTATACTGGGACACGATCTCCTTCATATACTTTTGGGCTTCCCTCTCCTGGGTGCCCCTTATGCTCAAATTGATGGCGCTGCCGGTCAGAATCAGGATCACACTGACGATAAATACCAGAACCACCGCTATGGTAATCTGCTTTTTGATGTCCTCTCTGTCCACGTTCTTCCCTCCTGTGCGGTCCAACCGCCCGGGCACCGCTTATCCCGGAAAACAGCAATAATCATCCCGATGCAAACGCACCGGCGTCACGGTTCCCTTATAAAACGGCACCGGTTTGCCCACAACCCGTCCGCCAAGATGGCAGATGATTGCCACCGTGACCTCCCTGGCTTCCATGTAAATCTCCTCAAAGCCCTGGGAAAACAGGTCTTCAAGGGAATATACCGCCAGTTTTTTGCCGATGCCCCGGCCCCTGCGCATTTTACCGACCGCAAACCGTCCCCAGTGAACCTGTTCCCCTTCCTTCCAGGCGGCGACCGCGCCCACAACCGAGTCCCCTTCCAGAGCGCACCACCATTGCAGAAAGTGATCGCCCGGAGAGCAGACAAGCTCCCCGGGAATTCCCTGTTCCCCTTCAAATACCGCGACCTGAAGCTTCAGGATTGCTTCCATGTCAGGGGCCGCGGCTCTCCTCAAAGTGATCTGATCCATTTCTTTTCCTCATCGTGTAACGTTTTGATTCTATCTTATCCTATAATGCGCCCTTTTACAACATTTCTTTTCCGGGATCAGATGGGGAAACCATGCATATTCATTCCGTTTCTACAGAGACTATTCCCAAACGGCAGTCCTGTTTCAGCCTCTTCAATCCACCGGTCTGCCCGCAAGAAAGGAGACGTCATGTCCAATCACCTGCTCCGCGAAAAATCGCCCTATCTTTTGCAGCACGCCGAGAACCCGGTCGACTGGTATCCCTGGTCCCACGAGGCCTTTGAGAAGGCTGCTTTGGAGGACAAACCCATATTTCTGAGCATCGGTTATTCCACCTGCCACTGGTGCCACGTAATGGCCCACGAGTCCTTTGAGGACCGGGAAGTGGCAAAACGGTTAAACGCCGATTACGTTCCGGTGAAGGTGGACCGGGAGGAGCGCCCTGAAATCGATATGGTGTACATGTCGGTCTGCCAGGCCATGACCGGACAGGGCGGTTGGCCGCTCACCATCATCATGACGCCGGACAAAAAGCCCTTTTTCGCCGGCACTTACCTGCCGAAAACGTCCCGCCGCAACATGACCGGCCTGCTGGAGCTTTTGAGTGCAGTTTCCGAAATCTGGAAAAGTGACCGGAAACGCCTCTTAAATATGAGCGACCAGATTCTCGCGGTTCTCCGCCGCGCGCCGGACGCCTCCTCCCCGGCCGATCCAGAGACGCTGGCCCGGCGGGGATACGAAGAGCTGAGAGCCGCCTTTGACCGAACATATGGCGGGTTTGGCCGGGCGCCCAAATTCCCCGCTCCCCACAACCTGCTCTTTCTCATGAGGTACCGGGCCTGGGCGGACGAACCGCAGGCCCTTGCCATGGCGGAAAAGACGCTGTCCTCCATGGCAAGGGGCGGCATCCACGATCACCTGGGCGGCGGTTTCTCCCGCTATTCCACGGATCAAATGTGGCTGGTGCCGCATTTTGAGAAGATGCTCTACGACAACGCGCTGCTCGCGCTGGCTTATCTGGAAGGTTACCGGCTCACAGGCAATCGATTCTACCAAAGGACGGCCAGGCAGATTCTGGACTATGTGCGCCGGGAACTCACCGGCCCGGAGGGCGGCTTCTACTGCGGCCAGGATGCGGACAGCCAGGGCGTGGAAGGAAAATATTATGTTTTTTCAGAGGAGGAAATCGGTCGGGTTCTGGGAAGCCGAAAGGATCAGGAGAAATTCTGCCGCCGGTACGGCATCACGAAAGAAGGAAACTTCGAGGGGGCCAATATTCCGAACCTCATTCACAATCCGGATTATGAACAGAGGGACCTGGAAATGGACGCGCTCTGCCGCCGCCTCTACGAATACAGGCTGAAGCGGCTGCCCCTGCACCGGGACGACAAGATACTGGCCTCCTGGAACGCCCTGATGATCATCGCCTGCGCAAGGGCGGGTTTTCTGTTGGACGATCCCGGTTATCTGGAAATGGCCGGACGGGCCCAGATGTTTGTGGAGCAAAAACTGTTCGACGAAAATGGGCGGCTTCTGGTGCGCTACCGCCAGGGGGAAAGCGCCTTTCCCGGCAATTTGGACGATTACGCTTTTTACTGTCTGGCGCTGCTCACCCTGTATGAGGTCACCTTGGACGCGTCCTATCTGGAATTGGCTGTCAACCGGGCCGAACAGATGGTGGAGCTGTTCTGGGATGAGGAACGCGGTGGCTTTTATTTCTACGGTTCGGACGTGCCGGAGCTGATCGACCGGCCCAAGGAGCTTTACGACGGGGCCATGCCCTCCGGAAATTCGGCGGCGGCCCACGTTCTGGCCTCCCTGGCGGACCTCACCGCAAACCGGGATTGGCGCAGCTTTGCGGACCGGCAGCTGGATTTCCTGGCGGCGGGAATCGCGGACTTTCCAAGCGCCCACAGCTTTTCCCTGACCGCTCTCATGGATGCCGGGGAACCGGGCAGCCAGCTGGTGTGCGTGTCCGCACAAAATGAGGTTCCCGGGGAATTATACGCATATAGAAGGGAGCCGGAGCACGGCAGAATGTCCATTCTGTTCAAGTGCCCGGACAACGAAGCCAGGCTCTCCCGTCTGGCGCCCTTCACACGGGAATATCCGGTTCCGGACCTGGGAACCTGCTACTATCTGTGTCAAAACCATACCTGCGGCCTTCCGTTTACAAGCCTTTCTGAGGGAATGCCGGGACCGCGGGACCTGAATGGAAAGGAGAACGCATGAACAATCAAGACCTGAACGGGGAGTCCATCTGGAGCAGAACCACGGAGATTCCCCCGCGCCGGCCTCTGCCCGGCGATGTGACAGCGGATGCCGCCGTCATCGGGGCCGGTATGGCGGGGATGCTCACCGCCTTCCTTTTAAGCCGCCAGGGAATCTCCGTGATCGTGCTGGAGGCGGACCGGATTGCCGGAGGCCAGACCAAAAACACCACGGCCAAAATCACCAGCCAGCACGGTCTGTTCTACCAGAAGCTGATTCGGACCGCCGGAAAAGAACGGGCCCGCCTGTACGCCTCCGCGGGCGAATCCGCGGTGGAAGCATTTGAAACGCTCATCCGCGAGGAGCAGATCTCCTGCCATTTTAAGCGGCTGCCGTCCTATCTCTATTCCAGGGATCCGGCCAGGCAGGCGGACCTGGAACGCGAGACCCGCGCTGCATCCGCTCTGGGCATCCGGGCCTGCTTCACCGGGCAGACCGGACTCCCATTTGAGACCGTGGGCGCGGTTCGGTTTGATAACCAGGCACAGTTCCATCCCCTGGAATTCATAAAGGCTCTGGCGGATCAGGTGACGGTCTATGAGAAAACGCGGGTGATCCGAGTGAAAGGGCACACCGTGTACACGAATCGTGGCACCGTGACCGCCCGCCATATTATTTTTGCCACCCATTACCCCTTTGTCAACGTTCCGGGATTTTTCTTTACGCGGCTTCACCAGGACAGAAGCTACTGCCTGGGGCTATCCGGCGCCGCTCCTCTGGACGGCATGTACTACAGCGTGGACAGGAACGGTCTGTCGCTGAGGTGGAACGAGGACACGCTTCTGTTAGGAGGCGGCTCCCACCGGACCGGAAAAAACCGCGCCGGAGGCGAGTACGAACGCCTGGCAAAGGCTGCAAAGCAGCTCTATCCCGACTGCAGCATCACAGCCCGCTGGTCCGCCCAGGACTGTATGAGCCACGACGGTATCCCGTTTATCGGAAGCTACTGCGTATTCCGTCCCTACTGGCACGTTGCCACCGGATTCAAGAAATGGGGCATGACCTCATCCATGCTGTCGGCCATGATCATAAGGGACCGGATCTGCGGCCTTCCAAACCCATACGAAGAACTGTTTCGCCCCCAGCGCTTTCTGCTCAGGGCTTCCGCCAAAAGTCTGGCCGTCGATCTGCTGGAAAGCACGGCGGGCCTGGCAAAAGGAGCGTTCCACCTGCCCCTTCGGTCCCGGCCGCTTCCAAAGGGACACGGCGGGATTGTGCGAATCGGCTTTAAGCGTTACGCCTGCTATCGGGATGACGCAGGCCGGCTCCACCGGATATCCGCACGCTGCCCTCATCTGGGCTGCCAGCTGGAGTGGAACGGAGCTGAAAAGACCTGGGACTGTCCCTGCCACGGCTCCCGCTTCGACTGCGACGGGAACCTGATAGACAATCCCGCCCAGACAGGCTGCAGCTGCAGCAGACAGACGGCGGAATAAAGCCGGTCCATCGCACCTTTTAACGGGCCGCTCACTGATCGGCCGCAAAAAGCACGTAACGCTTTTCCTTCGCAGCCCTGGTCCAAAAAACCAGGCTGCGCTGGAGCCACTGCCACGTGTATTCAAAATCCTCATCATTTTTCTCATTTCCATAATTCCGGCTGTCGATCCGGTCATAACACATCCGGCACGCTTCCTTTGTGCGTTTTGGAAGCGCTTCCGCTATCTCCCGCACCTGTTCCGGCGTTTTCAGGATGATAAGCTGATCGCTCTCCTCCTCAGAATATATGGGGTTATGGTCCTCCATTTTAAGACCGTACAGAATCTCTCCTCCCAAAATCACGTTGCACAGCGGCGGATGCTGGTTCTGAACGTTTAAACTCCCGTCCGTGAGCATGCGGTGCATGGCATCCCAGGACGTTTCCAATTCTTGGGTGTATTCCAGATGCTCGTCAAAAAAAATATCTTCGATGTTGTCGTGCATGTAATCCGAGCGCACTGCGCGCGGGACCGTTTTGAAGCTCTCTGCTTCCTCTTTGCTCAGGGCAAATAAAACAGCCAAATCCCTCATTGCTATCTTCTCCTCATTCTCTTTTCCTGACAGCCTGCGGCAAACGATTATCTGCCGGTGTCACAATGTCATTCCCATCCGGTCTCCCATGCGAGCTTGTTCATATGCCAATTTAATACAGTATAGCAAAAGAACCGGAAAAGAGCAATCATTTGAAACAAGCATCCGCAGGTTAAGCCAGCGGCCCGGACCCGATCTGGCGGACCATCAGCTCCGTAAAGCGCTCCATCTGAGGCGTCAGATATTTGTTTTTGTGGTAGACCAGCTGGCTCCACATGCAGATCTCAGGGCACACCGTGTCCAGCACTGCCAACCTCCCGTCCTGTATGTAATCCCGGACCACAAATTCCGGCAGAAACGAGATTCCCCGGTTCTCCAGCAGCATCTTGGTGATGATGTCCGTATTTCCCGTCTCCAGAAAGGGGTGGATCTCCATGCCGCTCTCCGCCAGCACCTGTTCCATGGCATAGCGGTAGCTAATGCCCTTCTCCGTGAGCAGAAACGGTTCCTCCAACAGCCGTTCCAGTGAAATCTGCCGCTGTCCCGCCAGGCGGGACTGTGCGGAGGCCACAAAGGCGGCCGGCTCCGGGCGCTCCGCTACCTTGATCCACTCGGGGAAATTGGTCTTCCGGTCCAAAAAGTACAGCAGATCGATTTCGTTGCGCTGCACCATGGCGAATAGATCCGCCACCGAAGCGGTCTGGGTGCTGACCTCCACGCGGGGATAGAGGCAGCTGAATTCTATGATGACGGGCGGAAGCACGTTGATTAAAAGGGACTCGGCCGTTCCGATGCGCAGCCTGCCCGAAACCTCCTCCGGCTCCCGGGTAATGCTCTGGGCCCTGCGCACCCCGTCCAGAATTTCCAGCGCGTGTGGAAGCAGCCTCTGCCCCGCCTGGGTCAGCCTGATGTGCTTGCCGATGCGGTCGAACAGTTGGGCGTGCAGTTCCTCCTCCAGCTGTTTGATCTGCATCGTCACCGCCGACTGGGAATACCCCAGCTGTCTGGCAGCTTTGGAAAAATTTTGCAGCTCCGCTATGCGCACAAAGGTAATAATGTTCCGAATCTCCATGGCTCCACCTATCAAAATTTTTGAATATTATGATAAAAACTATGAATTTTACAAATCTATCATCTGTATGGTACTGTAAAATACGAAATAAGTCAAGTACAGCAAGGAGGCATTAGCCATGGATTCTTTCATGGAAGCGCAGACCCAAAGAGCCGGAGAATTGATGGAGCGCTTTATCGGTCAGACGCTCGATTTTTATGAGAATATAAAGCGGGAGGACGTGTTCCGGAAGGCGGACGGCGCGGCCATCTCCCGTCTGCTAAAGAAGGGGATTCCGCAGAAGGGGCGCCCGGTGGACGAGGTGTACCGGGAGATGATGGACGACGTGTACGCAAACACCTCCCTGGTGCAGCATCCCCGATGCTTTGCCTGCATCCCCAGCCCCGTCTCCCTCTTTTCCTGGATGGGCGACGTGATGACAAACGCCTTTGACCCCCATGCGGGCTGTGTCATGAACGCCTCCGCCGCAGGCTGCATCGAGCGGGAGCTGATCCGGTGGATGTGCGGTCTGGCGGGTTATCCGAAGGGGTGCGGCGGGCTGTTTGTCTCCGGCGGCTCCATGGCCAATCTGACTGCGCTGACCGCAGCCCGGGACGACAGGCTGACCGAGGCAGAGCGGGCGCTGGCCGTAGCCTACGTCTCGGACCAGACCCACTCTTCCATCGCCAAGGGCTTACATATCATCGGCTTTCGGGCCGACCAGGTCCGAAAAATACCCTCTGACACAAATTTTTGCATGGACATGGAGACGTTGAGAGCCGCGGTCCGGGCGGACCTTGCGGCGGGGAGAAAGCCCTTTGCCGTGATCGCTACCGCCGGCACCACCAACACCGGCAGCGTCGATCCGCTCCCGGAAATCGCAGAAATCTGCCGGACTTACGGGATGTGGATGCACGTGGACGGAGCCTTCGGCGCCTCGATCCTGCTGTCCTCAAATGAGCGCAAACGCCTGGACGGCATCGAATATTCCGACAGCCTGAGCTGGGACGCCCACAAATGGCTGAGGCAGACCTATGGCTGCAGCATGGTGCTGGTGCGGGATCAGTCCCACCTGGTCCGCAGCTTCGCCGTTCATCCCGAATATCTGACGGACGCCGGGGCTTTCAACGAGGCACCGGACTTCTGGGATTTAGGCCCGGAACTGACCCGCCCCGCCCGCAGCCTGAAGCTGTGGATCACCCTCCAGGTCATGGGCAGCGAGGCTATGGGACAGATGATCGATCACGGCTGCGCCATGGCCCGGCTGACGGAGGAACTGATCCGCCGGTATCCCGGCTGGGAAATTGTCTCCCCCGCCCGGCTGGGAATCGTCAATTTCCGCTGCGCGCCCGTCAATATACCCCCCAGTCGTATAGATCGCCTCAACCAGGACATTGCCCGGGAGGTCACGGACAGCGGTTACGCCCAGATTCTCACCACCGAGCTGAATGGAAAACGGGTCCTGCGGATGTGCACCCTGCACCCGGAGACAACCGAGGAGGACATCCGTAACACCGTCCGGCTGCTCTGCGAGAGCCGGGCCGCCTCCATGGGACAGTGCCGGACGGCTTAAGCGGCGGGAAGGGATGGCGGCAGGACCTTCCGCCCGTTTCGGACCGCCGCATATACGTGAAAGGGGAGGCGCTGTCTACGCCTCCCCACCTCTGTCATACGCCTGGATGTAGACAAAATTGCCGTTGTCCCGCTCCATGCTGTATTCCTTGTCCAGTATTGCCTGGATAAATTCATTTCCTCCCGGTTCCACCGGAACCACCCGCATATTCAGTTCCCGCTCCACATCCTGCACCGTGACGTCGTCCAAAAAGACCTGTTCGCCCACGCGCAGCATATTGGACGGGATGTGAAGCGCGCCGCCCAGATCCTCTCCGGCCTCCCTGCGCTCCTTCAGCTGTCTGATCAGGTCCTGGCCTGTGACCAGCCCGGAAACGGTAATGGTTTCCCCGAAGAAATCGTTGCGGATGTCATAGACATGGATGTGCAGGCGCGGAAAGGCGCGCATGAGCTGCTCTGCGAAGCCGCGGATGGTGGGGCCGGTCAGCTTCCCCGTGGCGATGGTCAGGGTGCGGTCCAGAGTCTCTGCCAGCGTTTCGTACTCCGGGCTGCCCAAAAGCGCCTCAAAGGCCTCGTTGAACTCATTGATAAACAGGCGCATCATACCCACGCCGTTCTCCAGCTGGATATAACCGTCATACCGCTCTTCCTCCGGGAAATCCCGCCCCGCCGTGATATACCACTCGTCGCTGGCGTGGATGAAATGCAGGCCGTACTCCTCAAAATATCCCTGCTGGCGGCTCTCGATCATATCGATCACCTCCCCGGCCTCCCCGGCGGTAAACAGCCCGATGGGGAACAGCCCGTCCCGGTATTTGGTGATCCCGGCCGGAACCACGGAAACGCTTCTCAAAAACGGCAGGAATCCGGCCAGATCGTCCAGTGTCCGCACAAGCTCCGCCCCGTCGTTCACGCCCTTGCAGCACACCACCTGTCCGTTCATCTCCACATGGCCGTCGTAGAGCATCCGCATGTATTTCAGCGTTTCCCCGGCAAAGCGGTTGTGCAGCATCTTACAGCGCAGCTCCGGGTTGGTGGTCTGAACGGAAATGTTGATGGGCGCCAGCTGCATACGGATGATCCGCTCAATGTCCCGTTCCTTCATGTTGGTCAGGGTAATGTAGTTGCCCTGCAGAAAGGACAGGCGCGAGTCGTCGTCCTTGAAATACAGCGTTTCCCGCATCCCCGGAGGCATCTGGTCGATAAAACAGAAAATGCATTTGTTGCTGCAGGAGCGGTAATCGCTCATCAGGCTGTTCTCAAACTCCAGCCCCAGATCGTCGTCGTACTCCTTGTCGATCTCCAGCAGCCATTCCTCTCCGTCCGGCTTGCGGATCAACGCCTCCACGTATTCGTCCTTGATCAGATACCGGTAATCAAATACGTCCCCGATCTCCTCATTGTTGATTGACAGAAGCACATCCCCTGGCTCGATCTCCATCTCCTCGGCGATCGAGCCGGGATATACCTCCTTAATCACATGTTCGTTCTTCTTTTTAGCCAACTGTATTCCCTCTTTATCTGTTCTATAATTCAATCACTCAGAACAGAATACCAACTTTGCGGCATTTTTTCAAGGGCTAAACGCCCGGTCCTGCAAATTGTCCGCAAATTCCGGCAACCGTCCGGGCGGCGAAACCTGCGGTCCTACCGGATGGAGATCACCTTGTAGTCCTGATCCTCCACCGTCTTTTTCAGCACGTCGTCCCCGAGCTCTGCCGTCAGGGTCACAACCGCGGTACCTGCCTCATGGCTCACAACCGCCTGATCAACCTCTGGCAGCGCCTCCAGGCATTTCTTTACTCTGGCCTCGCAGTGTCCGCACATCATTCCCTCGATTTTCATTGTCTTTTCCATGTTTTTTCCTTCCTTTCGTTTCACTTTTATTTTTTTATCCCGCGATCCGTCGTACATCTTGAAAAAATTGAGCCGGAGCGCGTTTGTTACCACACAGAAGCTGGATAAGCTCATGGCCGCGGCCCCGAACATGGGATTTAATTTCCAACCCAGAAGGGGAATCCACAGTCCGGCCGCCAGCGGTATGCCCACCGCGTTGTAGAAAAAGGCCCAGAACAGGTTTTCGTGGATATTTCGCAAGGTGGCCCGGCTCATGCGGATGGCCGCGGGCACGTCGCTGAGACGGCTCTTCATCAGCACCACGTCCGCGGCGTCGATGGCGATATCCGTGCCCGCGCCGATGGCGATGCCGATATCCGCCCTGGTGAGGGCCGGGGCGTCGTTGATTCCGTCGCCCACCATGGTCACCTTCCCCTTGCGCTTTAAGGAGCGGATCACGCTCTCCTTTCCGTCCGGGAGCACGCCGGCGATCACCTCGTCCACTCCGGCCTGCAGGCCCACCGCCCTGGCCGTGCGCTCATTGTCGCCGGTCAGCATAACCACGTGGATCCCCATGTTCTGCAGTTCCTTCACCGCCCGGGGGCTATCCTCCTTGATGGTATCCGCCACCGCGATAATGCCCGCCATCCGGCCGTCCCGGCTGAAGAACAGGGGCGTCTTGCCCTCCTGTGCCAGCCGGTCGGCCTGGGTTTCCATCTCCGGCGTGATCTCCGCCTGGCTGCCGATAAAGGCCAGATTTCCGCCGCAGAGCAGTGCTCCGTCCAGCACGGCCGAGAGCCCGTTTCCGGGGAGCGCCTTAAAGTCCGTCACCTCTGCGGCTTTAAGGCCCGACTCCTTCGCCCTGGCCAGGACCGCCCGGGCCAGGGGATGCTCGCTCTTTTTCTCCAGAGCCAGAGCCAGCTCCAAAAGCCGCCTCTCGTCCACGCCCTCCGCCGGGATCAGATCCGTCACCCTGGGCTCGCCGCTTGTGATGGTGCCGGTCTTGTCAAGGGCCACGATCTCGGTCTTTCCCGTCTCCTCCAGGGAAACGGCGGTCTTGAACATGATGCCGTGCCTGGCGCCCATGCCGTTGCCAACCATAATGGCCACCGGCGTGGCCAGCCCCAGGGCGCAGGGACAGCTGATCACCAGCACGGAAATACTTCTGGCCAGCGCGAAGCCGATGGTCTGACCCGCCATCAGCCACCCCAGCAGGGTGAGCACCGCAATGGCGATCACTGCGGGCACAAAGACGCCGGATACCCGGTCCGCTACCTTGGCGATGGGCGCCTTGGTGGCCGCCGCGTCGCTGACCATCTGAATGATCTGGGACAGGGTGGTATCCTCGCCGACCCGCAGGGCCTGGCAGACGATATAGCCGGACTGGTTTACCGTGGCCGCGGAAACCTGATCGCCCACGGTTTTGTCCACCGGGATACTCTCGCCGGTCAGCGCCGACTCGTTGACCGCGCTGCTGCCCTCCAGAACGATCCCGTCCACCGGGATGTTTTCACCCGGACGGACCGCAAAGTAATCGCCCTTTTTCACCTGGTCGATGGAAACCTCGGTCTCCGCGCCGTCCACCAGCAGGGTGGCCGTCCTGGGAGCCAGCTTCATCAGGCTCTTTAACGCGTCCGTGGTCCTTCCCTTGGACCGTGCTTCCAGCATCTTGCCCACCGTGATCAGGGTCAAAATCATGGCCGCGGACTCAAAATAGAATTCATGCATATATTCCATAACCCCGGCCATATCCCCGGCGGCCTGGGCGGCCGTCATGGCGAACAGCGCGTAAACGCTGTACACAAAGGAGGCTCCGGAGCCAAGGGCCACCAGGGTATCCATGTTGGGAGCCCTGTGGATCAGCCCCTTAAATCCGCTGACAAAAAACTTCTGGTTGATCACCATGACGATCACCGTCAGAAGAAGCTGCAGCAGCCCCATAGCCACGTGGTTATCCACAAAAAAGGCCGGAACGGGCCAGTTCCACATCATATGTCCCATGGAAAAATACATGAGAACCAGCAAAAATCCCAAAGAAGCGTACAGACGGCGCTTTAACGCCGGCGTCTCCCGGTCCTTTAACAGATCGTCGGCCCCAGCGGCCGCGGGCCGGTTCTTTGCCTCCGCTCCCTTCACCGCAGCGCCGTACCCTGCTTCCTCCACCGCCTTTATAATCTCCTGTTCGGGTGCGGATCCCTCCACGCCCATGGAATTGGTCAGCAGACTGACGGAACAGGAGGTGACGCCGGGCACCTTGGACACCGCCTTCTCCACCCGGGCGCTGCAGGCCGCGCAGCTCATTCCTGTCACTGTATACTGCTCCATAAAATCATCTCCTCTCTGAATCCCGCCTTTCTTACCCTAAGGGACGCCGGGCAAAGCCTGGCAGATTCCTCCGGGCAGAGGGCGGGAATGAATGTTCAGACACGCGCTAGCGCATCAGCTTCTGGATCGTGGCCACCAGCTCGTCGATCGTCTCATCCTTTCCGCTCCGAATGTCATTGGCAACACAGGTCCTGATGTGGTTGGCCAGCAGCTCCTTGCTGAAACTGTTGAGCGCCGCGCCGGCCGCGGCCACCTGGACCAGAATATCAGGACAGTAGGCATCCTTTTCCAGCATATTGCGGATACCGCGCACCTGGCCCTCGATCCGGTTCAAACGGTTTTGCAGGCTTTTGTACTCCTCCTGGGAGCGCTCTTTTGTCTTGTGGCAGCATGTGCATGTGGTTTCTTCCATCCTTGATCTCCTCCTGAACGCTGTTTTAAGATACCCCTTACCGGTATATTTACATCTTTGATTATATACCCCTATCGGGTATATTGCAAGACCCAATTTGAATTTTTTCACTCAAAAAAGGAGCTGTTGCGCGCACAGCTCCTTTTTTGAGTGAAATTTTCGTTAAAACAACCTCGCCTTCACCTCGTTCCCCTCTGCCAGGGCGACGGTCAGCCCTTTCGCTTCAACGCCAGCCGCTTGAGCAGCACATTGCAGGCTTTCTTACCGTTGTCCGCCAGATATTCCTCCTCCGTCACACAGGTCAACGCGCCAAAGGAGCAGGCGCGGACGCAGGCCGGCTGCAGGCCGTTCTTCACGCGGATGTTGCAGCCGTCGCACTTCACCATCTTCCCGTCGGACGGGCGGAAACGCGGAGCGCCGAAGGGACAGGCCAGAGCGCAGCTCTTGCAGCCGATACAGTTGGCGTTATCGTAAACCGTAAAGCCGGTCTCCGGGTCCTTCCTCAGGCATCCCACCGGACAGGCGGATATACAGGGGGCGTCGTCGCAGTGCATGCAGGCGGCGGAGAGATAGGCAAAATAGACGCCGCCGTCCCGAAGCTCCACCTCGTTGTCGTATGTCTTTCGAAAACAGGCTTCCCCCGCCGCCAGATCCGTGTCGTTCTGGTCCATACAGCCGATCATGCAGGCGGAACAGGCACAGCAGCGGTCCTCGTCAAATACAAACACATGTTTCATGTCTCCGCCTCCTGACTTTTTCTGAGATTGCAGCGCATCCCCTTATATCCCGGAAATCCGCTGTACGGGTCCAGATGATCCCGGCCGATGAGGTTGTTCACATTGGCCTCGGTGTAGCCGGGTACGGTCAGAATAACGCCGGGTTTGATCTTGCCGGTGACCTTGACCTTCATGCGGATTTCCCCGTAAGGGCTTGAGAGAACCGCAGAATCGCCTTCTTTAAGGCCCAGGCAGGCGGCATCCTGCCGGTTGATTTCGCAGGTGGGGTCCGGGCGCAGGCTGCGCAGCCACGGGGTTTTGTGAACCCGGGAGTGAATCGCGTAGGGCAGGCGGGCTCCGGTGCACAGATAAAACGGATATTGTTCCCGCATCTCTGGGCTGTTCTGGTCTTCCAGGGAATCCCGATAGCCGGGCAGCGGATCCAGCCCGTATTTCGGGTCCACCGCCGCAATCTCCGTGGAATAAAATTCAAACTTCCCCGTGGGTGTGGGAAAGCCGTTTTTCAGGCAGCCGCCGGGTTTCACCGGCCAGACGGCGCTGGGAACCCTGACCGGAACATCGCTTTTCTTCAGGTCTTCCATGGTCAGCCCGCAGCCCTCGATGATCCAGTCCAGACAGGCCTCGTATCCCCCCTTTAACAGATCGTCGTCCAAATCCATGACCCGGGCCAGCTCGCAGAGGATGTCCACGTCGGACTTGGACTCATACAGGGGTTCTATGGCCGGTTTGGTGTATACCAGATATCCGCCCCGGTAGCATTTGAGCTCGCTGCGCTCCACCGAAGTGCAGGCCGGCAGAACAATGTCCGCGTACTTTGCCGACATATTCATAAACAGGTCCACGTCCACGATGAAATCCAGCTTCTGTTTCATCGTCTCCAGAAGCCGGTCGGTCTCGGGAAACAGCTTGGCGTTTAAGCCCAGCGCAAAGACGGCCTTGACGGGATAAGGGGTTTCCTCCTCTATCTGGCGCATCAGATCCATGGTCTGGAACTCATTAAATTTCGCGTCCCACAGCGGGAAACGGCCGGCGCCTATGCGCGGCGCACCCTCAGGTTCCCGGTTGTTGCGAAACTCCTCGTCCCGGGTCTTAAATCCGGCGGGCTGCCGCAGATAAGAGGCGGGTATGGGATAGTTTCCGCCCACCCGGTCAAAATTGCCGGTCAGGGCGCTGAGGCAGAGAATCGCCCGGTGGGAGTTGAAGCCGTTGATGTGGTGTACCAGTGCGGAGGCGGAATAATTGGTGCAGGCCGGTCCGTTGGTGGCGTACAGCCTTGCCGCCTCATAGATATCCTCCGGGTCCAGCCCGGTGATTTCGCTGACCTTCTCCAGCGTATACTCCTCCGCCAGCTCCTTGTACTGCTCAAAACCGTAGGTGTATTGTTCCACGTATTCCATGTCCGCCCAGCCGTTATCGATGATGAGCTTGGCCATGCCCAGAGCCAGAGCGCCGTCTGTGCCCGGATTGATCTGTAAAAAGAGATCGGCCAGGTTTTTGGCTGCCGGGGTATCCCGGATATCGATGATAATGACCTTTCCTCCCCGCTCCTTCAGCTTCCTGACGCCCTCCACGGATAAGTGGTGGGAATAGTAACCATCGTAATTCCAGCCCAGAAAGGTGTTTGCGTGGGCCATGTCCGGAGCGCCCTCGCAGCCGGCCGTCACCTTATCCGCGATCTTTTTGGCCACCGCGCAGACGCTGTCGTCCGTGCCGAAGTTCACGCTGCCGAACACATAGGCGAACCGGTGGTAGATCGGCCGGTACCATTTGGAATATCCGCTGTAAAAGGCCACGGAATGGGGGGAATACGTTTCTTTTACCTGGTTCAACCGCCTGGCGATGATCTCATAGGCCTCCTCCCAGCTGATGGGCTCGAACTTGCCTTCCCCCCGCTCCCCCACGCGGCGAAGCGGTGTTTTAATCCGGTCCTCACGGTAAATATAATTGCGCTGGGCGGAGCCCTTGGTGCAGAGCTTGCCGTGGCTGTAGGGGTGGCCGGGAGTGCCTTCCACCCGGATGATCTCCCCGTCCTTCACATAGCAGTCCAGCCCGCAGTGATGGCTGGGACTGCAGATGGCGCAGAGAGAATGGCGGATTTCAATGCCGGTATCCTCCCCGGGAATTTTTGCTTTCAGTTTCATTTCCAATTCAGTCAAGGATTCTTCCTCCTAAAAAGTTGATAAAGTCATCGGGAAACCCTTTTTCTTTCAGGAAGCAGATGGTCTGGATGCTCATCCCGGCATCCGGGTTTTCGATGGATTTGATAAACGCGTTCTTTACAATGCCGCTGCTGTCCGCAGCGCCGATGATATTGATGCATTTGACGTTTTTTCCGTTCCGAACTCCACGGATATAATAGCGCCTGTCCTCATATTCATAAACCTCGTCCTGATCGCCGCAGGAACTTAAATCCCCGATGCTGATGAAGTCGTAATCCAGATAATGGGCCAGATTCACCAGCACGTTTGTCCCGAACTCGCAGTTCTTGCCGGCCATGTTCGCGCCGGCCACCCTGCCCTGTTCCACCGCGTTATACCAGAGACCGATGTTGCGGTGGGCGCCGCTTTGGGTATCCAGGGCTTCGCAGCAGTCGCCCGCCGCGTAGACGCCCTTGTAATTTGTCTCCATCCGTCGGTTGACCAGAATTCCGCGGTTCAGCGCGATACCGCTTCCCCGGAGGAACTCCACGTTCATGCCCACGCCGATGCAGACGGCTATCGCGTCTGCGGTGAAGCGGCCGCCGTTTTGCATCACCGCGGTCAGACTTCCGTCCGGCTCCCGCAGAATGTGCGAGAGCATCTGGCCGCAGCGAACAGCCACTCCCCGGGCTTCCAGGTCCTTTTTTGCACGCTCCGCGGTCTGCTCAAAGGCCGCCGTACAGAACATCCGGTCAGCGCCGTCTATCAGCGTGCAGGGGATATTCCGATTCACCAAGTCTTCCACAATCTTGATCCCCACCCAGGAGGCCCCGATCACCAGACCGCTCTTCACGGTTTTGGCATCCAGCATCCCCTTTAAATGGACCGCATCCTCTGCGGTGCGCATTTTAAACACCCCGGGCTGATCTAAGCCCGGGATTGGCGGCATGAGGGCGGAGGCTCCTGTGCTGATCAGAATCTGATCATACCGGGCGCGGCTGCCGTCTGCAAAGCACAGAATCTTCTCTTCCGGGATAATCCCCGCAACCGGGCGGTTTTTGTGGAAATTAAGATTCAGTTTTGCACAGACCTCTTCCAGAGAGCCGAAGGGAAACAGCGCGCCATAAGGAATGGCTTCTTTTACATAGTAGGTGGTGAGCATGGGATTGTAAGGCCCGATTCCGGTGTCAGAATAAATGTCGATAACCGCCCCGGGAGACAATCTGCGCACCTCTTTCGCCCCGTTGTATCCGGCGGCGCCAAAGCCAATGATGGCTACTTTGTTCATAAATTCCTTAATTCCTCCGATCTGCCATAGAATGATTCGCCGCGTGTCAATTTGTAATCAAAAACGCCGCGGTATAAACAATACAGGAAACCAGCGTATGTAAGCCAATGCCCAGCAAAGTAGCCTTGTTGCGCAGCTTTACGTTGGGTATCTCACTGCGGCCGTGGAAAATGGAGGCCGGAGCCGAGGAACCCGGCAAAAAGATACCGATGTTGGCCGCGTAGACCAGCGCGCAGCCGAAAAACATGGGATTTACTCCGGAGGCCAAAATAAACGGACTGATCACCGGTATCATCGCGTTTCCAAGGGCGATATTGGAGCCCACATTGGTCAGAAATACCATCAGGACAATGGTTAAAATCATAATAAAGATCGGGCTGCGGCCTGCGAACACCGGAGTAAAGACATCGCTCAGCCAGGGCAGGATTCCCGTAGCCTCGGTGGTCAGCGCGCTGGCCAGAGGGATTGTGACCGCGCACATGAAGATCACCGGCCAGCTGACCGCCGCATCGCTGTGCTTGATGTCGTTGAAAATGATCGCGGGTTTGCCGTCCCCCTCCCCTCCGGGTATAATCAGCAGAATCGCGGTGCACAGACAGAATAATCCCGAAACCGTCAGCGTTTTTTCAATAAAGTTGGTGAGAGCGGTACCAGAAAACGTCCCCGCATACAGGGAAAGCAGCACTGTGACAAAGTAAACCGCCATGATGCGCTTGGCACGCGGCCGCAGTACCTTGCTCTCCTCCCCCAGCTTGTTCACGTCAAAGGCTTTCATGGCGCTGAAATCCACGTGAAAGAGCTTCGCGCCCAAAAGGACGTAGGCAGTGATGACAACCGTGCCGATAATCGAGGTGCAGCAGAGCATCTGCCCCAGGTTGATTTTCACACCTGTCACATTGGCCCAGCTGGTGGCCAGCCCCAGCTGCCAGCTCTTATAAGGCATCATGGAGACTCCCAGGAGCAGGGAAACCAGGATTCCGCCAAACCCATAATAGCGGAAGGTGCTGTCTTTCTCGTAATCGCAGGAATCCGCAATATCGTTCCAGATGCCGTAGAGCAGCAGGAACATTGGGATCGTCTCCAGCACAATGCAGGACCACATAAACACAAACATAAAACACCAGGTGTACAGAAGCGGCCTGCCCATGAAAATCTTCTGGGACAGCGTCTTGCGGACGAACCACCTGCCCACGCCGTAAATCACAATCGCACCGGCCGTAAAATACTGGGTGATCACCTGAAACACAAGAGAGCTTCCCATCATGGATGTGACGCCCGCCGCCATATTGGCGGGGTA
>OBXQ01000137.1_pt1 | contig 59682 bp, 47 predicted proteins | sample 1476641 | NCBI WGS metagenome assembly OBXQ01 (sample SAMEA2580174, study PRJEB22360) | human gut metagenome | biome: human gut; feature: human-associated habitat; material: faeces | place: Denmark | collected 2008/2010
GACAGCACCTAGCAGCACCCCCACTCGTGGGTGCCCCCCCCCCCGCCATATTGGCGGGATAGCCGCTCAGACCGAAGGCGATGATCGCCACCAGCGAGGGCCATATGATATCGCAGGTGGAGTAACCGTAAATCACTCCCAGAAAGATTCCCAAAAGCCTCATTCCGACCGGAGTCACAGTCGAGAACGGCGGCAGATACCCAAACCCAAACATCAATGCGATCGATACCGCAATATGAAAATACTGCAGCAATGATCCTTTCTCTTTCACAGCTTTTTTGTCAGCCACTGCCTTATCTCCTTTCGTTTTTTCAAGCTATGGCGCAATGTCCGCCGGCGCTAATCCGCCTGCTGAAAATACTGAGGTATTTGGATGCCACGAAGATGTCCCAGTCCCAGATTTTCCGTCGTCCGCCCCTGTTCATAATAGTTTGTCTGATTGACCGCCTCCGCCAGCTTCACCATAGCCGCGTACAGCGGGGTCTCCACACCCACCGCTTTTGCGACGGATAAAAACAGGCAGCCAAGTATCGGGATATCCTCCGTGATGTAGCGCTGCGTCAGGCTGTCGGGTCCGGCAAGATTTTTAAAATCGTCAAACTCATGAATGGAGGGATCCGCGTACTTGCGGAACGAATTGGAGGGGGACGGGATGCAGGGGAATCCCAGCGCATCCATAACCGCCTTCTTCTCCTTCCAAAGCCCGTCCGCCAGATTTATGGTGGTCCGGCAAATTCCCTGCTTGAAGATGTAGTAAGGCTCCTTGCTGTTCTCAATGGCCCCCGCGTTTACCAGGGTCAGCGATATGTGGCTCAGGAGATTGGGACCGTTGAAGGCCGTCTCCAGTATGCAGCTGACCGGGATCAGCTCATAGATATCCTTAAACGCTTCCACCAGGCGCTGCGTATTCCGCGCCGGAAAGGCCGCTGCGTTTTTGATCTTATACCGGTTTCCCAGAAACACCGTGTGTTCGTCCGCCCGGCGGCAGGAGAACAGGTTCCCAGAGGTTTCCCCCACCGCCACGTTTTCAAGTTTAAATTCCTGAAAAACCCGGTGATAGATCAGGGACCCGAGATTTCCGGCGCTCAAAAGCACGTTTGCGCCCGGCATAAGGTGGGGCGCTATGGCACGGGCCACACGCTCGTCCCGGTTGGAAATCGTGCAGCAGATCACATGCTCGGCCCCCTCCAGCACAGCCCCAAGGTCCGTAGTGACCGCATGAATCACCGCCGTGCCCTTGATTGCGCCCGTAAGCTCCATTTTCTTGTCATACACGGCGTAGTCTTCCACTGTCTCCTCGCCGCCTGCCTCTCCCAGCCATACCTCATATCCCCGGTTGGAGAGCTCCGAGGCCACGGAATAGCCGGTTCCCCCGGTTCCGATTACTGCAATTTTTTTCACCTGTATTCCCCCGATCCGTTATTTTTTCACTCTTACATGGATAGACATTCAGCCAGCTCGGCCATGTCCCCCAACTCATCAATCTTCTTGCACAGCTCAATGTAGCGCTCGATCTTCTCCTCCGGCAGATTCGCAGCCCTTGCCCCCGCACGGAAGGTGCGCTCCACGTCATTCCAGTCAAAGGGATTGTTGGGATGTCCCTTGGGGAACGGCAGGGTTACTTCAAACTGCTGCCCGTCTTTTAAGGTGACGCGCATGCTGGTGGTGGGGAAGGAACCCTCCCGGAACATCTTGAACGCCACCTGAAGGTTCATGTGGTTGTCCGGATCCAGCTTTACCCTGGAAGCCATCTCAAGGAGCTCGGGATCGGCCAGGTGCTCCGCCGTATACCAGTTGGGGCCGGGTTCTCCGCGCAGCAGATAGGCGGCCAGGCAGTAAGGAACGCTGAACTGGGCGTCGCGGCAGCTGGCGTATCCGTCCCAGCTGAACTTATCCCGCTCATCGTAGGTGGGCGTCATGAAGATCTCTTCAATATCCTCCGCCTTGAAGCCGTGTCTTGTCACCAGGGTGTCCAGACAGTCGATGGGCGTCTGAATCCACATGTTTGCGGGCCAGTGCTTGAACAGGAGCTGGCCGAACAGGTACTCGGTTCCCAGATTGCGGTCGATCCAGCCTTCATTTGCAAATCCGCGCATCATCATAGGATAGCCGGACTCCCCGTCCATGATATTATAAATATTGTCCAGCTCGTTCCGCTTCGCCATCCCCGCCACCATGGTTCCGGTCAGGCCGGTAATTGCATACTGCAGATGATAGAAATCGGAGCCCTGCAGGGCCAGAATAGCGTTCACCACCGGAGTGGAGCAGCCTGTAGCGCCCAGCAGCAGGTTATACTGATCCGCATCACATCCGTAAAGCTTACCCGCCGGGGCTGCGCTGGCGAATATCTGCCAGGATCCAAGTCCCCATCCATATTTTCTGGAATCAAATTCCGGCGTGGGCTGGATATAGCAGGCGACGCGCTGGTATACTTCAAAGCCGCCGATCACCGCAGTGAGATAATCCTTGCCGGAACGGTGCATGGCTTCGGTCATGGCCATGGAAACGGAGACGAGATGGGCGCTGGGGTGGCCCGTATAGCTGCAATCTTCCCAGTCCAGCGTGTCCGCGGCCGTGGCGTTGGCCATAATCGCGCCGTGCATTGGGAGTTTTCCCGGCTCGCCCCACATGGTCGACATCAGGTCCGCCTGGGTCCCAACCGTGGCCCTGGCAGCCGATCTGGCGCTGACCGCCGTGGGCAGAGTTCTTCCGGCCAGTGCGACGCCCGCCACATGCAGGGTGAGTTTCTTCGCCTTGTCCGTCAAATCCGGGGCCAGGTCTTCGAATTTCAGCTTTGTGATAAAATCGCATAGTCCTTTTGTGTACTCTGTCATGATATACACCTCCTGAATTATTTAGATAGGCAGCTTTGCTTATCTATTATGTCCATGATATCAATTTCAAAAGGTAATTACATTGTGCATTCGGATAGCATATCAAGCAAAAAGCCTGCGGAAATACTGTTCGTTTGAACAATAAACCCGCAGGCTTTTCTTACCGATATTCTTTTTATGCATTATGCCCCAACACCTCAGACATAGGGCAAATCCCCGCCGCCGGCCTGCAAATAGTTATAACAGAGCAGCGCCAGGCGCAGCGTCAGAAGCCCATCCGCATTGTGCACGGAAAACCCGGTTAGCTTTTCAATCTTGTTAAACCGCTGCTGCAGCGTATTCCGGTGGGTGTACAGCTTCTGGGATGTCATGGTTATGTTGAGATCGCATTCAAAATACGTCTGAAGGGTCTCCAGGAGAATGTCGCTCATTTTAGACCCAAGCAGCTGGCCGTACACATAGGAAACGATATTCTGCAGCACCTTCTTGGGGCTGTGAGTGATCATGTTGCCCAGCACGATGGAATTGCCGATAAACACATTCCGCTCAGGAAACAGCAGCCTGCCCGAGGAGAGGCGCAGAATCAGCTGTTCATATTGGCGCTCATAGTCGGAAAGCTGGTAGCACTGGATCCCAACCACCGCGTGAAGGGCCAGGCAGTATTCCTTCTTGGCAATCTCCATCAGCCTGGTGCAGAGTTCAAACAGGTACAGGGCGTTTACCTCAGGCTTCTCCTTCCGGTTTACGGATAGGATCACCGCATTCTGCTCCGACACGTCCGACAGGATAAAATCCTGCTTATTATAGAAAAAACCGGGGAGCTGGTTTAAAAATTTTTTCACGGAGTATAAATACTGCTTCTCGTCCAGAACCAGCTTCCGGTTCCCCCGCGGAAGCTCCAGAACGTCAAATTTGGAAAGCTGGATAAACAGTGTGGTGCGGGGAATCGCCAGGTCCACGCCAAAGCGCTGCAGATCCTCCGTGAGCTGGACGGTATCAACCGGGTGGACCCCCACCAGGATAGACAGCACGTCCTTTACCGAAGAGCTGTTTGCACTCTGCTCGTCCAGCATGCATTCCTGTTCCAGCATAAGCTCCGCAATGGTTTTCGACAAAGCCAGATACGCGCTGTCCGAGGGGCGCAGGTTCTCCAGCTCAATGGCCCCCACGATGCGCTGGCGAACCGTGATACCGCACATGGACTTTATGCCGTCAAAGTTCTCTACCGGCAGCTGGCCGCCGGAATGTAACTGCTTAATATAATTGCTGGCCGCCACATTGAACTCGCCGATTTTCTGCGGCGCGGAGGAATTGACAACCATCCCCTCATAGTTCATGATATTGATGGGATATGGCAATATGGGTTCCAATTTTTTGAGTATACATGCTGTCGTATTACTGTTCAGAAACATAAAATTCCTCCGTCTGTCCAATATGACCGTTCTTAAACATAGCCTAAATATACCATATTTAACCCCCCCTTACAACGGAAGGGGGGATATGCGGCAATTTGCGAAACCCGCGCCCGCCAATTCGACAAACGCCCCAACCATTTCTTGACTAAGCCCCCAAAACGTTATACTATATTTAAATACCCTCTTTAATACAGGGCATGAAATCGACAAGCGAGGAATTTTAAAATGGCGTCAGTTGCAAAAGAAGAATTATTTGAGAGAACCCCAATCCCCAGGGCGGTGGCTTCCCTGTCCATCCCCACAATCATCAGCTCCCTGGTCATGGTCATCTACAGCATGGTGGACACCTATTTCGTGGGCCTGTTAAACGAACCGGTCCAGACCGCCGCGGTGGCCCTGGCCGCCCCGGTTCTGCTGGCTTTCAACGCAGTCAACAATCTGTTCGGCGTGGGCAGCTCCAGCATGATGAGCCGGGCAATGGGCTGTAAGGATTTCGATACGGTTAAAAAAAGCTCCGCCTTCGGATTTTACGGGGCATTATTTTTTGGTTTCCTGTTCGCAATCGTGTGCACGGTATTCCGCCCCGCGCTTTTGACCCTGCTGGGGGCCGACTCCGTGACGGCGGCCACCACCACGTCCTATCTGGACTGGACCGTCACCCTTGGAGCCGTCCCCGCCATTCTCAACGTGGTGATGGCCTACATGATCCGCTCCGAGGGTTCGTCCTTAAACGCCAGCATCGGAACCATGGGCGGCTGCGTAGTCAACATGATTCTGGATCCCATCTGCATCCTCCCCTGGGGACTTGACATGGGCGCGGCCGGCGCGGGCATGGCCACCTGCTTTGCCAACTGCTGCGCGCTGATTTACTTTTTCGGCTATATGATCGTAAAGCGCGGCAAGACCAGCGTCTGCATCTCTCCCCGGGCGTTTTCCCTGGAAAAACGCATCGTGCTGGGCGTGTGCGCAGTGGGAATCCCCGCCTCGATCCAGAATCTGTTAAATGTGGTGGGCAGCACGGTGCTCAACAACCTGGCCGCCTCTTACGGCGCCGCCGCCCTGGCCGCCATGGGAATCTGCACCAAAATCAACATGGTGCCCATGTACGTGGCCATGGGGCTTTCCCAGGGCGTTATGCCCCTCATCAGCTACAATTTCGCCAGCCGGGACTATAAGCGCATGAAATCCGCCCTGCTCTACACCATCCGCTGCTCCGAAGTGCTTCTCATAGCCTCCTCCTTCCTGATGTTCTTCTGCAGCGGCGCCCTGACCGGCCTGTTTATCAAGGACCCTGACACCGTGGCCTACGGCTCCGCCTTTTTAAGGGGGTTCTGTCTGGCCCAGCCGGTGCTGGCCCTGGACTTTATGTGCGTAGGCACCTTCCAGGCGGTGGGAATGGGACGGGAATCCTTTGTGTTCGCGATCCTGCGCAAAATTGTGTTCGAGATTCCGCTGCTCCTTCTGCTGAACGCCATTTTCCCGCTCTACGGCCTTCCCTTTGCACAGGCCATCGCGGAACTCATGATGGCTCTGATCGCAATCCCGGTCATGATCCGGTTTTTCCGCCGCTGCAGGGCGCAGGAGGAACTACCGCTACAGGCTTAAAATTACCGGCCCGGCATCCGCCGGGCCAAACCTTTGTCCGCATCCGGCAGACCGGTGCGCTTTTATGCAAATTTTTATCTTCAAATCTACTGTACGAATCGGGGTTCAAAGAGTATAATGTAGATAATTGTCAATTTTTGTGTCTCGATTAAGCACTAGGGGGATTTTACTGATGAGTATATGGCTGCAAATCGGAGCGGGGATTTTGCCTGCTCTTATCATTCTGCTCCTCTATCTGATGATCATTCGAAAAAACGTTGTCTCCTCTCTCATTCTCCTTTTTATGTTCACAGCGGGCCTGTCTCTCTGCGTATTTCACAGCAAGCTGCCACTTTCAGGCGGTTCGAGAACAGCCTCCTGGAAAGCCGCTCCCGCGGAGAACACCGATGCGGTGAAATCGGCCCAGGCCCAGGCGGACGCTCTGCCCGCGGATGAGACCATCCGGATCATCTACGGGCTGGCCGCCCGGAAACAAACCGCAGAGGCTGCCGGGATGTTAAAGCAGTTGATCGCAGACCACGGCTACGACACCTCCTGCGCGCTGGCTCAGGCGCGGATCAGCGCCGCCTCGGGCGACTTCACAGCGGCCAGGGTGCTCTACGAGAAGGCCAAAACCGTGTGGGACGACTCTGCGCCCAGGGAATACAACGCCGTAACCGAAGCCTGCGCCTCGCGCTCTGTGGACACCGTGCTGCTGGCCCATTTGGACAGCTCTGATATCGCCGACCTGTACCCTGAGGGTGTGCCGGATACCGGCGATACCGGGGAGGCCGCCCGGCTTGTGTCCGACTATCTGGAACAGGCCGGTTCCGGCGGGGACGCCGACTACTCCGAGCTGGCCCGCGTCCTGGCCTCCACCCAGGAGCTCTACGACACCTTTCTGACCAGCGGCGAGAAGGATGACAGCAGAATCCGCAGCCTGGAGGAAGATTTGGATCAGTGGGAAACGGACCGGCCCGAGGTATTTTCCCTGAAACAGGTACGGGAGGCCCGGATGCGGCTTAAAATCCTGCAGGGAGACTACTCTTCCATCGCAGCGGACCTGACGGACGAATCCGATTATCATGAGATCATGGTCGCCTCGGAGCTGTATCTGAACGGGTATGTGAAAAAGTCCGACTTCGCCGGTTCCTACGCCCAGGCCGACGATGAAAGCCTGCGGACGGTCACGGGCCAGCTGCGCAAGATCCTCAATGCCGATATCGATCCCCAGACCGGAAAACAAGTGGAAGAACTGTTAAATGTATACAAAAACTACAAGGAAGACGCTCCCATGTACCGTATGGAGCAGAACCTGTTAAGCTGCACGGACGAGCGCGGGTTCACCGACAGCTCCAAGGTCTATCTGCAGACGGCCAAGATGGAGCTTTTAAAGGACCGGGAGGACAAGGCCAAGGAGTACATCGGCCTGGCCATGGACACGGCGGCGGACTGCGAGGACCCGGAGTACACCGGTCCCATGTACCAGATTATGGGTATCATGGCCAACAAGGACGAGGCGGAAAGCCTGAAGGACGTGGCCCTCTACACCGACAACGTGCTGAACAACCAGCTGGAGATCGTGCTGCCGGAGACTGTCTCCGCGGACTCCGTCCAGACGCAGTTTTCCGGCTATATGACGGACTATGTGAGCATGCAGCGCTCTGCGGTCAATATCTCCAGCCTGGATGCCTCCGCATTCAGTGAGATCACCGCCTACGTGCAGATCGAGACCCCGGTGGACTACAGCATCGACGAGCTGAAAAGCCACATCACCGTGGAGGACTGCGGGGCTCAGATTTCAGAATATAACCTGGAGAAGGTGGAGTACAGCTCCGCCAACATGCTGCTCTGCTGCGACGTGTCCGGCAGTATGCAGGGCCGCCCCATCGAGGATTCCAGAGCCGCCGTCATCAGCATGGCCGAATCCATGAGCGGAAACGCCCGGCTGGGCGTGATTCTGTTCAACAGCTCCGTGCAGGGCCTCACCGATTTCACCGTGCAGCCCGATGTGATCCGCAGCACCGCCGAATCCATGACGGCAAACGGCGGCACCAACATCTTTGACACCGTGGTCCATGGGCTGGAAAGTTTCCCCAAAAACGGTCCCGAAGTGCTCAACACCCTGGTTGTTATGTCCGACGGCCAGGAAAACAACGCCCATTCTGCGGAGGAGATTCAGACCGCCATCGGGCAAGCGGCCAAAGACAAATCCATTCTGGTACACTGTCTTGGCCTGGGCAGCGAGGTGGATGCGAATTATCTCCAGACCATCGCCCAGAGCGCCGGCGGCACCTACCAGTATGTGACGGACTCTTCCTCCCTCGCCGTGTTTTACCAGAACCTGGCCAGCCAGCAGAACTATACATACAAATTGCAGTACCGCGCAACGGACACCCTGTCTGTGGACCGGGAGCTGAAGGTCAGCCTGAACGACTCGGAATATTTGTATGATATTGAGGCTTATACGCTGCCGGGAGAAAACAGCGCGGGTGAAAGCAGCGGGGACGGCCAGCACGATCTGGTCTACCTGGGCGGCCTTTCCATCCAGGGGCTGGACACCAGGCTTTTATTCAAGAGTGTGAACCCGGCCACCGTGCATCTGCTGGGAACCGGCTTTAAGAAAAACGACTCCGTCACAGTCCAGATGATGATGAACAATAACGGAACCCATGGGCTGACCTACGATGTAAAGGCGGAATTCAAAGACGAGAATACTTTTAATCTGACCATACCGCCCTCAGTGGCCTGCGGCGTCTATGACGTGAAGGTGAAAATCCGCGGGCGCACCGCTTATCTGGACCGGGAGCTGACCGTTCAGGTCCAGGGCACGGAACAGACCACCGCCTTCGGCCCCTACGTTTTCACCTCCTACCAAAAGCAGACGGTGGGCGACAGCACGCTGCTCAGCGGGTATGTGACGTTAAACAACTGGCTCTGTTTTAAGGGCGATTTGGTTTTGCGGGGTTCTCTGGACAACACGCAGATTCAGATGGAGGACTCCACCGGTTCCTACATCCGCTACTACTCCGGCCGCAGCAAGGGCCTGGCGGAATTATTGCGCAGCAAGAACATGGTGCTGCCGCTGCCGTCCCTTGGCACGCTGAAGCTGTACAACGATATACAGCACAACGCTTCGGACAAGGAATACCAGGTGGACGTGGGGATTATCCCGCAACTCACCTTCCCCTCCGCATTTGCGATGAATACCCCCGGGTACTCCCTGTACCCCGACCGGCTTACAATCAACGCAATGGCGTTTACCACCCGCTTTCCGTTCCAGGACAAAATTTTCAAACCCAACGACGGGAAACTGTTCACGTTCAGCGTGAAGGAATTCGGTGGAATCCTGTCGCCGGATAATATTGACGTAACCTTTAATGGCGAGCTGGGCGGCGACAGCGATATCGCTTACCAGACCAATTTTATGAGCCTGCCGCTCAAAATACGGCCGTCCGGTAAGTTAAACCTTGACACGCTGAAGGATACCTACGAGATTTCCCTCTACACCAAGGTGCTGTTCTTCCAGGAAGATGAGAATATCGGTCTCTCCGCCAAGTGGGACGGCAAGCTGATTCCCGCAAGCATGGAACTCATGTTGCCCTTTAAAAAGACCGTAGTTGTCAGCGGCGTGCCCATAACCTTTGACAATTTCCGTGTGGGAGTGGACAACTTTGATATCACGAAATGGATGGAAATTACGCTGGTGGGTAAAATGGACGCCTCCGCCTACTCCCTCAAGAGCCTTGCGCCCCAGGTAGCGGAATATATCGGGGACTTGAGCCTGCTCAAGCTGGAGAACTCCACCCTGCGGTTGAATTATCTCGGTATGGAGGCCAAGACCACGGCCAAGATACTGGAGCATATGGAAGTCGGAAACGCGCAGCTCCAACTGGGCAACTTCCCTTACACCAACCAGCTTTTGAACATGGACTCAGAAAATGTATATGGCATACACGGCGAGGTACAGCTGGGCGTGGGGCTCAATACCAACAACTGCGATATCAACCTCAGCGGCACCGGAAAGATCACCGTCACCAACCGCTTTGTGGGTCTCTCTGCGGACGGTGACTGCCATTTCTACATCCATTGGTGGGTACTGGTCAACCGGTTCAACGCCCAGGGCATGTCCACAGCCGGTTATTTCCTGGATCACGACCGGGTTGGCACCTTTACCATCCGCTTTAGAAGCTCTGCCGACAACCAGAAGGAACAGAATTTCAGCATTTCCGCCTCTAAAAATGGGCTCTATATGAACGGAAAGAAGGTATTTTAGTATGGGAACAGTACGCAACGGAATAACTGACAGGAAACAATTATTGCGGCATCTGACCGGCGCGCTGTTCTTCCTGATGATTCTCTTTAAAATGGCCGGGACCGCGTTTGGCGAGGAGCAGTCCCGGGAACTGATGGTCCTGCCGCGTCAGGCTCATATCGTAGTGTCCATCGGCTATGAGACGGAGATGCCGGATATTACGCTGATTTCCCCCGACGGCACGGCCTACTCCGAGGCCGCCGGGAATGTGCGGGTGGAACACGGAGAGAATACGGCTTTTTACTTTCTGCCCGACGCGCTGGCCGGTCAGTGGCTGATCCGTTTCGACAAAAAGTCCAACCCGGCTATCACTGCCGACTATGCGGAGTACACCCCCGATCTGACCATTGACTCCCTGGTTTTAAAAGGCGTTTCCGGCAGTCAGGCTGAGATTTCCTTTCATACCAGTTACGCGAAGGACGTCACCTACAATTATGTGGTGTATGCGGTGCTTCTGGACGAAAACCGCAATGTAACCGGTCAGAAGGAGCTGGATCACGGAACCGCCCGGACCGGCCAAGACGAAAACCGGCGGATCAGTTTAAGCAACTTGTCCTCCTACGAAAATTATTATCTGGAGCTGGAGGTCTACTTGAAGGAGTACGGTTTGGAAACCTACGACACCCGCATCACCGACCAGAATTTCGGCTATGTCAACGAACATCAGCCGGAAGCCATAGGCGGTGTCAAGGTGGAAATCGATCCGGCCAAGCTGCTGTTTACCATGGACTGGAGCGATTACAAGGTGTCCTGCGACCAGTACCTGGCCGCCTTTTACACGGCTGCCTCCCCGGATACCCCGCTATCCTATCAAAGCGTGGAGAGCGGCTACAACTCCGTGATCTTTGACCTGCCCTCGGATGTCCATGCGATGACCGTGGAATTGACCTACATCCGAAACGGCGTGGCCTCCGCTCCATACCGCCGCCAGATCGACTGGGAAAAGGGCTTGATCCTTTCCATCGATACTCCGGAAAATACCAACAGCGTCCAGGCGGTGATCACCTACGAGACCGACGCCCAGCGAAACGCGGTGATCTCGGTGAACGAAACCTCACAGCAGGTGGTGCTGACAGGCAGCGACAGTATCTCCATACAGCTGGAAGAATTTTCCAATGAGGTGAGCGTGCGCTGCGCCCTGGACGACATGACCGATGTGATTTACCGGAAATCCATTTATTCGGACCGGATCGCGCCGGTTCTGCGCTTCTACGAGAAGGTGGACGCCATCTCGGTGGAGGAGGATCATTTCCTGCTCACCGGCGAGACGGAGCCCGGCTGCAAGCTCACGGTCAACGGGACGGAATATCCCATGAACGAGGATGGAAGCTTTCTGGCGGACCTGCCCCTGGAAAAGGATGAGAACGTCTTTTCCGTGATCTCCACCGATCCGGCCGGAAACCAGTCCGCCCAGAACGTGACCATCTACCACGGGGACGTGCCCGCGGCCGCAGCCATAGCCGCCGGTCAGAACGGCGACGGAGACGGTATGGGATATCTGCCCATGTTTTTCACCATGCTGATCGGCATGTCGGTGGTTCTGACCGTAATTCTCACCGGCGTTGTCCTTGGAAAGCGCAGAGCGCTGATCCGCGGTGTCATGACCGTGACCACCCTGCGCAACGTATTTCTGCTGGTGACCGGTTTTCTGGCCGCCGCCGCAGCCTTTGCCCGTCTGTTGGCCGAACGGGCCCGGGCGGCCGCAGAATCCCTGGCCTTCATCCGCGCGGCCCAGCGCTCGCCCCAGGAGGCCCACCTCATGCTAAAGGACTATGAGAACCTAAACCGGATCTTTTTTGTCCTGGCCGCTGCCGCGGGCATCTGCCTGGCAAGCTCTATCCTGTTCATGGTGCTGAACCGCGCGCTGAAAAAACGCCGGAATACACCGCCCGGCCCGGAGGGCTCGCATCGAATAAAGCCCAAGCCCAGGACCGGACAGCGGCAGCCAACCGCTCCCAAAGTGACGGCGAAAACGGAACCCAAGGCAGCTCCGGCCGAACCGAAAACGGTTAAAACCGGCGTTCCGGCGCCTGAGCCGGCGAAGTCCGCCGGGGCTGTAGCAGGTGCCCCTGCGCAGTCATCCTCCGGGTCCGCGGAAGCCGCCCCTCCGCAGTCACCTTCCGAATCCGTCGCAGACAGCGCAGCCGAAAGCACAAACGCGGCCCCAGCCGCTCCACCGGCTGTATTCTGCCCGCACTGCGGCAAAATGATCAAAAAGTCAAAGGCGATGTTCTGCCCGTTCTGCGGCAAATCCCTTCGCTCATAATCAAAAAGTGGCCGGCCCCATCGCGCCGGCCGTTTTTTTGCTGAATGTAATGTGCCCCAATCAAAACACCCCTAAATGAAACGGAGCAAACACAATGAAACACTATCTGAGAGGCCAGCTTGCCAAAGCCGCCCGGCTGAACAAAGAGACTCTGCGCTACTATGAAAATAACGGTCTGATCCCACCGGCCCAACGGGACTCAAACGGCTACAGGTCCTATCCCGCCGAAACTTTGGTTCTCCTGGAGTTTATCTCGGTGGCAAAAGCCGCAGGTTTTACGCTGAAAGAAATCAAGGAACTCTTTTCCGCTCTGCATGGCGAGGAATTCCAAAAAGAGCAGCTGGAGTCCATAATCGTGAAAAAGCTGGCGGATATCGACGAAACCCAAAAAGCCCTTAATCTTGCGCGGGAGCGGCTTCTGGACATGAGAGCGCATTTGGACTCCCCCCTGGAATGCCCAGTGTTTGAAGCCTGCCAAATTTTGGATCAACACGGTCAAACACGCGGTGTAGAAAAATCCTCTTGACATTGTACTATAGTACAGACCTTATACTGAAGGCGTACTATTTTCAACAAGGAGGAAAACATATGAAAATTTACTATCTGTCCGCTACCGGAAACAGCCTGGTCACTGCCCGTAGGCTGGCCCGCGAATTGGATGAGGACGTCACGCTGGAGTCCTTTCGTTCCATCCGCCTCTTGCCTGAGATTGAGACCGGCGATACGGCGGTTGGCTTTGTATTTCCGGTTTATTTTGCAGATGTTCCCCGGGAATTTCTCGCATGCATCCAGAGAATGAAATTCCGCCGGAACACCTATCTGTTCGCCATTGCCACCTGCAACGGAGTCCCCGGCACGACTCTGCGGACCCTGTCCGGCGCTCTCGAAACGAAAGGCGCACGTTTATCCGCTGCATTCTCCCTGGATATGCCCGGCAACGCTCTGATAACGCCCCAGGCCGCGTCCGATAAGCGGTTGAACGAGTTTCCCGGGCGCTTATCGCAGATCGCACGCACGATCGCACGCAGGGGGCAAACCTCTATTCCCCGAACTCCGGTGTGGGAAAGCCTTCGCTCCGCGGCAGTGCGCGCCATAGGCCCCCGTTTTGTGGTGAATCCCCAAAAATTTCACACGGTGGAGACGGCCTGCATTGGCTGTGGCCTCTGCGCGCGGGTCTGCCCGGCCTCAAACATCATCATCTCCAACAATCGCGCCCGCTGGGGTTCCAACTGCATACACTGTCTGGCTTGTTTCCACTGGTGTCCCAAACAGGCGATACACATCGGCGGCTTACTCACAGACCGCCCCAGATACCATCACCCCGAAGTATCTCCCTCCGATCTCTGCTGACATTTGCGGATCATGCAGCCCTGCGGCCCGCCGCGCCGGTTCCGGGCTGTATGATCCGTTTTCCCTTTGCTTAAAAATATATTTCTATAAAACGCATTTTTTATTTCCTTTAGAAATTATTTTATTTTCTCTATTTTATAATTTTAGTAGACAAAAGCCACTATTTTTCTTTGCCATTTTTGTCTATTTTTTATCGCCCACCGACATGACATTCTCCCGCCGTCCATGCTATAATCAAATTATCGCGGCAGAAAGGCGGAAAACAATCTATGAGTTTAATCTGGCTTGGAAAATACAAGAGCTTTTTTGAGAATCTGTCCCTTTACACCAATGTCTACGGACAAGCCTACACGGTCCAGGGGTTTCATGGCACGTCGGTGCCCTGCTCTCTCTCGCAGATTCAGGTGCTGGAATACATTCTGGAAAACGAAGAAGAAAATCAGAAAATGTCTGAGGTAGCCAGGCGTCTGGGACTCTCCCCCAGCGCCTTTTCCAAGAACATCAAAAAAATGATGGACAAGCAGCTGTTGGAAAAATACCGCTGCTCCAACAACCGCAAGGATATCATCCTCAAGGCCTCCCCTCTGGGCCGCAAGGTCTACCAGGAATACATGAACTCCCTGTGGAAGCGGCAGTTCGAAAAGACCTTCGCCATGCTGGATCAGATTCCGGAGGAATACATTGCAAGGTTCGCAGAAATTTTAAAATTTAACGCTGAAGCCATGCTCGTGCAGATGGACGAGCTCCAGAACCGGCCCGCGCCGGATACGGAGAAAAAAGCGGTAACGCTGGTTAAAATCGAGTAGGAACCCCGGAACCATTAAAAACCGGACTCTCAAAGCACCGTGCCCGGCGGCAAAAATAATCTCCAACCGCACGTAGCCGGTTGGAGACGGAAAGTTTTTTTATTCATCAGTTGGACGGCGGGACCGCTTACATCAGCCACACCTTCTGGTTGGTCGAGGAGATCGCCAGCGCCCCGGCCTCCAGAGCGTTCATCACATCCTCCTTGTCAGCGATGAGGCCGCCTGCGATAATGGGGATTGAAATCGTGTTGTGCAGCTCCCGAATGATCTTCGGCATCACGCCCGGCAGAATCTCAAAGGCATCCGGCGGCATGGTCGCGCACTGCTTTGTCACATTGGCCAGAGCCATGGAATCGATCACAAACATGCGCAGAATGGCGTACAGGCCAAGCTCCTTGGCCCGCCGGATCAGCTGCGGTTTAGTGGAAATGATCCCGTCGGCCTTCGTGTGCTCCTTGATAAAATTCACGGAGATTTCCTTGTTGCTCAGTCCGACGATCAGATCCATGTGGACGAACACGGTTTTGCCCGCGCCTTTCGCCATATCCACATACCGCTCCACGGTACAGATATCCCCGAACAGCAGAAAAATAATCTGACTGTCCAGCTCCAGACTCTTTTTCAGTCCCTCTTCATCCTTGATCGCTGCGATCACCGGACAGTCCTCTAAAATTTCCCAGAATTTCATGTCAACTCTCCTCACGACAAATCTCGCCCTATTTCATATCTCAACTGTAGATTTCCGTCTGTATATCCATGATCTGCGCGTCCGTGCTCTCCTCCACGAACCGCTGCACCTCCTCGGCAAAGCGGTCAGCCTGAGCCCTGTGGGGCACGATGGAGGCAACTCCGACAACAATCGTCTGATGTACATCCTGCTCTCCCACCTCCGCTGCGGAGACGTGGAAATGATTCTGGATTTTGGACACCAGGCTTTTGACGATCATGCGTTTTTCCTTCAGGGAATGCACCCAGGGAGCATAAAGACGAATCTCCAACCCAACGATTTTCATAGCTTTTTCCTCATACATTTCCCAACTTCACAAAACAGGCGCAGCAACCTCTATGCGTTCGCCATAGTCGTTACGCGCCATTTTCTGCAAACCACACTGTTATCAGGGACCACCTGCGGCTTCTGGCATTTACCACCTTTTTCCAAAAAATGTGATCCCTGTTTTATTATAATTTCGTTTTCTACTTTTGTAAAGTCTTATTTTGCCCCGGCTGTCCTCCGGCCGTCACCGCCCGCTCACAGCGCAGCCCTGCGCATGGCCACCACCTGCTCAAACCGCTTTTGGGACGGGGTGCCGCTTATCTTCTCCCGATACGGAAACGTACGGTCAAACGCTTCGGAGGCAGCCCTGTCGAACTCAAACACGCCGTCCTCCACATAACGCCCCCGGATGCCGTCCAGTGCATGTTCGCGCAGCACCAGAACCTGGTGGGCTGCGGCGTACATGTTGTCCGCAGTCCGAATGCCAAACCGCTCCGCCGGAACGAATCCATGCCTCCCATAATATTCCGGGTCTCCATATAGGAAAATAGCCCCATACCCCATCTTACGGGCCAGCTCCTTTGTGTACCCGATCAGCTTCCCGCCAACGCCCCTGCCCTGAAATTCCGGCAAAACGGCGATAGGCCCCAACGCCAGCACTTCCCGCTTGGCCCCGTCATCCCCGAGAACCGCCGCTCTCGTATAATCCACATTTCCGACAATCCGGCCCTCAAAAACCGCCACAATGTCCAGCTCCGGCAAAAACGCCGGGCAGCTGCGCATGACGTGAAGCAGATAATGCTCATCACAGCCGGGCGCAAAATGATTCCAGAACGCCGCCCGGACCATCTCCTCCGTCTCCCGGTAATCCTCCGGCCGTTCCCGTCTCAGCTCAATCTCCACGGTCTCATCACCTCCATGTCCCATTTTCTTTACCAATCGTCCCTCACATCGTCCAGTATTCCCAGAAATTCTTCCAAATCCACGGACGATTTCCCCTCTAACTCCTCCCGGTACAGCTGTTCCAATGCCCGGAACACATCCTCCCGCTCCACCGTCTCGATAAAATCCTCATACTTCCGGTTCAGGCGGTTAAAACACTCTCCGTAATCTCTGACTGTTGACTCAATCTCGTCTTTAACCCGAGCCTGCCGCAGCCGCTTTTTCGTCTTTACATACTGGGCGGAAGCGCTTTTAAACGCCGCCCGGGGAACGAAATCGCTTCCATCCCAGTGGCGGAAGGGATTGTCTAAGTTCTCTTTCATCCACTCCAGGGCCCGCAGCTTGCGAACCTCCAGGGAATCCAGACGGTTTTTAAAACGCTTTTTCACCGCCATCCCCGCCTCCCTCGGCACGCTGTCCATCCACAGCTGCCGCAGCTCCGGGAGCCTTTCCAGAACCTCCGTCTCCTTCTCCCCGTACCCGAACAGATCCCCAAACGACAGCGTTCTCAGCCGCTTCATCTGTTTCAGTCCTTCAAAATTTACCAAAAATCCCGGCATTCCCTGAATGGACAGCACGGTGATCTCACCGAAAAGACCAGCCACCGCGGCCAGATCCAGCTCCCTAACTCCGGTGAGGCGCAGCCTGCGGACCCTCAGCCCCGCCATTGCCGTCCCCCAGTCTTCAAACCCGGAAGAATCCAGCGAAAGCTCTATATCCAACTCCCGCTCCAAAGGTCCCGCAATCTGCAGCTCAGGGTCCGGGACGCCGCTGAGGGAAAGTCTCTGCACTCCGTCCGGCAGAAAAATTTTCTTTACTCCGGTTCCGTCCAGCTCCAGAAAGCAAAGTCCGGTTCCCCTGAAATCCAAAACCTCGGTTTCCGGCGCCTTCCAGCGGAAGGTACGGATCAGGGAACGCCCTTTAATCCAGCCGACCACCTCCGGACACGGCCCTTCAATCTCCACAAAGGTGAGGCAGGGGAACAAGCTGACCGGCAGATTCCCACCGGCTGCACGATACAGATGCATATTAAGGCCGCCGTAATTTTTCCGAAAATACTCCCCGCCCACCCGCACCGAGTCGCCGCTGTTGATAAACTGTTTGTATTCCGCCCTCTGCTGCGAATCTCCCTGGCTCCAGCTGTGCTCGTACACATATTCCCGGCCGTCCTGCCAGTCGCCGGCAAACACGCTGCAACGGCTGTTTATAACCGGAGGGCACACCCCGATCAGCGTATAATCCCTGGGAATCCGCCCGGAGCTGATATATTTCATGTCGGGACGGCGATGGTACCGGAACCGCTCCTGGCAGAGAGGCTTCAAGCCGTCCAGCTCCTCCCGCTTTGGCGGTTCGTCATCCAGACAGTCCAGCACCACATAGAGCACGCTGTCCCGGCCCGCCTCCAGCACTTGATAAGCCCCATATTTTCCCAGTTCTTCCACATACATGGAGTAGACGCCGCCCACCACGGGAACAGGGCTGTCGCCCCAGAACCCGTGCAGATCCCGCTCAAAATCACCGTACGCAAATTTCCCTCTGGTTTTAACCCTTTTTCCCGCCTGCAGAATGGCCTCCCGCATCATGTGTACCCTGGTCGTACTGCTGCCGTCGCGGTAACGTTCATAATCCAGCTTGACGCGGACCGCGGCCACAGCCTGATGGTTCAGAAAGCGGACCTTCTCGCTCCAGGTCCCATTTTCAAACAGTTCCTCCGGCGCTGCCACCGGCAGAATCCCGATCACCCGAAGAACTTCGCTGTATTCCTTGTCCCGCAAAAATTCACGCGTCTCCCAGCACATGCGGTACACTTCATCGTCTACACCGAATTGCTGGGTAAAATACGCCGGTGAATTGACATTCAGCTCCATCTCATCCCTCCCCGATCAGAGCATCCATCCTGTTTCGGACGTCCTCCCGCACCTCATTTTCCCGCAGTTCGCGCAGCAGCCCGGCAAGTTCCGGGTAACATTCCGCCAGCGGACAGCCCCGGAGCTTCCCCCACTCCTCCAACACCGTCAGCGCCATGTTCCGGTTGTTGACCACAGGCGCGTTTAACGCTGTGCGGATCAGCCTCACGCCCATTCCCGGCCGGTCCTTCAGATGCTGGACCATATAGATCAGAATCCGGTAATTCTCAAATTCCTCCCCCAGTCCCATCTCGTCCGCGCTCCCGCAAGCCATCTCTTCCAGCGGAAGTCTTTCCTCAAACAGCCGGATTAACTCCATCGCATAGTCCTCCCCCGGCATGAGCAGGTCAACGTAATGGTAATACCTGTGAAAATCCCGCTCAATCGCCGCCATAGCGTAAGGAGCATAGTCCATCCCCAGCCGCTTTGCCAGCCGCAGGCTCTCCCCCTTCTCCATCTCTCTTTGCATAACCGCCCGGCACGCCTGGCTCTCCAGCAGTTCCCCTGCCACAGCCGCAGCCGCGTCCAGACTGTGCTCCTTTGCGTAGTCAAGAATTTGGGCGATCACGGAGTAATCGGCAGCCGTCAACTCAAACCGGCCGCTCTGCCGCAAAAACGCGTTTAATACCTCCTCCGGGTTCTCGCAGGCCGAGATTCCTCTGACGGGTCCCTCGTCCAAAAGCCCGGCCATCAGTCCAGTCATAAAACCGTACTGTTCCCGGGTCATGTTGCCTTCCAAAATTCGGGTGCAGCGGGCCTTCTGAAAGCACTCCAGCGCAGAGTACGCCGGAAGCACCGTATTGTCCCAGCCCTCCGCCAGAAGCCACCGCTCCATCTCCTCATCCACAGGGTTCAGCCGTTCCACCGCGTGGATGCGCCCCCAGCCCCTCGCCTTTTTAGCCGCCTGGAAAATTTCCCGGTCCGGATCGTCCCAGGACCGCATGAGAAACAGGGAGAAAATCGTAAATTCATCCGAGCAGGCCAGCTCGCGCACCGCCGCCTTCACCGGCTCCTTTCCATTTAAATCGAACAGCTCCAGCAGAGCCAGGCCGAACTTTACCGCCTCCGGGTGTGTCCCGCCAAACATAAGCTCCTCGCCCAGCCGAAAGATTTTTCCGGCCGCAAGCTCCTTCTGATGGTCGATTATATACTGCTGAATCCCATCGATGGCCCCGATCATATGGCCCGTCTCACAGAATTCCCGCACCAGCCCCTGAGCCTCCTCCATGCGGTCCCGGTTAGCCGCGCACACCGCCTGCTCCAACAGCCCAGTGTCCGCCTCACCGTTGGCAGTGTGAAAAATCGTGATTCCGTCCATGGCTCCGTCCGCGAAATGAATCTGGTTCCCGTCCGGTTTCGGCAGGCTGAAATCCTCCGGCAGCAGTCCCTCCGGCGTCAGCGAACGGTGAATCAACTGGTACAATGACTTCATAATCTCACTCCTCCCTTTTTCATAGAACCAGTATAACACGGCAGCCCGTCATTTTCCTCCCCTATTTGTAGAAATCTGTAAACAAACTCTTCGGAATATGGTATGATTGAGTTGACAGCCGCCGCGGCCTGCTCAAATAGGCAAACGCCTCCGCGGCGCTGGAGAAAACAGCTAATTTCTTGGGAGGGATTTGACGAAATGAATACAGAACGAACACCGGAACTGTTTTATAACGAGTTAGCGGCCCGTTTTTCCTCGCTGCTTGAGTCGGAAGGGTTGATGGGGGAAGATGTGATGATCAGCAGCCGCTCCCTCACGCCGGAGGAGGCCATCGGAACCACTAAGCGTCGGGATTATCCTATTATAACAGGGAAAGACGTCATGGTACAGGCCGAATGCATGGGCGCCCTGGGGCAGGCCTTCACGGACGCTCCCGCAGAATTTCGGGGGACCCTGGGGGAAATATGTGCGCTGGACATAAACGGCGATTCCCACGACCGCGGCCTCTTCATCGCCGCGCTCAACGCGGTGATGAAGCATCTGGGCCTGGTGGAGTGCACGGTCCACTGCCGCAACGACGGCCCGGAGCAATGTGCGGTTGAGGCGGCCGCATATATCAAAAAGGTTTATGGCCACCCTAAAATCGGCCTGGTGGGATACCAGCCCTCTCTGCTCAGCGCTCTGTCCGTGGACTTCCCCATCCGCGTTGTGGATTTAAGCCCGGTCAACACCGGCCAGGAACGCTGCGGCGTAATGGTGGAGGACGGCAAAGTCGAGGGCGTCACCGCCTCCATCTGCCAATGGGCCGATCTGGTGCTCTGCACAGGCAGCACCATCTGCAACGGCAGCATCGTGGACTTCCTGCATCTGAAGGACAAAATCCTGTTCTATGGCACCACGCTGGCCGGAGCCGCAAAGCTTATGGACCTTCCCCGGCTGTGTTTTGCCGACCGGTACCAATAGGGCGAACCAATCCCCAAGCTGGCCGGTTATCGTATGGCGCGGAATCTTAAAAACCCCTCACAGACGATGCATTTCACACCGTCCGTGAGGGGTTTAAGGTTTTTATTTATTGGACTGATTTTCACAGCCTGGCGGCTATGCAGGATGATTGTAACATCCGGATTACTGTCCCATCTGCTTCGCAACCTCAGCCGCAAAGTCCTCGTTCTTCTTCTCCAGGCCTTCGCCGGTCTCAAAACGGATGAACTTCTTAACCTTGATCGCTGCGCCGTTCGCCTTGGCAACAGCAGCCACATAGTTTGCTACGCTCTGCTTGCCATCCTCGGCCTTAACATATACCTGATCCAGCAGGCAGATTTCCTTCAGCTCTTTGTTGATACGTCCCATCACCATGCCGCTGATGATCTTGTCGTTGGCATCGGGCTTTTCGTTCTTCGCCGCTGCGGTGAGAATCTCTTTCTCGCGCTCGATATACTCCGCGTCAACCTCGTCTCTGCAGGTGTACAGGGGCTTAAGTGCAGCAGCCTGCATGGCTACGTTCTTCGCCATATCCTTGATCTCATCGTTCACAACGTCGGTCTCAACGTCTACCAGAACGCCGATCTTGCCGCCTGCATGAATGTAGGAAGCAACGAAGCCGTTGGCCTCGGTGATCTGCTCAAAACGGCGGATGTTCATGTTCTCGCCGATGATTGCGATCTGAGAGGACAGAGCCTCCTTCACGGTCAGGCTGGGATCCTTCTCCCACTTTTCCTCCATGAAGCTGTCCATATCCTTGGCGGAAGTGTTCAGCGCCTGTGCAGCCACGTCGGCCGCATAGCTGCGGAACTTCTCGTTCTTGGCCACGAAGTCGGTCTCAGCGTTCACCTCAACCACAACAGCCTTCTTGCCATCCTCGGAAACAGTGGTAACAACCATACCCTCGGCTGCAATACGTCCGGCCTTCTTAGCCGCGCCGGCCAGACCTTTCTCTCTCAAAAACTCAACAGCCTTGTCCATATCGCCGTCGGTAGCTGCAAGTGCTTTCTTGCAGTCCATCATTCCGGCGCCAGTCATCTCTCTTAACTCTTTTACCATTGCTGCAGTTACTGCTGCCATTTCAAATTCCTCCAATCAGATATTATTCCTGGGATTAAGCCTCTGCTGCCTCGAACGCCTCAACCGGGATCTCGATCTCCATAGCGCCTTCCAGAACTTCGCCCTGCTTCGCCTCGATCACAGCGTCAGCCATCTTGGAAACGATCAGCTTAACCGCTCTGATAGCGTCGTCGTTGCCCGGGATCACATAATCCAGCTCTTCCGGATCGCAGTTGGTGTCAACAATACCGATTAACGGGATTCCCAGAGTATGAGCTTCCTGCACGCAGATGTGCTCCTTCTTGGGGTCTACTACGAAGATTGCGTCAGGCAGTCTCTTCATATCCTTGATTCCGCCCAGGTTTCTCTCCAGCTTATCCCACTCTTTCTTTAACGCAATAACTTCCTTCTTGGGCAGAACGTCGAAGGTGCCGTCCTGAGACATAGCCTCAATCGCTTTCAGTCTGCCGATCCGGCTCTGGATGGTCTTGAAGTTGGTCAGCATGCCGCCCAGCCATCTCTCATTTACAAAGTACATTCCGCAGCGCTCCGCCTCAACCTTGATCGCTTCCTGCGCCTGCTTCTTGGTTCCCACGAACAGGATGGTGCCGCCGTTGGCAGCGATGTCGGAAACGGCCTTGTAAGCCTCGTCTACCTTCACAACAGACTTCTGTAAGTCGATGATGTAGATGCCGTTTCTCTCGGTGTAGATGTAGGGAGCCATCTTGGGGTTCCATCTTCTTGTCTGGTGGCCGAAATGCACACCAGCTTCCAGTAACTGCTTCATAGAAATAACGCTCATGTTCTTTACCTCCGTTTGGTTTTTTACCTGCCCCCTGAGCAAGGGAGTCAGGCTTACTTCCGCCTGCTTCTCATGCTTCCCGGAAGACCTGGCCGTTTGCCGGTTCAGGCACCTTTCCAAAGAATCCACAGACGTGATTTTTGTCAGCCTTACAAATATATCACAAAATGCAGGCATGCGCAAGTGGTTTATTGGAAAAAAATCGCTGTTTTTCACGTTTTTACGCGCTTTTTGCGAACTTTTTTACCTTTCCCCTCCCGGTAGGCCCGGATTGTCTCCTCAATGGCCGTATAGTCCCGCTCAAAGAGCTCCTCGCTGATCTGCACGGCCAGGAGATCGGCGGGGACCTTCTCCAAAATCTTTTCCACCACAAATTTCTTGCTCTTCTCCTTGTAACCCGGCAGCTTGTTGATCTCCTGGATATGCACCAGCTCCGGCCGCCAGAGGAGTCCCAGCTTGCGCTTTAAATCCAGGTTGGGATTGCGCGCCGCCTCCCGTAGCACATAAAAATCCGGCCGCTCCGCCGCAGCCTCCACGGTGATGATCCCCCACCACTCCGGCACGTGTTCCCCGATGTGCAGCCCATGGGTGGAACCGGCCACCACATAATTGCCGTCACAGTAGCGGTCGTAATCCCGCACCTGGCGGCTCAGCCTGGCATAGGTGTCCGCGTCGCTTTTGATCTCAAGCCCCATAACCGCTCCCTCCAGCACCATCAAAATATCTGCCCTGGACCTGCCCATTCGCTTCTCCTCGATAATGCGGATCTTTCCGAACCGCTCCTCCAGAAAATCGAACAGTGGCTCCCGGATATCCTTGTCATAAAGCATCCCAAATCCCTCCTGATCAAAAACAGGGCCGCAACGCACAAGCTGTGATTCTGCTGTGCCGCTGCGGCCCTGCCGGGTTTTCAATCGTTATTTCAGATTTGAGTTGGAAGCCTTGATGGCTTTCAGCTCGTCAAATACCACATCGTTTAAAACCTTGATGTAGGTTCCCTTCATACCGGAGGAGCGGGATTCGATGACTCCGGCGCTCTCAAACTTGCGCAGCGCGTTGACGATCACCGAGCGGGTGATTCCCACGCGGTCCGCAATCTTGCTGGCAACCAAAATGCCCTCGCTGCCATCCAGTTCCTCGAAAATATGGATGATGGCCTCCAGCTCGGAGAAGGACAGGGTGCTGATGGCGGATTTCACAATCTGTACCTTTCGGGTCTCCTCGGCATTCTCCTCGTTGACGGAACGCATCATCTCCAGTCCCACCACAGTGGTCCCGTATTCACTCAAAATAATATCGTCAATATCGTACTGGGAATCCTGCTTATAGATAAACAGGGTACCCAGGCGCTCACCGGCAATGTCGATGGGGGTGATGATCGCCTGGTACTTGCGGACGTTCTCCTCCGCAAATCCCAGCGTAGCCAAGTTCACATTCTCCTTGGTGGACAGCACGCTTAACAGACGCTCGTTGAGCATCTTATCCACGTACATTCCAACCTGGTCCTCGATCAGCTCTTCGATCTCCTCAACGCCGGAACACAGGCTCACGCCCAGCACCTTTCCCTTCTTGCTGATGACCAGGATGTTGGACAACAATATCTCACTCAGCACTTTGCAGATGTCATTGAAAACCACTTTGTGGGAATTGTTGTTATGCAATAACTTGTTAATCTTCCTTGTTTTGTCCAACAACTGAACGCTCATATTCGAAAACCTCCTTATCCAACTGGTATACCGCCCCGAAATGCCCTATTAATAATAGAATTGTAACATAATTCTGTGGCAATAACAAGAGTTTTTCGAAGTTTTCGATTATTTTAAGAATTTCATATTTTCTATGGCAATTTTACCATATTTTTCTATTCCTGCTCCAGATTCGTGCGGTATCCGCAGGTCTCATTGGAGCACAGAAGCTTGTTCCCCTTCTCCACCATGTAGGCGCCGCACTCCGGGCACTTCTTGGTGGAAGGCTTCTGCCAGGACATAAAGTCGCAGTCCGGGTTGGCCTCGCAGCCAAAGTACAGACGGCCTTTCTTGGTCTTTTTGCGCACCACTTCCTTGCCGCACTTGGGACAGGGAACGCCGATCTTCTCCAGATAGGGTTTGGTGTTCTTGCAGTCCGGGAAACCGGGACAGGCCAGGAATTTCCCGTGGGGACCGTACTTGATGACCATCTGGCGTCCGCACAGTTCGCAGACCTCGTCGGAAACCTCATCCGCGATGGTCACGGTCTCCAGCTCCTTCTCCGCAACGGTCACCGCCTCGTCCAGATCCGGGTAGAAATTACTCACAACCGTTTTCCACTGCACAGAGCCGTCCGCCACTTTATCCAGCAGGGACTCCATGTTGGCGGTAAAGCTGATATCCACAATGCTGGGGAACATCTGCTTCATAATGCGGTTTACCACCTCGCCGATCTCCGTAACGTACAGATTTTTGCTCTCCTTGACCACATACCGTCTGGCAATGATGGTGGTGATCGTGGGGGCATAGGTACTGGGGCGTCCGATCCCCTGTTCCTCCAGAGCCTTTACCAGGGAGGCCTCGGTATAATGCGCGGGCGGCTGGGTGAAATGCTGGCTGGGAAGCAGCTCCTCCAGCTTCAGCTTCGTACCTTTTTCCATATTGCCCAGAGCCTGGTTGTGCTCTTCCTCGTCGTCCGCCTCAACGTAAACCGACATAAAACCGTCGAAAAGCAGGCGGGAAGCCGCGGTGGTGAAGCTGTGTCCGCCCGCCGTGATCTTCACGGAGGTGGTCTCATACACAGCGTTGTCCATACGGCTGGCGGTGAAACGCTTCCAGATCAACTGATACAAGCGGAACAGATCGCGCTGTAGGGACTCCTTCACCACAGTGGGCGTCAGGGCAATGTCCGTGGGGCGGATCGCCTCGTGGGCGTCCTGGATCTTGCCGCCATTTTTCTTGGACTGCTCGTTTTTGATCACATACTTTTCGCCGTACTGCTCTTTGATGAACGCTCTGGCTGTGGCGTCCGCTTCCTCGGCGATACGGGTGGAATCCGTACGCAGGTAAGTGATCAAACCGATGGTGCCGTGGCCCTTCACCTCAACGCCCTCGTACAGCTGCTGGGCCAGGCGCATGGTCTTCTGGGTGGAGAAGTTGAGAGCCTTGGAGGCCTCCTGCTGCATGGTACTGGTGGTAAAGGGAATGGGGGCTTTCTTGATCCGCTCACCCTTTTTCACCTCGTCCACCACATAGGAGCAGCCCTCCAGATCCGCCAGGATCCGATCCAGCTCCTCCTTGCTGCGGATGCCCGTCTTGCCGTTCTTTCCATTGTCGCTGCCGTAATATTTGGCGGTCAGCGGCTTCTTGGCACCCTTTAACAGGAGCTTGGCATCCAGATTCCAGTATTCCTCGGGAATGAACGCATTGATCTCATCCTCACGGTCGCAGATCATACGCAGCGCCACGGACTGCACGCGGCCCGCGCTCAACCCCCGCTTCACCTTTTTCCAGAGCAGTGGGCTGATCCGGTATCCCACCATGCGGTCCAGCATTCTGCGTGTCTGCTGGGCATCCACCAGGTGCATGTCAATATCACGGGGACTCTTGAAGGAAGCCTTCACCGCGTTTTTGGTGATCTCGTTGAAGCTTATGCGGTACACCTGCTTGTTCTTCGCCTCGTCCAGCTTGAGAGCCTTCATCAGATGCCAGGAAATCGCCTCTCCCTCACGGTCAGGGTCCGTTGCAAGATAGATCTTGTCAGCCTTCTTCACTTCCTTGCGCAGCTTTGCCAGAATATCACCCTTGCCCCGGATGGTGATGTATTTCGGCTCATAATCGTGTTCCGCATCGAACCCAAGCTGACTCTTGGGCAGATCCCTGACATGTCCGCCGGAAGCGTCCACTTCATAATTGCTGCCCAGAAATTTTTTGATTGTTTTCACCTTTGCCGGTGACTCAACAATTACCAGATGGTTTGCCATTATAAAACTCCTTGTCATTCCTCATTATCAAAAGCTGCTCTTCGCAGTAATTTTCCCATATCGCCCGTTTCTCAGTCACAGCTGACGCGGCGGGCATAGTATTGTCCGGCCGTTTTCACCACAAGCCCGCCAAGCTCCAAATCCAGCAGCGCGCTCATACATTCGCCGACACACATCCCCGACAGAACGGCGATCTCTTCCACATGTTTTGGTGCGGAATCTAGGCAACTATACACCATTTTTTCATTCTTGGCAAGTCCCTTCGCGCTTTTTTCGCGAAGAATCAGCTTTTTTTCATGGAGAATTCCCAAAAATTCCAACACATCACCAGGGCCCGTCAACAATGCGGCCCCGGCCTGGATCAACTGGTTGCAGCCCTGGCTGGCAGAGTCCGTCACCCGGCCCGGCAGTGCAAAAATCTCTTTCCCCTGCTCCAGCCCCAGCTGTGCCGTGATCAGCGACCCGCTCTTCTCATTGGCCTCGATCACCAGAACCGCATCCGCAAGCCCACTGATAATCCGGTTGCGGACCGGGAAATTCTGCGGACGCGGCGGCTCTCCGGGCGGATATTCCGAGATAAGGCCCCCTTGCTTTTCCAGCTCCCGAAACAGCGGATAATTCTGCTTCGGGTAACATATATTGACGCCACAGCCCAACACGCCCCAGGTTTCACCGCCTCCCGACAGGGCGCCCCGGTGTCCGGCTCCATCCACGCCCAGAGCCAATCCGCTGATCACCGCCACGCCGGAGGCTGCCAGCTCCCGGCCCATGATCCCGGCCACCTGCTCGCCGTACACCGTGCAGCTTCTGGCGCCGATAACCGCGACCGCGGGTTTCTCCGCCGGAGGCAGGCTTCCCTTAATCCAAAGCCCCATTGGATAGTCATAGATATGCCGCAACCGTTCGGGATATTCCGGGTCTAATGGTGTGACAAAACGGATTCCCTGACGGTCAAGGCCGCTGTACTCCTCTCTTGCCGCATCCAGGCAGCGCTTTGCCTGCTCGAAAATCTCCGCGGTTTTCCGGTTCTTGATGATCCCTCTGCGCAGCAACTCCATTCCTTCTATATAATATGCCTGTTGAAAACTGCCGTAAGTCTCCTGGATCCGGCGGATCGTCACCGCAAACGCCGGCAGGCTGCGGCACAGCCAGTACAGATACTCCTTTTCCTGCTCTATGCTTCCCATATTTTTTCCTCCAATGCCCGGTAACCAACCGCCTCCGCCAGATGCGTTTTACTCACCGCTTTGCTGCCCTCCAGATCCGCAATCGTTCTGGCCACCCGCAGCACCTTGTGGCAGGTCCTGGCGCTCATTCCCCTGGTGCGGTACACCCGTTCCAAAAAATGTTCCGCCTCCGGCCTCAGTCTGCAGAACCGTTCCAGCGCGCCCTTGCCCATGCGGCTGTTAAACCGGATTCCAGTACCGTCAAAACGCGCCGCCTGTATCTCCCTGGCCCGCTCTACCCGGGCGCGGATCGCGGCGGAGCTTTCGTTGTCCCCTGCATTCTGCCTCAGCTCCTCATAGCGTATGGGAGCCGCCTCGGCGCAGATGTCAAAGCGCTCCATAATGGGCCTGGACAAACGCCCCATGTACTGACGGACCTGAGCAGGCGTGCAGCGGCAGCGGCTTCTGTCCGGAAAATAACCGCAGGGACAGAGGTTCATCGCCGCGCAAAGCATAAAATCCGCCGGAAACTCATAAGACCCGCGTACCCGGCTGACGATCACCCGCTGCTCCTCAAGCGGCTGGCGCAGAATCTCAACCGCGCTCTTGCGAAACAGGGTGAGCTCGTCCAAAAACAGGACGCCGCCCGATGCCAGGGACAGCTCCCCCGGCCGCACCGGCCTACCGCCTCCGGTCAACCCCTGAGGCGTAACCGTGTGATGGGGGCTGCGAAAGGGCCGACGGTTTAAAAGGGGCTGTCCGGCCGGCAGCTGGCCGCAGATACTGTAGATTCTGGAGATCTCGATATTCTCCTCCCGTGACAGGGAAGGCAGGATAGTGGGCAGCCTTCTGGCGATCATCGTCTTGCCTGTACCCGCCGGGCCGCAGAACAGCAGATTGTGCATACCGGCCGCCGCCACCTCCGCTGCCCTCCGCAGAAACTGCTGGCCGTTCACCTCGCGGTAGTCCACATCGTAACATTCCGTCTCCTGCTCCAGGAAATTCTCGGATGCTGCCCTGGCCGGACAGATCGTTCGGGGATCGGACAGCATGGCGGCTAAATGGGCCAGGGAGGAGACCCCTACAATCTCAATATGTTCCACCACGAGCCCCTCCATCACATTCTCCTGGGGCAGATAGCACCGGCGGATTCCCTCCTCTCTGGCTGCCATCACCATACTCATAACGCCCTCCACAGGCTTCACCTTGCCGTCCAGCCCCAATTCGCCCACCACCAGGCAGTCGTCTGCCTCCCGCATATCGGTCATGCCGTAGGCCCCCAGCACAGCCAGGGCGATGGGCAGATCAAAGGCCGTGCCCTCCTTGCGTAGATCCGCCGGGGATAAATTCACCGTCACCTTGCGCGCGGGCAGCCTAAAGCCCGAATTTTTCAGCGCGGTGCGCACGCGGTCCTGGGCCTCCCGGACCTCGGAAGCCAGATAACCCACCATAATAAAACCGGGCAAACCGTCCCCCACATCCGCCTCCGTGGATACAATACGGCCGCGGATCCCGCAGATCCCCGCGCTATTCACTTTTACAAACATACAAGCGCTCCTTCCTCTTTTCTGTCATAACATCACAACTGTTGGAACCGTGGTACGAATATTGTACCGGTACGCGGATCAGCTCCGCAAGAAGAACAGGGCGGCGGGCAGAGAAACCCGCCGCCGAATCTATGTCTATCTACTATACTAAACTCCAGGTGAAATAGCAAGGGATCCACGGCTGCTATTTTGATATTTTCAGCGGTTCAAGCGGCTCGCCTCCCCGGACGTTTCCGCCGTCTCAGCCTCACTGAAATTCCGTCATATAGGGCCGGTAGCGCAGGGCCAGATGGGTCCGCTGGCAGATCGGATTGGTGCGCTCCCGGATGGCCACAGTCTCGTGGAAAGCCTTCCAGAGCGCCTCGTACTCCTCCTGATCCGTGTCCTGATCCAACTGCGCGGACAGATACCCCTCCCCGTCCGCGTACACGATGGCCCAGCTTCCCCTGGAAGGATGAACCACCGCCTTTCGGTGATTCTCATCGTAGATGATCCAGCTCTCCATGGGCAGGCGGTCCGCAAAATGAGGGGCCAGTATGGGCAGTACATCGTTCTTCGGCCCGATGCGGCTGACCAGAATGCCTTTTGACGTCTGAGAAAAGCGGACAAAGCCGGTGAGCAAATGGTTCTCATGGCGTACGTTCCGGCACATCTGAAAAATCTCACGCACCTCCGGAAGCTGCAGCATATCCAGCACCCCCGCTCCGTGCCGGAACGCCCGGATCAGGAAACGGTAGATCTTGTCCGGCCTGCCTGGGTCCTGGCTCAGGGAGGCGATATAAATCTCCTCGTAAACCGCCCTCCCAATCTTCCCGCAGACGGCCCGGATCACCTTCCGGGCATTTTCCGGGGAGGTCCGCACGGTCACATACTGGGTAAACAGCTCCAGCTCCCGAAACGCCCCGTCCAGCTCCAGCTTCACATTCTCATGTCCCTTGCCGCTCGTCCACGCCTCGTAAACAGCACTGAGGATTCCGTCAAAATCCGGTTCACACAAATATATGGTCATATAACAAACCTGCTTTCTATTATTTTATATTCCCGGCATTGAAACGTGAATGGCCCGCGACTCCACGGAGAGGGCCTCATAGGTGGCCCACCGCCGCGGACCTCCGCTCTTCCTCGCACACCGGAAGCTCCAATTTCATGTCGTCGAACAGCGACAGCTGGCGGTAGCAGTCCTTGTGCTCAATGTCCCACGCGGCCCGCCGTTCATCTCCCACCAGACAGCTGGTAATATAGTCCTGGTCCAGGCGCACGCCGGGCATCATCTTTCCGGAACAGGTGATAAAGTACACCGCCCGCTTTAAGACCACTCCCATCCCTTTCAAATCCGGGAAGTCCAGCTTTCCCTGCCTCCTGGCGGCCACAATCCGGCGGGCGGACTTGACGCCCATGCCGGGCACCCGCAGCAGGGAGGCGTAGTCGGCCCGGTTCACCTCCACCGGGAACTGTTCCAGGTGGCGAAGGGCCCAGTCGCACTTGGGGTCCAGGAACACGTTGAAATTGGGCTGCCCCTCGGATAGAAGCTCCTCCGCCGAAAACCCGTAAAACCGCAGCAGCCAGTCCGCCTGATACAGCCTGTGTTCCCGAAGAAGAGGCGGCCCGCCCGGAAGAGCAGGCAGGCTGCTGTCAAGGTTGACCGGGACATAGGCGGAAAAGAACACACGCTTCAGCCCATAGCTGCGGTACAGGGCCTGGGTTACCGTCAACATCTGGAAGTCGTTCTCCGGGGTGGCCCCCACAATCATCTGCGTGCTCTGCCCTGCCGGAACAAAACGCCTGCTGCCATACCGCCCTTCCGGAATCCCCAGATGCTTTTCCTCCTCAAAAACAGGCGGAAAACTCCTGCGGTCCCGGGATGCAAGGCCATCAAAGGCTCCTGCGGATGGGGAAGCGGCGGAGCCGGATGAACGGAATGGGGCGGGTTGGGCGGGTTGGCGGGGAGTTTTCACAGAATACTCCGCATTCGCCTCCCGCAGGACCCCAGACCCTGCATCCGGCCCGCTGCCCATACTGTCCGCGCCTCCTGCTCCGTCCCCCACTCCGGGATTTTGGGCCCGCTCCGAAGGCGACTCCTTGGCGCACACCCCGCCTGCCCGGGACGGGTCCAGCAGCGCAGCGCCGCCGGCAAAACCGGCCCGCCCGGTGTCATAGGCCTTCTTAAAGCCCCTATCCCCCTCCAGATACAGGCTCTGGGCGGCGATTCCCCGCTGGATCTGCCGCATCGGGCGCAGAATCTTGTCCCGCGTCTTCCCGGGCGCCAGGTCCCGCAGGCCCTGGGCGGTGGGCAGCTCCAGGTTCACGCTCATCCGGTCCGCCAGATAGCCCACCCTGGCGATCAGCTCCTGATCTGCCCCCGGTATCCCCTTCACATGGATATATCCGTTGAACCGGCAGGTGGTCCGCAGCTTCAACAGAGTCTCATAGATCAGCTCCATGGTGTGATCGGCGCTGTAGCGAATGCCGGAGCTCAAAAACAGCCCCTCGATGTAATTGCGCCGGTAAAACTCCATGGTCAGCGTACAGACCTCGTCCGGGGTGAACGCGGTGCGGACCGCATCGTTGGAGCAGCGGTTGACACAGTATTTACAGTCGTAGATACACTGGTTGGTGAGCAGAATCTTCAGAAGGGAGATACAGCGGCCGTCGGCCGCAAAGCTGTGGCATATCCCAATGTCCGTGGCGCTGCCCATGCCGTCCGCCCGGCCCTTGCGGTCCACCCCGCTGGACGTGCAGGCCACATCGTACTTGGCTGCATCCGTCAAAATCCTCAGTTTCTGTTCGATGCTCAAATTCTCCTGTATCAGCATAGTGGAATCCATCCGTCGTCTTTATTCTCAAGAACATACGTTCTGTTTCTTTATTCTAGCACAGTCTCCATCTAAACGCAAGGGCTTTTTCGAACATTTGTTCTGTTTATTCTGATATTCTGTTTTTATCTGCCTTCCCACTCCTCAGGCTGAAACCGCCCGAAGCACACTCTTAAAACTCCCGTTACCCAAAATCTCCCCGCCGCCCCCATCACTCCCCTCAACTGCAAAAAACGCCTCCCACAGACGGCCCTCTTCGTTCCATCTGCGGGAAGCGCTCCCAAAATCAGTTTTTAACATTTTATATTTCGAAAAACAATCAGCCCTTCACATATCCGTCGGGGTTCATGGACTGCCATCTCCAGGAATCCGCGCACATCTCCTCGATTCCCTTCTCAGCCACCCAGCCCAGCTCGTTCTTCGCCTTGGTGCAATCCGCGTAGCAGGTGGCGATATCGCCGTCACGGCGGGGTCTCACCTCGTACTTTAAGGTCTTGCCGCAGGCCTTCTCGTAGGCGTGCAGCACGTCCAGCACGCTGTAGCCGCAGCCGGTGCCCAGATTATAGATGGAAACGCCTTCCTTGTCCCGCATCATTTTCTCCACCGCCTTCACATGGCCCTTGGCCAGATCCACCACGTGGATGTAGTCGCGCACTCCGGTGCCGTCCGGTGTGTCGTAGTCGTCGCCGAACACGCCCAGGCACTCCAGCTTGCCCACGGCCACCTGTGCGATGTAGGGTACCAGGTTGTTCGGTATCCCCTTGGGGTCCTCGCCGATCATTCCGCTCTCGTGCGCGCCGATGGGGTTGAAATAGCGCAGCAGCATGACGTTCCACTCCGGGTCGGCTGTGTGCAGGTCCGTGAGAATCTGCTCCAGCATTCCCTTGGTACGTCCGTAGGGGTTGGTGATATCTCCTTTGGGGCACTCCTCGGTGATCGGGATAAAGGCCGGATCGCCGTACACCGTGGCGGAGGAGCTGAACACGATGTTCTTCACATTGTGCTTTCTCATCTCATCGCACAGAATCAGCGTGCCGGTGATGTTGTTATGGTAATACTCCAGAGGCTTATGTACGGACTCTCCCACCGCCTTGAGACCGGCAAAATGGATCACGGACTCGATCTTCTCATTGTCAAATACTTCCTGCACCGCTACCTGGTCCAGCAGGTCCGCCTCATAAAACTTCACCTTTTTTCCGGTGATCTGTTCCACGCGCTCCAGCGCTTCCTCACAGGAATTGTACAGGTTGTCCAGCACGACCACCTCATATCCGGCGTTCAACAGCTCCACGCAGGTATGGCTTCCGATATAACCGGCGCCTCCAGTAACTAAAATTGCCATAACATTGTCCTCCTTATTAGAACCCTGATTCGATTGGTCCGGAGAAAACGGATCCCCATCCGCCTCCTACCGCACATGGCCCCAAACACCATGTCCCCAACATTATAGCAAAAGGCATGCCAGAAAACAATGCACAATTCTTCGCTCTTTCTATAAAATCTTTTCATCCCTTACGGGAGCTCCCGCCATCTCCGGTTGTTCTCCACCAGCTCCTGAAACCTCACCGGACTGTAATTGTTGATCATACAGCCTGCGTTCAGGGCCCGTTCCCGGCTCTTCATAAACTCGTAAGTTTCACTTCTCTGGTTGTGGATGTGCCCGTATACATGCCAGGAATTCCTGTAAAATCCGTTCCACTCCGCAATCGGAAAATGGCAGAGGCACACAGGCCCCTGCTCCTCCTCCACAAACATCATTTTATCAATCGACTCAAAACAGGCCACGGCTCCGGTATCCGCCAGCAGCGTCCGGTCGTGGTTGCCGGTCACCAGGTGTTTTCTGCCCTTCAGCCGTTTCAGATACCACACCGGACCTCTGGCGGACCGGTAACAAAAGTCTCCCAGGACATAAACATCGTCCCCGTCCCCCACCCGGGCGTTCCAGTTTTCCATCAGAACCCGGTCCATTTCCTCCACATCCCCGAAGGGCCGGCCGTCGAATCGGATCACGTTGCAGTGCCCGAAATGGGTGTCCGCAATGTACCAGTTTCGCATGTTTTTTTCTCCTTTGCCGATTTTCTCACCCTCCAGTATACAAAAAAGCGGGCCGGCCGTCCACTGCGCGAAGGATCAACAATGTCGGGCCGCGCTGTTTTAGAGGCCGGGACTGCAAAAATAGTTCCGTTTTCAGGCTGATTTGTCGGACTTCCGCCCGGAAACGGAGCATTTTTGCGCGCTCCTGGTCAAAACCGGAGTCCGCTAGTTCTCGTGCTTCTGAAACTCCCCCTTAAGCTTCTCCAACGCCTTCTTCTCGATCCTCGACACATAGGACCGCGAGATGCCAAGCTGCGCCGCGATCTCCCGCTGGGTGTGTTCCTTCCCGCGAAACAGCCCGTAGCGCATGCGGATCACGGTTTTCTCCGTGTCCGACAGGCAGGAGTCAAAAGCTTCATAGAGCTCCTTGACATCCTGCTTGAGAATCATGGTGTCAATGGTCTCCTTGTTTTCCATCTCGATGATGTCCACCAGGCTCACGGCCTCGCCGTCCTTGTCTACCCCGATGGGCTCAAAAAGTGAAACCTCCTTGGACAACTTCTTGCTGGCGCGAAAAAGCATGAGAATCTCATTCTCCACGCATTTCGCCGCATAAGTTGCAAGCCGCGAACCCTTATCCACCTTGAAGGTGTTCACCGCTTTGATCAAACCGATGGTTCCTACACTCAACAGATCCTCAATGTCGTAATCCGGACTCTGGTATTTCTTCACCACATGGGCCACCAGGCGCATATTGCGCTCAATCAGCACATCCCGGGCCAGCTGGTCCCCCTCGTTGCAACGCTCCAGATACTCTTTCTCTTCCCTTGCAGATAATGGTTTTGGAAATGTCTTCAAAGAAAGCCGCCTTAACATTCCTTACCTTCATTCTATGCTGCGGCAGCTTCCCTAGTGCTTTTACAAGTTTTTACAGGCTGGTACTATTTTCGCGGGCTCAGAAGGACTTGCCGCGCTATGTCTGTCCCTTTGGGTCATGTCCCGGGGACTGTGAACATCTTTTCGTAGGTGTTTGCGTCGAAGCAATGGTTGTACACCAGGCACTGATAGTCCGACATGAGCTTGCGGTAAGGGCTCTGCTCCCCAGCCACGGCCTCCCAGGTGTAGTAATTTCCCTCCCGGTCGTAGCAGCCAAGGGGATGGATCACAGGCAGCTGTTCCTCCATCTCCAGCATAAACCGGTTGAACGGAGTCATGGAAAGCCCGGCCCGTTTTAAGACCTCGGAGGACAGATAGACCGCTCCCATTGACCCCTTGTCCTCGGATTTCATCTCATAATTGGTCCAGATCAGAAACGGCGTCTCATACCACATGATCCTCTGGGAATCCGGCACCTGCTCCGAAGGCTGTCCGGCAATCTCGTCAAAAAAACCGTCCTCAACGCTGGGCTGGTGATCCCCAAACATCACAATCATGGTGGGCTCTCCGCTCTGCTCAAAATAACCGATCAGGTACTCCAACGCGTCGTCGGAAGCCTTCATCAGGGACAAAAACTGGTCCGTTTTGGGATATTTCCCCTCCAAATCTCCTGTCAGCCATATTTCCTGGTCGAAATTCTCATAGGCGCTCTCGTAACCGCCATGGTTCTGCATGGTCACGTTGAACAGAAACAGCCGGTCGGAAGGATTTTCCTTGGCCTCCACCAGTTCGATCAGCTTCTCGTAATTGGCCCGGTCGCTGACGTAATTTCTCAGCTCCCCGCTGCCCTCAAAGTCCTCAATATCCAAAAAATCGTCAAATCCCATGTTGCGGTAGCTCTCGTCCCGGTTCCAGTTTTCCCTTGGGTAGGGGTGAACCGCCACCGGACGGTAGCCCTGGTCCTTCAGGGTGCTGGTCAGGCCGTAGGTGCCCGGATGGATGTAAAACTGGTAGGCGATGCAGTTGGACGGCAGCAGGGCCATGGAATCCCCGGTGAGAAATTCAAATTCCGTGTTGCTGGTCATGGAGCCGAACACCGGCACGCACAGGCTTCCCCGGACCGCGTTCTCCTCCAGGCTGTTCAGAAACGGAAAATACTCCCGGTTGGTCTCAAAGTCCCCTGCGGTTTTCAAATCCGCCAGGCTCTCATTCATGATGCAAATGATGTTGACCGGCGTTATATCCCCCTCCGCGTTCATACCCACGTCCCCGTTGGAGGCCAAAAGCTCCTCGTCCTCCCCGATTATCTCCTCATAAATCTGCCGGATCCTGGCCTGGCTGTAGCCCTCTGGTTTTTTCTTCACCGCATAGCGGAAGGACACCGCAGTGGAGAGCACGTAACCGTACTCCTGATAGGTCTCGTTCACGGCCCACATGTTGATGCCAAGGCCCCAGGCGGGGGCCAGATACCCGAAAAACCACAGGCCAAAGCCCACCGCAAGGCCCGCAGAGCCTCCGGCGAACAACAGCCTCTGTTTCCGGCCCTTCACCCGCAGGGGCAGGACCCAGGCCAGCAGATTGACGGCCAAAAGGCCCAGAAAAGCCAGCTTCATGGCCCTGGTGATCACAAAAGAATAGTTGCCGGACACGCTCATGGCGGTCCGAAGGGCAAACACGTCCCAGAACATGATGGGCCGTCCCCGAAAGGCCACCACAAAAGCCTCCGCCAGAGAGATCAGGTACAGGGATACCGATACCAAGGGCACCGCAATCCGGGTGCGGCCGCAGACGGCGAACGCGGCCAGATACAGGACGTAGATCCAGCCGATATTCAGGGCCGCCATATAAGAGGGAACCGCAGCCAAATTGCCCGTCACAAGCTCAAACAGCACATAGCTTGCGCAGGGCACCAACAAAAGGCATGCGGTTCCGATCCGGCGCGCGGCAGTTTTTCCGCGCTTCCATATTTGTTCTCTGTCCAAAGATTTTCCTCTTTTCGTTCAGATGGAATCATCCTAGCACAAAGATTTTTCGACTTCAAGTGACAACTTTCCCCAACGTGTTCATTTCACAAAATGTTCACAGAATCCGGGCTGTTCAGGCGCAGCCTCACAGCCGGATCTTAAATTTTCCCGTAACAATCCGACGGTAAAACAGGATGGTGAGTCCGGAGGCGGCGAACCAGCCGAAGGGCCAGGCCATCCAGATTCCCGTGCTCCCAAAGCGCGGCGTCAGCAGGTAGGCGAAGGCGATCCGCAGAATCAGATCCGGTATGGTAGCCAGCACAAAATAGACCATGGCTCCTGAACCGCGGATCACACCGTCGGTCATCAGCTTGATGGAGATCATAAAATACAGGGGCGACACGATGCGCAGAAATTCAACCCCGGCACGGATCGCCTCCCTGCTGTCCGCGTTGAGAAACAGCCCCATCATACCGCGGCTGAAGAAAAAGTACAGCACAAAAAACGGCGCGGTGGCGATGAGGGATAAGCGGACGCCGGTGCGAAACCCCATGGGAAGCCGTTCCCGCTTTCCGGCTCCCAGATTCTGGGCCGTATAACTGGACAGGCAGCCCCCCAGGGCCATGAAACAGTTGATGGCAAAGGTGTTCAGCTTGACGGCCCCAGAGTAACCGGCGATCACCGCAGACCCGTAGCGGTTGACAATCTCCTGCACAAACAGGTTGCCCACGCTGAGAACGCTCTGCTGCATGATGCTGGGCACTGCGATGGCCGCGATCCGCCACAGAAGGGAGGCGTCGAAGAGTCCGGGCCTGGAGCCCTGGTGAAACCTGCGCAGGCGCACGGTCAGGGTGGACAGGGCCAGAACCGCAGAAATCCCCTGGGCGATGAAGGTGGCCCAGGCTACGCCCGCCACGCCCATATGAAACACCGCCACGAACAGGCAGTCCAGAACGATATTCCCAATGGAGGAACCGATCAAAAAATACAGGGGCGTTTTGGAGTCCCCAAGGGCCGTAAAGATACCGGTACAGACGTTGTAAAACAGCAGGAACGTGAGGCCCATCACATAGATGCGCAGGTACAGCGCTCCGTCCGCCAGAATGTCCTCCGGCGTATGAATCCAGCGCATCATAGGCGTGCAGAAGGCCAGGCCGTAGGCGGTTAAAAGCAGACTCATCCCCACACAAGCGATAAAGGCCGTGGTCACCGCAGTGCGCATCCGCCCGTAATCCTTGGCGCCGAACAGCCGGGACACGATCACCGAGGTTCCCAGGTTGCTGCCCACCGCAAAGGCCATGAAAATCACCGTCACCGGGTAGCTGGCCCCCACCGCCGCCAGCGCCGCCTCCCCTGCAAACTTCCCCGCAATCATGCTGTCCGCCAGATTGTAGAGCTGTTGAAAGATCACGCTGACCATCATGGGCAGCAGAAAACGCCACAGTATTTTATCCGGATGTTCCGTCGTCAAGTCCGTTACCATATACTTCCCCCGCAAAGTTCATATTTTCATGCGAAGCCCGGAGAGCTCGCGCCAGGTATCTTATGTCTCTGTATCTCAAAAAGGTTCCGCCGTGTGGCTATTTTGCCCTGTGGAAGGTTTGGCTCCGATCATGGAGGCGCGCAGACGGTGGAATAAAATTACAGACATGCTCTAGTATAGCGCGGCCCGGCGGCGGTTTCAACTGTCTTTTGCGTTTGTGGGAAGCATTTTGTGGGAAACAGGAGGGATCACCACCCCTGAAAATAGCTGAGCACGCTCCGCACCCCCGCGCGTTTCACACAAAAACAGGGAAAGCGGAGCAAAACCGCTTTCCCTGAAACAATGCGTAATTCTTCTGATAAAACCCAGCCGGTCAATGGTGGAACAGCCGGATCCCCGTGAAGGCCATAACCATGCCGTACTGGTTGCAGGTCTCGATCACCTGGTCGTCGCGCACGGAGCCGCCGGGCTGTGCCACGTACTTCACGCCGCTTTTGTACGCCCGGTCGATATTGTCGCCGAAGGGGAAGAACGCGTCGGAGCCAAGGGCCACGTCCGTCATCTGATCCAGCCAGGCCCGCTTCTCCTCCCTGGTGAACACCGGAGGTTTCTCCTTGAAAATGCGCTCCCAGCGTCCGTCCGCCAGAACGTCCATGCAGTCGTCACCGATGTACACGTCGATGGCGTTGTCCCGGTCCGCCCGCTTGATGGTGTCCACGAAGGGCAGGTTTAAAACCTGGGGCGCCTGGCGCAAAAACCAGTTGTCCGCCTTGCTGCCCGCCAGACGGGTGCAGTGCACTCTGGACTGCTGGCCCGCGCCGATGCCGATGGCCTGGCCGTCCTTCACGTAGCACACGGAGTTGGACTGGGTGTATTTCAGGGTGATCAGGGAGATCATCAGATCGATCTTCGCGGAATCGGGCAGCTCCCGGTTCTCCGTCACCACGTTGGAGAGCAGCTCCCGGTCAATCTTTAAGTTGTTGCGGCCCTGCTCGAATACAACGCCGAACACCTGCTTGCGCTCAATCTCCTCGGGAACGTAATCCGGGTCGATCTGAATCACGTTGTAATTGCCGTTTTTCTTGGATTTTAAGAGCTCCAGAGCTTCCGGCTCGTATCCGGGCGCGATCACGCCGTCGGATACCTCGCGCTTGATCAGCTTCGCGGTGTCCACATCGCAGACATCGGACAGGGAGATGAAATCCCCGAAGGAGGACATGCGGTCTGCGCCTCTGGCTCTGGCGTAGGCGCAGGCCAGGGGAGACAGCTCTCCCATATCCTCCACCCAGTAAATCTTTTTCAGGGTGTCGCTCAGGGGCAGACCCACGGCGGCTCCGGCCGGTGAGACGTGCTTGAAGGAGGTGGCTGCAGGCAGGCCGGTGGCCTCCTTCAGCTCCTTCACCAGCTGCCAGCCGTTGAGGGCGTCCATAAAGTTGATGTAGCCGGGTCTGCCGCAGAGCACGGTGATGGGCAGTTCCATGCCGCCGCGCATAAAGATTCTGGAAGGTTTCTGGTTGGGGTTACAGCCATATTTCAATTCTAATTCGTTCATGGTCAATTCTCCTCATCTTTTGGCGTATGTTTTCGATTACTGATTCTTGTTCACAATGCGGGTCTCATAGGTCCCGGAGGCGATATCAATATAGCGGACAAACAGGGAAACCTTGTTTTCCTCGTTCAGGCTGTCCCAGACCATCTCCGTAAACTGATCGATATCCCCTTCGATGGCCACCGGTTTGGGCTCGCCCTCAAAGCTTGGCAGCGGACTGCCATCGTGCTTGTAGGTGTGGATGAACCGTCCCTCCCCGGCCGCCGGCTTCTCGTAGGCAAAGGTAAAGCGCAGGCAGGACGAAGGGTCGCCGTTGTCGCTCTTTAAAATAGACATGGCGTAGTTGTAGCCCCCGTTCTCAATGTGCATGATGCCGGAGATCCGCGGGGTGTAATTGGGCCCGTCCGGCTCAAACTCTCTGGAGCGCAGAGACTGCTCGAAGGTCATCTGACGGTCCATACCCTCGTAGATGGTGTCGGTCTGATCCCCGTTGGTGACGATGGTCTTGTTGCCAAGCACCCGCACCGGAGCGTAGATGATCAGGCTGGGGTCCGAGAGCTTTTCCGGGTCAAATACCTGGGTGCGGATGCCCGCTCCGTCCTCCACGAACACGCGGTTGCGGCTGTTCTCGCTGCGCCCCATGATAAAATAGGCGGCCACGGCCTTGCTGCCGTTTGCAGAGCGCCCCAGCACGATTCCCCGCCCCGGGTAAGCGTTTCCTCTCAGCTCGTCTCTCAGTGATAATCGGTTCATTCCTGATTCCTCCTCTTATTTGGTGGCATTATAAGGTTTTATCCAGCGATTGCCGGCGGCCCATTGCATACAATAAAATAGCCTGGGTACGCAAAAAACTGCGTGCCCAGGCGGTCGGCTCTTATCCACGGCGCGCTCCCTGTGGTTGACTCCACGATCCGCCAGTCACACGCCTCTGTCCCTATCATATATGCTTTTTTCTAATATTGCAAGTGTTTTTTAGAAGTTTGACTTATTAATTTTCTTAATAGAAAACCCCATTATTAATATTTATTTTTCGATAAAAATATGTTATGATAATGCCAGAACATGACAAAGGAGTACCCGGCTATGTTGGATTTCCGCATTGAAACTTTTTTATGCGTCTGCAAATATATGAACTTTACCAAGGCCTCCACGGCATTAAACATCACCCAGCCGGCGGTGAGCCAGCATATCCACTACCTGGAGGACGAGTACAGCGCGAAGCTGTTCGAGTACAAGAACCGCAAGCTCTCCCTGACCCCAGCCGGCGAGGAGCTCTACCGCGCGGCCCTGACCATGAAGCACGACGACCGGATTCTGGCAAAACGCATGAAGCTGGCCGGCCAGCCGGTGCGCAAGCTCTCCTTCGGCGCCACCCTGACCGTGGGGGAATTCCTCTTTCCCGCCAAAGTGGCCTCCTATCTGGAAGCCAATCCCAGGACCGATATCCGCATGACCATCCGCAACACCCATGAGCTTTTGGAGATGATCGACAGCGGCGCCATCGATTTTGCGGTCATCGAGGGGTATTTTCCGATGACCGAATACGGCTACCGCACCTACTCCCTGGAGCCCTACGCCGCGGTATATAAAACCGGTTACCAGTTCAAATGCGGCCACACGCCGAATTCCATCCGGGATCTCCTCTGCGAACCGCTTTTGATCCGTGAGGAAGGCTCCGGCACCCGGGAAATCTTGGAGCGCTATCTGGCCGGGACCAATTTGAGCCTGGATGATTTTGAGCACACCCTGGAGGTGGACAGCATCCATGTGATCAAACAGCTGGCCCTGGCCGGCTGCGGCATCACCTTCCTGTACCAGATCGCCGTGAAGGAAGAGCTGCTGGACGGCCGGCTGGAGCTGGCCCTGCTCCCGGGCCTGGATGCCAAGCATGAGTTTTCCTTTGTCTGGCGCAAGGACAGTATCTACAAAGACGAATACGACCGGCTGTTCGAGCTGTTCTCCTAGGAGAAAGGCCCGGCCAGCCGGCCGTTTTTCGATTGTACAATGCCTGCCGCTACTCGTTGCGGATCGCCGCCAGGGGGCTCAGCTTCATGGCGCGCATTGCCGGCATAAAGCCTGCCGCCATACCCACGAAGATAGCGAAAGCCACCGCCGCCAAGGACAGCCACGGCGGCACACGGGACAGATCCCCGGCCATGCCGGTCAGGGCCTGGGCTCCCACAAACTTGTTGATCAGCAGAGAGACTCCATAGCTTAAGCCGATGCCCAGCACGCCGCCCATAAATCCGATAAAACCGGACTCGATGAGGAACATGTTGCGGATATTTCCCATATCGCAGCCCAGCACCTTCATCACGCCGATCTCCTTGGTACGCTCGTAGATGGACATCATCATGGTATTAGCGATGCCGATAGCCGCCACGAACAGGGATACGGCGCCGATGCCGCCCAGCACCGCCTGAACCATGTCGGACTGCTGCTTGGAGCTCTCCAGCCAGTCAATCTGGCTCTGGACCTGGAAGCCCATGTCCGCCAGCTCCTTCTGCACCTTGGTCACATTGTCCACGTCGTCCACGTAGACCTGGGCGCTGTTGTAGATGAAATAGTTGTAGGGTTTTCCCTTCTTGTTGGTGGGCTGTCCCGGGATGGCCTTGCCCTTCTTGAACGCCTTCCTCAGCTGAGACTTCATCCCATCCACATCCATGTAAATGCGGTAGGAGTAATTGTTCCAGTCGTCCAGACCGCCCTCCTGCACGCCGATGCCGTTCATCATGTATTTCTTGGGCGGTTTGGTCCCGGCGCCGTCCTCCGAGGGGTACTGGGACTGGTAATAGCCGTCCATGTCAAAGGTGACGAAAAAGGGCCGGCCCATCAGATCCACGTCCGGCAGCTCCCCGGTATCCCAGTAGCCCTTGCCGGTCTTGGCGTTGTAGAAATCCTGGATCACCGTGTTGCCGAAGAACAGCCCGGTGTCGCCCTTCTGCGGATACTCCCCTTCCCCAAGTTTGATCTGCTCAAAGTAGGCGGGGCCCACGCCCTGGATGGTCTCGTACTGCGCCTCGTAGGCCCCCTGGCGCATCAGCACATTGATGCTCAGCACCGGCGAGGTGCCCGTCACATGTTCCAGGCGGGAAAATTTCTCGATCACCTCGTCCGTGATATAGTTGGGCTCGCTCTTGCCGCCGCTTGACATTCCGCTGGAACCGCCTCCTATGCTGACCGCGTAGGACTGGCCGTAGGAGTCGCCTGAGCGCACGTCGATGGTGGTCAGGCTGCCCCAGGAGGCGATCTGCTCCATGGTCAGCTCATTTAAGCCGATTCCCAGGGACACCATGACCACGATGGACGCCGTGCCGATGATGACCCCCAGAACCGTCAGCGCCGTCCTGAGCTTGCGCCGCCTTAGATTGTTCACGCTCATGATCAGAAGATCAGGAAATCTCATCGTCTATATCCTCTTCTTCCTTTGCCGCTTTGCGCTTCTTCCGGATCCGGATCACCACCACAACCACAACGGCCGCCAGTATCACCACGGCCACTCCGATCAGGATTCCATATTTTTGGAATACGGCCTTCACGCCCGTGGACTCAGTTTCCACGGCGCCGTCCATGTCCCCCATCATGGATTCGTCCCACATCATGTCCTGGGACTCCTCCGTGACCATCAGAGTCAGCTCCTTCTCCACCGGCTCGGCCATGGTGCCGTTCTCATCCTCATAGGTGATGGTGACCTTGACGGTGCCGTCGTCCATGGTGGGGCTTATGCCGGTGAGCATGGTGTCCACGTTGCCGGTTTCACCGGGCTTGATGTTGCCCACATAGGTTTCCACCGTCTTAATGGAATCCGCCGTGAAGGTGGCGGTCACGTTGTAGAGGATCACCTTGCCCGTGTTGTTGATTCCGAACATCACGTTGCTCTCAGCCCCGGTGGTGATGCTGTCCGGCATCACGTCGATATTGCTGGTGCTCAGCCTGGCGTACTGCTTCACCGGAATGTCCACCACAATGGACTCCTCGGCGTTCTTGAACTCCGGGCTGTCGTATTTCTCTTTGATGGTGATGGAGTAGGACCTCTGGTCCACTCCCGCCCTGGCGGTGAACACCGCGCGCACCTCCGTGCTCTGCCCCGGTCCCATGTCGTCCACCACCATGGAGGAGGAGCCGGACTCCGTGGTGAATACAGCGCTATCGGAAACCTTCTCGGACTCCAGGTTGAACAGAATGTTGCTGGCGCCCACGTTCTTGGAGGCGTTCTTCATATTTAAAATCAGCTCGAACTCCTCGCCCGCGTAGATCTGCTCGGGCACGGTGTGGTAGCTGTCCACAATCAGACGGGCCCTGGTGCGGTCGTTGGCATCGAACTCGCCCAGATCGTCCTCTTTGTCCTTGGAGGTGATGTGGACGTAGAAGGTTCCCTCCTCGGTGTGCAGGTCGCCCTCGCTGCTTAGGCGGAAGGTGACGGTATATTTGATGGGGTAATAACCGGTGTAGGAGTCCTTGCGGATGGCCATGCTGTAAGGCACGGCCACCGTCTCCCCGTAGGCGATCCGCTCGTAAGTGCGGTCGTAGTTGCCGTCGTTAATCTCAAAGGGGAATTTGGTGTCGTCCTCGGACAGCCCCATGCTGATGGTCACGTCCTGAACCGTGGTCTCCCGCTTGTTGCGGAAATTCACATTGAAATTCATGACATTGGGATAGGTCCCCCTGGGCGTGGGCTGATTCTCCCCGATAATGAAATACTTGCCCTCTTTCTTCTCGTCCTCCTCGTCGTCCTCCGCGGTGCTGGAGCTGGTGGAAATCCAGACATTCACATAGTCGATATCGTTTCCGCCGTCCCACTCGATCAGGATGGGGATACTGTAATAGCCCTGCAGCGCATCCCGGCGCACCCGGGCGGAAATGGAAGCGCTCTTCACATTGCCCTTCTTGATATTGCCCACGGACTTGGACACAAAGGTATTCTCCGTGATCTCAAAGGGATAATAGTCCACCGTGTAGTCCCCGCTGCCCCGCTCCTCCCACTGCTGGAAGTCGGTGGTCTCGGCCAGGCTCACGCGAACGTTCTCCATGTCCTCGTCAGTGGCCCGGATGCGGAAGGTGACGGTCATGTTCTTACCCACGTTGCCCTTGGGCGCTTTGGTGGTAAATATGTAGTCGTTATCGCTGGCATTGGTGTTGTAGCCCAGCTTGTAGTCTGCCGCAAATGCCGTGGCCGCGTTGCTCACAACCAGAAACAGCGCAAACGCCCACGCGGTCAAAACTTTACACACTCTCATGCTTTCTCTCCCTTTTCTCCTGTTTCTTCCGTGACGGCGTCCCGGCCGCCCTCCTCAATTCCCACGATTTTTCCATCCACAATACGGATTCTGCGGTCCGCATAGGAGGCAAGGTTGTTGTCGTGGGTAACCATCACCAGGGTCTGGTTCTGTTCCCGCACGATCTTCTGCATCAATTTCAGCACCTCCATGGTGGTCCTGGAATCCAGGTTTCCCGTGGGCTCGTCGGCAAATATGATCTGCGGATTCACCACCAGGGCCCTGGCGATGCCCACGCGCTGCTGCTGGCCTCCGGACATCTGATTGGGCATATGCTTTGCCTGATCTCCCACCCCCACCAGCTCCATAAATTTCTGCGCCGTTTTCATCCGCTCCCGCTTGGAAATCCCACGGAAGGACAGGGGCAGCGCCACGTTCTCGATGGCGTTCATAGTGTTGAGCAGATTGTAGGCCTGGAATATGAAGCCTACCCGCTGCCTGCGAAAGGTCACCAACTGCTTTTCCGTCAGCTTCTCTATGTGCCTGCCCGCGATCTCGATCTCGCCCTTACTGGGCTTCTCCAGGCCGGCCAACATGTTGAGCAGAGTCGACTTTCCGGAACCGGAGGTTCCCACGATGGCCACGAACTCCCCTTTATAAATCTCAAAATCCACCCCGTTGAGGGCGTAGACCTTGGTCTCTCCCACGCGGTAGATCTTATACAACCTAGACACGCGGATTACCGGCTTTCGCCGGGTCTCTTCTTCCATCCGCTTCCCTCGCTTTCATATACATTTGTCCTGTATTTGTCATTTCTTCGTCAAGTATAACATGGGCCCGTCGCCATGGTCTTTGGGATTTTCCTTAAACTTCCTTAAATATTCCTTACACGGAAAACAGACAGCCGTTTACCAGTATAACACAAATCCGAAAAAAGTTTAAAAAAATCTTGACTTATAATGCATTCTGTGTAAGAATATGACGAGGCACAAATCAGTGCCATATCTGGCTGGACCGGCTATCGCACTGGTACGTCTACCATTATTTCCAAAAACCATAAAAATACATAAAGAAGGAGAAACCCATGAGACATTTATTGAACCCTCTTGACTTCTCTGCGGAAGAAATCGACGATCTTCTGGCGCTGGCGCGGGACATCGAGGGAAATCTTCCCGGATATTCCCACGTGTGTGACGGCAAAAAGCTGGCCACACTTTTTTACGAGCCCAGCACCAGAACGCGCCTGAGCTTTGAAGCGGCCATGCTGAATCTGGGCGGCAGCGTGTTAGGCTTTGCCTCCGCCACCTCCAGCTCCGCCGCCAAGGGCGAGAGCGTTGCCGACACCATCCGCATGATCTCCTGCTATGCCGATATCTGCGCCATGCGCCACCCCAAGGAAGGCGCCGCGTACGTGGCAGCGCAGAAGGCCAGTATCCCGGTGATTAACGCGGGCGACGGCGGTCATCAGCACCCCACCCAGACGCTGACCGACTTAATGACTATCCGCTCCTTACAGGGCCGTCTGGACAACCTGACCATCGGACTGTGCGGCGACTTAAAGTTCGGGCGCACCGTGCACTCCTTAATCAACGCCATGGTCCGCTATCCGGGCGTTAAGTTCATCCTGATCTCCCCCGAGGAGCTGCGTATCCCGGACAGCATCCGCGAGGACGTGCTGGAAGCCAACAATATCCCCTTTGAGGAAGTGGGCAGCCTGGACGACGCCATCGGTTCCCTGGACATCCTCTACATGACCCGCGTTCAGAAGGAGCGCTTCTTCAACGAGGAGGACTACATCCGCCTGAAGGACTGCTACATCCTGGACAAGAAGAAAATGAAACTGGCCAAGAAGGACATGTACGTGCTCCATCCCCTTCCCCGCGTCAACGAGATCTCCGTGGAGGTGGACGACGACCCGAGAGCCGCCTACTTTAAGCAGGCCCAGTACGGCGTATATGTGCGTATGGCACTGATCATGACATTACTGGAGGTGAAAAAGCCATGTTAAACATCAGCGGACTGAAGGAAGGCATCGTGCTGGACCACATCGAGGCCGGCAAGAGCCTTGATATCTACTATCACCTGGGCTTAGACAAGCTAGAATGCCAGGTGGCCATCATCAAGAACGCCCGCAGCAATAAAATGGGCCGCAAGGACATCATTAAGATCGAGGGCGGTCTGGACGTTGTGGATCTGGACATGCTGGGCTACATTGACCACAACATCACGGTCAACATCATCCGGGACGACCGCATCGTTGAGAAGAAGGCCCTGAAGCTGCCCAAGAAGATCGTCAATGTGATTCACTGCAAGAATCCGCGCTGCATCACCTCCATCGAGCAGGAGCTTCCCCACATCTTCTATCTGGCGGATGAAAAAAGCGAGACCTACCGCTGCCAATACTGTGAAGAAAAGTACAGCGAATACAAATAAATATCTCAATGGGTTAAAAAACACACCGACGGGACGCGCCCGCGGTGTGTTTTTGTCTGTGAAGCGATTGGTTACGGTTTATTTGGCGGGCACGATCTCGATCCAGTAGCCGTCCGGATCGGAGATAAAATAGATGCCCATGGAAGGATTCTCAAAGCAGATGCAGCCCATGGCCTCATGGTGCCTGTGAACCGCCTCATAATCGTCCACGTGGAACGCCAGGTGGAACTCGCATTCCCCCAGATTGTAGGGCTCCGTGCGGTCCTTAAGCCAGGTCAGCTCCAGGGTGAAATCGCTGACGCCGTCCCCCAGATAGACCAGCTTGAAGGAACCGTCGGACGCCGTCTTCTCCCGCACCGGCTGCAGACCCAGGGCTTCCTTATAAAAGGACAGGCTCTTCTCCAGATCCAGCACATTAAAATTGAAATGATTAAATTTTACCATCGCATAAACCTCCTTCTGCGGGCAGCCGCCCGCGGGATATCGCCAATGAACGGTCACCCGCGCCGCCCCTTTTTGATAGTACGGATGAAGGTATTATAAGTACGCGGACCGCAAAAGTCAATCCTTTTTCGCCCGCCTGACGGTGTCCAAGACAAACGGGGGCGGAACGGGCGCATAACGGGCGCGCACGGCAAATCATGGTGGAAATATTTCCCGAATAATGTTATAATCAGGGAAACGCAATGCTTATCATCAGCCTGGCGGCTGGTGATAAAGTATAATCAGGGAAACCTAATGCTTATCATCAGTCTGGCGGCTGGTGATAAAGTATAGTTAGGGGAATGCAGTGCTTGTCCTTCCCGGGCGTCTGGCGGGGGCAAATGCGCTGTGTTATGTAATATGACACTGGAAGGTATCGGATTACTATGACAAGACGGGAAAAGACAGCCGCTCTCGTGGCAGCGGTTCTGACAATCGTGGTAACACTGTATTCGGCGTGGAAGCTGGTGGGCACGGGCGTACTGTCCTGGCACGCGGCTCAGCCGGACTTTTACTCCATGGCATTGGAAACCGCGGCGGTCTGGTTGATTCTGTTCCTGCTCTTTTTTTGTGCCCAAAACAGCCTGACGGCCTGGTTTTGGACGGCGGTTCTCTGCGCAGCGTTCTGCTGGCTCCATGTGATTTTTCTGCCCGTGGCCTTTGCCGGAGCGTACACCGTGTACCTGATTCTGGCCGGAAGGTGGTTTAACCGGACCGTGCTGAGACAGAACCTCGGCCTGTGCTGGGACTATCTGCTGGGCGGGGCGCTGACAATCACCGTCTTCTGTCTGTTGTCCCTGGCGCAGCTTGGCAGCATCCACAACCTGCGCATCTGGGTGGCGGCCAGCGGACTCTGCCTGCTGGTATGGGCCGGGGTATGTTTGCGCGATTTTCGGACGGGCACGGCCGGGGTGCGCCTGCGCGATTTTCGGACGGCTCCGGCCGCGGACCACATGCGCGGTTGGCTCTCCGGCGCGGGCGCTCCGCAGCCGTCCGACTCCCCCATCTGTGGCCGGTCCCATCCCGGAAGTTCCGCCATGCTTGCGGCCATTCTGGCCCTGCTTCTGCTCCAGGCGGGCCGGATGAACCTGGCGGTGGATTTCGACAGCATCTGGTACGGCGTCCGCTCCCACGTGATGCTCAACAGCGGCAACAGCATTTACGAAAATCTGGGCACCCTGGGCGTTGTCTACACCTATCCCAAGGGCTGGGAGGTGTTAGGGCTTCCCCTGGCGGGTCTGCCCTCCTACAGCTTTTCCATCTCCATGAACCTGTGGATGGCCGCGCTGACGCTGTTCGCCGCCTATGAGACGGCCCGCCTGTGCCTGAAGCACAGACTGGCCCTGTGGCTGCCCTTTCTCATGGTCTCCGTTCCGGGAATCATGAACATGGCGGACACGGCCAAGCCGGACATGGTGACGCTGTTCTGCCAGCTGCTGATGATCCAGGGCGTGCTGCGCTTCACAGAGGAGCGCCGGACCGGGTGGCTGGCCGCTGCCCTGGCAGCCGGGGGCGTCAGCCTGATCATGAAGCCCACGGCGGTGATCTTTTCCACTGCGGTGGCGGGGATCAGCGCTCTGTGGCTGTTGGTCCGCCGCAAACCGTCCGGCCGACCGGGGAATCCCAAAGAAATGCGTGTCTGGCTCATTTTACTCCCCCCTGCCGCCGCTCTGATCGGAATCTGGGGGCGTACCATGAAGCTTGTGGGCGTGCCGGTCACCTCTGTCTTTTATGGGCTTTTCCAAAAACTGGGTTTTGAAATCAAATACCCGTTTTATGCCGCCGGCCTCTCTCCGGCCGGTAAGCATATGCCCCAGGGGGAACGGCTGTTTTTCCTGGCCAAACGCCTTTACCGCATCCTCCTGAATCCCCAGGGACACGACATGGCCCATGTGCTGATCGCCTGGGGCGCTGTGCTGCCGGTGGTATTTCTGGTCTTGAGGGCCTGCCTGGGAGGAGCCGGAAAAACTTCCCGCAAACCTGAAACGGCACAGCCCCTTCCACTCTCCTACCTCACCTGGCTCCTGATGGCCATGTCCTTCATCAACCTGGTCAGCCTCTACTCTCTGTCCCAGGTGGACGGGAACTACTACATGCTTTACTACGTCCTGATTCTTCTGACCGGCCTGTGCTGGCTGGACGGAAAGGACTCCTGCTGCCGGAAGGCCGCCCTGGCCCTCCTGATCCCGGCATGGGGCTATGGAGCGCTGCTCTGCGGCCTGACCAACTGGGCCTGGACCATCGGAAACGGCGGCCTCCATCCGGTCAACAGCGGCTATTACTCCCATGTTCAGGAAGCGCAGGAGAAGCGTACCGCCCAGGGCAGCGGCACCATCTGGAAGATTCTGGCCGCCAACCCCAGCCACCGCGTGATCGCGCTCGGGGATCTTCCGGGCGTGCTGACCTTCCCCTGCTGGGTGCAGTCCTACGTGGATGTGTCCGGCTACTGGGGCAATCCCCAGGTGGTGAGCAGCGCCTCCGCCTTCCTGGAATATCTGCAGTTTGCGGACGTGGATTACATCTATATGGAAAGGGGTTACGTCTGCGCCGGCGTGCGCATCTACGATATCATTCGCACCCTGATTGAGAAGGGTCATCTGTACAACGTCTGCGAGGAGGGCGGAAACCTGATCATCAGCGTACAGAAGGGCGATCCGCAGCCTGAAATCACCGCAGAACACGATCTGGAAATATTTGACAATCTATACATTCAACACCCTTGAGCGCTCCCGCTTTTTCGGATCAAAAATGCAGCCGGACCGCAGAGTGACTGTTCGTCACCTGCAGTCCGGCTGCATTCTATACGTTCACGTTTGGATGTAAGCGCGCCGGAAACGGCGCGGCTGCGGGCGCAATACTCAGCGGATCGCTTCCATGCCACCCATGTAGGGGCGGAGCGCTTCGGGAATTCTCACGCTGCCGTCCGCCTGCAGATTGTTCTCCAGGAATGCGATCAGCATGCGGGGCGGAGCCACCACGGTGTTGTTCAGGGTGTGGGCCAGATATTTTCCGCCGTCCTCGCCCTGGACGCGGATCTTTAAGCGCCTGGCCTGGGCGTCGCCTAAGTTGGAGCAGCTGCCCACCTCAAAATATTTCTTCTGTCTGGGAGACCATGCCTCCACGTCCACGGACTTCACCTTCAGGTCCGCCAGATCGCCGGAGCAGCACTCCAGGGTGCGCACCGGGATATCCAGGCTGCGGAACAGGTCCACCGTGTTCTTCCACAGCTTCTCATACCACATGGGGCTCTCTTCCGGCGTGCAGACCACGATCATCTCCTGCTTCTCGAACTGGTGGATGCGGTAAACGCCGCGCTCCTCCAGGCCGTGAGCGCCCTTCTCCTTGCGGAAACAGGGGGAATAGCTGGTCAGAGTCAGCGGCAGCTTGCTCTCCGGCGTGATGGTGTCGATAAACTTGCCGATCATGGAGTGCTCGCTGGTGCCGATCAGGTATAAGTCCTCGCCCTCGATCTTGTACATCATGGCGTCCATCTCGGCGAAGCTCATAACGCCGGTCACCACGTTGCTGCGGATCATAAAGGGAGGCACGCAGTAGGTAAAGCCGCGGTTGATCATAAAGTCGCGGGCGTAGGAAATCACAGCGGAGTGAAGTCTGGCGATATCCCCCATCAGATAGTAGAAGCCGTTGCCCGCAACCTTTCTGGCGGCGTCCAAGTCGATGCCGTTAAAGCGCTCCATAATCTCGGTGTGGTAGGGAATCTCGAAATCCGGAACCACCGGCTCGCCGAATCGCTCCACCTCCACGTTCTCGCTGTCGTCCTTGCCGATGGGCACGCTGGGATCGATGATGTTGGGGATGGTCATCATGATCTTGGTGATCTTCTCGGACAGCTCGCTCTCCAGTGCCTGCAGCTCGCTTAAACGGTCGGAATTGGCGCTCACCTGCTGCTTCACGGCCTCAGCCTCCTCCTTCTTGCCCTGGCCCATGAGCTGGCCGATCTGCTTGGACAGCTTGTTGCGGCTGGCCCGAAGGTCGTCGGCCTCCTTCTGGGTGGCGCGGCTTTTGGCGTCCAGCTCAATCACCTCGTCCACCAGAGGCAGCTTGCCGTCCTGGAATTTATTTTTAATGTTCTGCTTGACGATATCCGGATTTTCTCTGACAAACTTTAAATCTAACATGGTTTTCCTCCTGTATTTCACTGGAGACCGCTTCAAACGCGCTCCAATGTTACTTTCATAACACTGTTTATGAGTATATAACATTTTTCCTGGAAAAAAAAGCCCCTTTTACCGATTTTCCCCGGAATTCTGCGATTTTATTCCCACAAAAACGGCGGAGCAGACTGGACCGCGCTGCGCCGCGCAGTCAGCGGATTCTGGTCAGCCGGTCCATCAGCTCCTCGAAGCACACTCCGTTCTGCACCGGAATCTCAAGCTCCTCGGACTTGCGGATACAATCCCGGACAAAGGAGGAAGCCAGGCGCACGGCCCGCTCCAGCGGAAATCCCCGGACGTAGGCCGCGCTGACCACGGAGGCGAACACATCCCCCGTGCCCGGCCGCTCCCGGCCCACCCGTTTGGTGCGGCAGATCACCGGATCCCGCCCCTGCTCCGCCACATAATTGGCCAGATAAACGCCCTGGGAAATGCCTGTGATCACCACAGAGCGCGCGCCCAGGCTGCGGATGTCCCCCGCCAGCGCCTCCAGCTCTCTGGCGGTCCAGCCCTCCCTGCGGTAGGGGCGGTCGGTGAGAATGCATGCCTCGGTCAGGTTGGGCGTCACCACGTCGCCCAGCCCCACCAGCCTGCGCATTCCCTCGCACATGGGCTCGGTGTAGGTGGCGTACTTTTTGCCGTTGTCCCCCATGATGGGGTCCACCACCACCTTGGTCTCCGGCCCTTTAAAGCGGCCGATCATATCCTCGACAATGCGGATCTGCTCTACGGAGCCGAGAAACCCGCTGACGATACCGTCGAATTCCAGGCCAAGCTCCCCCCATTTTTCCAGGTAGGCGGGAAGCTTGGCCGTGTAATCGTCAAAGAAATAGACCGGAAAACCGGTGTGGTTGCTCAGAATTGAGGTGGGCACCGGGCAGCATTGGACCTTCATTGCCGATAAAATGGGAACAGCCACTGTCAGAGAACAGCGGCCATATCCCGATAGATCATTGATCATTGCAACTTTTTTCTGGTGAAATTGACTCATAGCTGGGAATCTCCTGCTTATTTCATTTTCGCAAACATACCGTTTTTGACCAGAGCGCTTCGCAGCGGCATATAGATCACCACGGAGGCCACAGCTGAGGTCACGGCGTTGATGGAGGTGGACGCGATATTCCACTTTAAGATCAGCTCCGCCGCCGGTTTACCCAGGATCAGCAGCTTGTAGTAGTAGCCCAGCAGCGGATCGAAGATCACATTGAACAGCAGTCCGCTGACCGCCGCGGCAATCACCCAGCGCAATATGCGGGCCTTGTCCGTGATCTGGTTGATCTTTCCCATGTGATGGGCCACAAAACCGGTGATAAAACCGATGCAGAACTTTAAGATAAAGGTCTTAGGCGCATACACCACATAGATGGGATCCATCAGGTCGCCGATGGTCATGCCGATGGCGCCGCCCACTCCGCCGTAGGTTCCGCCGATCAGCAGGGCCCCAAGCACGCAGACCGCGTTGCCCAGGTGAATGGAGGTGGCGTCCCCGCCCGGCAGGGTGATCTTGATCTGCAGGAAGGTGAACACCACGTAAGACAGGGCCGCGAACAGGCCTGTCAGGGCGATTTTATAGTTGCGGCCTGCGGCCGCCTCATGATTTGTCACATGTACGCTGGTTGCTTTCATAATCTGAACTCTCCTCTTTTTCCGTTCTCTGCTGTCCCTTATCCTATCACGGAAGTGGAGTGTTATAAATAACCAGTTTGTGCTTTTTTGACCAGTCCAGTATGGTGCGGGACTCAGTCGTGGGATTCCGCCTGCGCAAATCAGAACCCGGTCTCAGTCATGGGATTCCACGCAGATCAGCACCCCGTCCGTGAACGTGATCCGCCCGGTCTCCCCGGTCAGCTCGTTGCTGATGCACAGGCTGGTTCCGATCTCGATATCCTTCTCAAACAGCGGGTACTTGAACCCCTCCAGGGTGATCCCATTCACCTGCTCCGTCAAGGGCAGGAAGGAGATATATTTACCCCACAGGGAGCTGCGCTGAAACTCGTGTTCTCCGTCGATCAGGTAAATCCGGTTCTGAGGGTCGATGAGCCAGGCGTGTATGCCTTTCTGAAGGCAGGGAAACAGCAGGTGGATGTTGCCCAGCATGTGGTCGATCCGGCCTCCGGTAGCGCCCAGCACGGCGATCTCATCGCTGCCGATGGCCTGGGCCTTGCGCAGGGCCAGCTCCGTGTCCGTCTCGTCCTTCTCCGGCTGGTGCACGTCCCACACAATATGCTCCATCTGCCGGAATTTCTCCAGGACTTCCGGCTTTACAGTGTCAAAGTCCCCCACGATCATGTCAGGGGTCAGGCCCAGGGCCGCAGCCCGCTCCAAACCCGCGTCAACGGCGATTACCTTGTCAAACCGTTCATGTTCTAAAAAAGACCCGGCGAAATCCAGGTCAATGGTTCCGCCGGTGATAATCAGACATCGTCTCATCTCTCATATTCCTTGAAAATATTCATGAATGTCTCCACATTGGCCTTCACGTCGCCGCCGAACACAGCGGAACCCGCCACCAGCACGTTGGCTCCCGCCTCGATGAGCGGGCGGATGGTGTCGCGGTTGACGCCGCCGTCCACCTGGATGTCCGTGGACAGTCCCTTGCCGTCAAAGTATTGGCGCAGCGCGCGGACCTTATCCAGCGTGTAGGGGATAAACTTCTGTCCGCCGAAGCCCGGGTTCACCGACATCACTAACACCATGTCCACCTGGTCCAGCACGCACTCCAGTGTGCTCACCGGTGTGGCCGGGTTTAAGGCGACTCCCGCTTTGGCCCCCGAAGCCTTGATCTGACCGATCACACGGTCCAGATGGGTGCAGGCCTCCTGGTGAACCGTGATAATATCCGCCCCGGCTTTACGGATGCTCTCCACATAGCGGCCCGGATCCTCCACCATCATATGAACGTCAAACACCAGGTCCGTGTAGCCCCTGAGGGAAGCGATCACCGGCATCCCGAAGGAAATGCTGGGGACAAAGGCCCCGTCCATCACATCCAGATGAAGATAGCGCGCGCCGCCCTCCCGGGCTTTCGCGGTATCCTCTGCAAGTTTTCCAAAGTCTGCGGCCAGCACAGACGGCGCTAAAATATACATTTCTAGTATCTCCTTTTATTTTTCAGCTCCTGGTACATCAGGAGGTAGTTGTCGTAACGGCTCCTGGCCAGCTTTCCCTGGCTCAAGGCTTCCTTCACCCCGCAGACCTTTTCTCCCACATGGACGCAGCCCAGGAACTTACAGCCCTCCTCGAAGGCTGCGAATTCCGGGAAATAGTCCTTGAGATCCCCGGCCTCCAGATCCTCCACATACATGGAGCTGAACCCCGGGGTATCCATCATAAAGGTGTCCTCCCCAATGTGAAACAACTGGGAGTGGCGGGTGGTGTGCTTGCCCCGTTCGATCTTGCGGCTGATGTCCCCGGTCTCCATGGCGGCATCCGGGTGCAGCTCGTTGGTCAGGGAGGACTTCCCCACCCCGGAGGGCCCGGCCAGAACCGTGGTTTTGCCCTGCAGCCGCTCCCGGATCCGGTCCAGCCCCCGCTTGTCGATGGTGCTGATAAACTCCACCTCGTAGCCCGCCTGGCGGTAAATCCGGCCGTACTGCTCCATCAAATCGCCGCCGCACAGATCTACCTTATTAAAACAGATCACCACCGGCACCTGCTGGCGCTCCATCATCACCAGAAAGCGGTCCAGAAGGTTTAAATTGGGCGCCGGGTGGGTGATGGAAAATACCACCATAGCCTGGTCCACATTGGCCGCCGCAGGGCGCACCAGAGCGTTTTTCCGCGGCAGAATGCGGTCGATGTTGCCGGTGAGCTCCTCCTCGTCCAGCACGGAGAACTCCACGTCGTCCCCCACCAGGGGTTTGATTTTTTTATTGCGGAAAACGCCCTTGGCCTTGCACTCATACAGCCGGCTCTTTCCGTCGTGCACATAGTAAAATCCTGCAATTCCTTTGATAATCTTTCCGGTCATACGCGAGCTACTCCACTGGGAAAAATGATATAGGGTAGGACTGGATCACAGTGTTGTTCGTCACGTCCACCACCTCCACCTCGCCGGTGTCCACGCCCCAGGATCCCTTGATTCTGGAGATGGAAACGGGAATGGTCTGGCTGCCCGCAATGGTGCGCGCCTCGATCAATGTCTCGTATTTGTCCTCATTGTTGACGCGCTGCTTTAATCGGACCGCAACTCTTAAGCTGCTGGTCTGGGAAGCCGGACCGATGTAATTGCTCAGGTTGCAGGTAGTGTCGATGGAACTGAGGTAGTATTTTCCTTCGCTCTCATCCACGGTCTCCCCCTCAGCTCCGCTGCTCACCACAAAATTGATCGGGGAGCCCTTGGGCAGGATCGTGCCGTCCATCTCGGACTGGGTGATCACCACCCCGGGTGGAACCGTGTCGCTGGGCTCGGAGGTAACCTCGCCCGGCTGCAATCCCACGGCGGCCAGCATGGCCAGCGCCGCCTCCTGGGGCTGCCCCACCAGATGGGGCACCTGGCCCTCCACGGTTTTGGGGCCCTGGCTGACAAACAGCTCCACGCTGTCGCCCACCTTCGCCTCCTCCGGCTGGCAGCGGATCACCATATCCTTGGGCACGCCGTCGTTGTACTCCGGTTTCAGCTCAGCGGTCAGGCCCTTTTCCTCCAACAGTGTTTTCGCCGCAGCGCCGGTCAGGCTGGTCAGATTCAGCGCTGCCAAATCCACCCGGTCGCTGCCCTTACTGATGGTAACGCCCACGGTAGCCCATTTCTTGACGACGCTTCCGGAGTCAAACTCCTGGGCCATCACCTGGCCCGGGTCGTAATTGTCCGAATACTCGGAGCCGGTCACCCGCATCACCAGGGACTCTTCCTTCAGCCTGGCCTCCGCCATGTCCTGGGGCATGCCAAGCACGCTGGGCACGTAGACCTGATCGTTGGTGATGGTCACCTCCGGAGCCGGTCCCTCCGTGACCACGGACTCCTTGGTAGGCCGCACGCCGCTGCCCAGGTTGAACAGTCCGCCCAGCCTTGAAAACACGAATACCACCACCGCCACGATGATGATGGCGGCCACGATGCCGAATACGGTCACGATGCGCTCAAACTGGCGGCTGACATCGTCGTTTCTGCTCTTTTTGTCCGCCTCCGAGGGCTTGCGGTGCCCTTTTGCGGGACGGCTTCTGCGGTGAGGCTCCCGCTTGTCGCTGTCCTCCCCCTGTCCGGCCGTTTCCTCCTGGGAATCCGCCTTCTTCTGCATCTGGCGGCTGCCCTCCTGAATTTTTGCCATCTCCTCAGGACTCATGGTCTTTGTCTGGCCCATCTCGTCCACCGGCCCGTCTGCGGCAGGCATTAGGTCGCTTTCCGGCTTTAAGATGGCCTTGTGCAGGTCCGCGATCACGTCCGCCACGCTGGAATAGCGGCGGTTCGGCTCCTTCTGGATGCATTTCAGAATGATCTGCTCCATGGCCCGGCCCGTCTCCGGATTCAGCGCTCCGGGCGGAGTCACCGGTTCCTGTATGTGCGCCATGGCAACGGCCACGGAGGTGTCGCCCTGGAAGGGGACCTGACCGGTGACCATCTCATACATGGTAATTCCGAAGGAATAGATGTCGCTGCGCGCATCGCAGGCCAGGCCCTTGGCCTGTTCCGGCGCGATGTAGTGGACCGATCCCACCGCCAGCGCCCCGGCCGTCTGGGCGGAGACCGCCCGGGCGATGCCGAAGTCCGCCACCTTCACCTTGCCGTCACGGCTGATGATGATGTTCTGGGGTTTGATATCCCGGTGGATAATGTGGTTCTCATGGGCGGCGGCGATGCCCTTGGCAACCTGAAGGGCCACGCCGATGGCTTCCTTGGTCTCCATTTTGCTTTTTTTCTCAATGTACTGCTTGAGGGTGATTCCGTCCACCAGCTCCATCACGATATAGTGCAGCTCCCCCTCGTCCACAACGTCGTAGACGTTGACAATGTTGGGGTTGGACAGGCGGGCCGCTGCCTGAGCTTCCATCTTGAATTTCTTCACAAAGGTGTCGTCGGAGGTAAACTCCTCCTTCAGCACCTTGATGGCCACCAGGCGGTTTAAGGTGTGGCACTGGGCCTTATATACGTCGGACATGCCCCCGGACCCGATGCGGTCCAGAATCTCGTAGCGATCCTGCAAAAATGTTCCAATGCTTAAACTCATGTGGTCACCCCGCTTTCCAGGGGCTTCACCAGCACCACCGCAATGTTGTCATTCCCGCCGCGGCGGTTGGCCTCGGCAATCAGGGCGGAGGCCTTCTCCCTCATGGTGCCCGGTCCTGAGACGATGCGGCAGATGTCCCGGTCCTCCACCATGTTGGTCAGGCCGTCGGAACAGAGTAAGAAGTAATCCCCCGGCTCCAGATCCACCTCAAAAAAGTCCGTGTCCACGGTCTCGCTGATGCCCATGGCCCGGGTAATGATGTTCTTCTGCCGGTTGTAGGCGCTGCTGTCCCGCTCCATCTGGCCCATGGCCACCATCTCCTCCACATAGGAGTGGTCCCGGGTCACCTGATGAATCAGGCTGCCGTGGATCAGGTACAGGCGGCTGTCCCCCACGTTCGCCACGTAGAGAATGTTGTCCTCCACCACCCCGGCCACCAGGGTACAGCCCATGCCGTAGAACTCCTCCTGGCTTAAGGATTCCCTGTAAAGGCCGCGGTTCACCTGGTCGATGGCGTTTTTCAGCTGTCCCACCACGCCGGTTCCCCTGTGCTTGTTCAGATAGATCACCAGGTTTTCCACCATGTAACGGGAAGCGTAGTCCCCCGCCCGGTGGCCGCCCATGCCGTCCGCAACCAAAAAGAGGTTGGGCAGAGTGCCCACCGGCTCCGGCGAGGCGTAAATGTAATCCTGATTCATGGCGCGGACCCTTCCCACGTCGGTCAATGCGTAGCTTTCCATGGTTATTCCCCGCTCCTTTCCGTCATTTCATCCCGCCTGCCGCTCTGCGCCTTCTCCTCATCCAGGAAACCCTTGCGCAGCTGGCCGCAGGCGCCGCCTATATCGCGGCCCATCTCTCTTCTAATGGTAACATTTATACCGTTTTTTTCAAGCAGATTTTTAAAATCCTGGATCTCCTTCTGGCCTGACTGCACGAAATCCCGCTCCTTGATGGGGTTCACCGGGATCAGATTCACGTGGCCGTGTTCATGGCGGATCAACTTCGCCAGCGCGGCCGCCTCCCTCAGATTGTCGTTGACTCCGTGGACCAGGCTGTACTCAAAGGTCAGCCGGCGTCCCGTCTGCTGGTAGTAATACCGGCAGGCCGGCGCCGCGCGCCTCGCGCACAAGAGGGGTGTCAAAC
>OBXQ01000141.1_pt1 | contig 59171 bp, 47 predicted proteins | sample 1476641 | NCBI WGS metagenome assembly OBXQ01 (sample SAMEA2580174, study PRJEB22360) | human gut metagenome | biome: human gut; feature: human-associated habitat; material: faeces | place: Denmark | collected 2008/2010
ACAGAAAAGGAGCTGTTGCTCCAGTAGATTATTTATCTACTTTTGCAACAGCCCCTTTGCCGTATATTGATAAATTGATTTTAGCATATTCCCAGGAGAATACCAACCGATTGTTTGAATTGCGGCGAGAATTGGAAATGTGTTGGTAACGGATGTGCCGGGGCGCGCGGATCATTGAAAAACAGAGGGCTCACAACCCTCTGTTATCCACAATTAGCATATTCAGTTTCTGCCACTTCTGCAGCTCCTTTTTCGTGATCAGAAGCTGCTGTTTAAAGTGTTCCGTGTGCTCCTGGGGCGTCAGGGTCACCAGGCATTTGAAGGCGCAGGGCATCAGGTCGGCGCTGGAGATGCCGCACAAAAGCCCGTCCGTGGAATCCCGGATTTCCAGGGGGTTGAAGATATAGAGCAAATCCTCCTCCAGGGCGTTGCACTGGTTGACAAAGGAGAACCGGATCAGCATGTCGCTGTAAACTACCTTTCCGGTGTAATAGATCTCGCTGCTCCTGCCCGTGGGCGTCACGGCGCTGATGGATAGGGTTGCCTCGTAGTTTCCCGGGGCATTTTCCCGCTCATAGATATCGATGATCCCGTCCTTCAGCCTCTTATAACGTCCGTCATAAAAATAGAAATACAATCGTTTGGCCTGAAAGAACGGACTTTTGGCAGAGTGGTTCGGGGATGTTTCCGCGCTTTTGGGCATCGGCGGCCGGACGTCCATCAGCTGGCTGGGGCTGACCATCAACACCTGGGCGATCTCGAACAGTGTCTCCACATCCAGCGTGATCTCCCCGTTTTCGTATTTGCTGACGCTGGCGCGGCTCTTGTGGATCGAGTCCGCAAGCTGCTGCAAGGTCATTTCCCTGGCCTTCCGGTACATGCGGATCCGTCCGCCGATGTGTTCGCTCACCTTGCTCATAAGTCCTCCTAAAGTTTCGTTAAAATATACCCTCCCGGATATTTCGTCCAATCCGTTTCCTATCATACACGATCCGGGGATATTTTTCTACTGTGAATAAACTTTTTAGCAAAAAGTTTATTTTAACGAAACAACTCTTCATTTGCTTTATGACATATTTCTGCTAAACTATTTGAGGTTTTGCCCTTGGCAGAACCGGACAGCATATGAAAAACGGGGGCTTTTTTATGGATACCAAAAAGAAAAGCAGTTTCAGCGGATCAATCGGATTTGTACTGTCTGCGGCCGGCAGCGCCGTGGGCGTGGGAAATATATGGCGCTTTCCATATCTGGCGGCAAAAGACGGCGGCGGTCTGTTTCTGATCATCTATCTGCTGCTGGTGCTGACCTTCGGCTTCACGCTCCTGACCACGGACGTGGCCATCGGCAGAAAAACAAAACAGAATGCTCTGAAAGCATTCGGCGTGATCCATCATAAATGGAAATTTCTGGGATATCTCACATTCCTGGTCCCGGCTCTGATCATGACCTACTACTCGGTGATTGGAGGCTGGGTCACAAAATACATTGTCACCTACCTGACGGCACGCGGGGCGGATGCGGCCCGGGACGGATATTTCACCGCCTTTATCACCTCCAAGGCCTCGCCCATCTTCTTCATGCTGGCGTTTCTGGCCGCCACGGCATTTATCGTATACCGCGGCGTGGAGAAAGGAATCGAAAAATTTTCGAAAATCATCATGCCTGGCCTGATTTTTATGATCGTAGGCATCGCGCTGTTCTCCCTCACCCTGAAATACACGGACGCAGACGGAGTCACCCGCACGGGGCTGCAGGGTTTAGGCGTGTATATAATCCCGAACCTGGACGGAATCACCGGCAAGCGTTTTCTGGAAATTCTTTTGGACGCCATGAGCCAGCTGTTCTTTTCCCTGAGCGTTTCCATGGGAATCATGATCACCTACGGCTCCTATGTAAAAAAAGACGTGGATCTCAACCGCTCCTTAAGCCAGATTGAATTTTTCGACACCGGTGTGGCCTTTTTGGCCGGAATGATGATCATCCCCGCTGTGTTTGTGTTTTCCGGCACTGAGGGTATGGCCTCCGGCCCCAGTCTGATGTTCGTGTCCCTGCCCAAAGTATTTGACGCCATGGGGCGGGCCGGTTCCCTGATCGGTCTGGTATTTTTCGTCATGGTGGCCTTTGCGGCGCTGACCTCCTGTATCTCCATAATGGAGACTCTGGTGGCCAACTGCATGGAACTGTTCCACACCTCCAGACAGAAAATGAGCCTGATCATCGGCCTGATCTTCGCCGGAGCGGCGGCCGTGATCTGCATGGGCTACAATCTCCTTTACTTTGAGCTGCCCCTGCCCAATGGCCAGACCGCGCAGCTTTTGGATCTGATGGACTACATCAGCAACAGCTTCCTCATGCCCTTCATCTCCTTACTGACCTGTATTTTCGTGGGCTGGGTGATCGGGCCTTCCTGGATTGATGAAGAGATGGAACTGAATGGAACAGTATTTAAACGGAAGAAAATGTATGCGTTTATGATCCGCTACGTGACGCCGGTAATGATGACGGTGCTGTTTTTGCAGTCGGCCGGGATTTTCACGGTCATTCGAGGACTGTTCAGCTGATCGCCGGGTTAGCGGTTTTTTCGGAAAATATACCGCATTCGTTTAAATTTAAAAAGCTTTTTTATTTGTCTACTTGGATTCCTTATAGTCCGTTACCTCAATCCATTGTAGATTTCCATTGGAGTGGGTGGCGGTTCTGACCGCCTCGTCGAGGGCGTTGACGTCGCTGTAGGTGATATTGGCAGCGCCTCCCGGCGTCCCGTCCCATTTGGTGGCCTCATACCATTTGTTGTCCACAATGTTGTAGACATAAGGCACGCTCCATCCCGCCGCCGCGCTGGCGTCCGGTCTGGCGAAGAGCCACACACACTCCTCTACCGGACGGGACTTATCCTTCCCCTGGTAATAGGGCTGGATGGAATAGCTTTCTCCCCGGACGGTCAGCGTAGGCCATTTTCCGTTATATTTTTCGAGAAATGCCTCCCGGATCTGGTTATTGCTTTTGGTGGGATTCTTCTTTAAAAACTCCACTGTGAACTGCCGGTAATCCTCGGTAAAGGTCTGGGATACCTTTATATCCGTATCCTCCCCACCTCCGATCGACGCCCCATGCCGGTCACAGTTAACCTTCGCAAAGGATTCCTCCCATTCCACCGAAAACGTCCCACCGGCCGGGCAGCGGGCATCCGATTTCTCCAGAATCGCCTCCGCATCGTCCCGGGTAAAGCTGTCGTCCTCCATCTGTTCCAGAAGGATCTGCCTCAACACGATTTTCCGGTTGGCCTCACAGACCGTGGCCTTGGTGCGGTCCATCCTGCTGGTGAAAATCGGGACGGATATAGCCACCAGTACCGCCACAATCGCCACCACAATCAACAGCTCCGCCAGCGTGAAGCCCCGACTCCCTTTTATCGTTCTGTGTCCCATCATTCGTCCAATCTCCGCAATCACAGTTTTTATAACCACATATCCTGACAGTATAACACATTCTAAGGCCGTTTCGTAACCATATTTTCCCACTTTAAAAAAAAGCAACTCAAAACATCAGCGCAGGATCCGGTTGAGCTCAAACAGCAGGATTCCCAGATCAATGGGTTTGGCGATATGGGCGGTCATACCGGCCTCCAACGCCGCCTGCACATCCTCCGCAAATGCGTTTGCCGTCATGGCGATAATGGGTATGTTCCCGGCGTCCTCCCGCTCCAGACTGCGGATTGCCCGCGCCGCCTCGTAGCCATTCATATTGGGCATTTGAATATCCATGAGGATGGCGTCGTAGGTCCCCATCGCCGCATCCTGAAACGCACGCAGCGCTTGTGCGCCGTCTGAGCAGACCACGGACAACGCCCCCTGCATCTGAAGCAGCTCGCAGAGAATCTCCGCATTGATCGCATTGTCCTCAGCCACCAAAAAACGGCGGCCGGAAAGCGCGCGCTCCTGCCCCGGATTCTCCGGGCTTCCCCCGTATTCCGGCCCGGCGCCGGCGTCAGCCGGTTCAAATTCCAGCTCCACCCGGAACGTGCTGCCCATGTGTTCCCTGGTCTCCACGGAAATCTCACCGCCCATAAGGTCGACCAGGCCCTTGGTGATGCTCAAGCCCAGCCCGCTGCCCTCCGCGCGGCCAAAATCTCCGCCGCGGCTGAAGGGTTCAAAAATATGTTCCGCAAATTCAGCGCCCATGCCGATCCCCGTATCCTGCACCACAAACCGGTAGCGCGCCATCCCGGGGGCGCTGCAGGCGGGAAGCTCCTCGATCAAAAACTCCACGGTGCCCCCTTTTGGGGTGAACTTGACGGCATTTCCCAGAATATTCAGCAAAATCTGGTTGAGACGAAGCGGGTCCCCGAAAATGGCTTTGTGGCGGATATGGTTTACATCTGTGCGGAAGCGGATTCCCGAATTCTGCGCCTGTAGCGCGATGATGGAGGAAACCTGCTCCGCCAGCTCCGGCAGCGCGATTTTCATCCGGCTGAACACCAGGCTGGAACGCTCGATTTTAGCCATATCCAGCACATTGTTGATCAGGCTGAGCAGATGCCTGGATGAGAGGGAGATCGTCTGCAGGCAGTCCACCACCCGCTCCCGCTCCCCGATATGGGCGAAGGCCAGCTCCGTCATACCGATCACAGCGTTAAGCGGCGTGCGGATATCGTGGCTCATAGCGGAAAGGAAATGGCTTTTCGCCCGACTGGCCTCCTCTGCCAGCGCCAGCGCTGCCTCCAGCTCTTCCTTCTTCCGCCGCTCCTGGGCCAGCATATCCGTGACATCGGCCCGCACCAGGCAAACCGTCTTGCGGTTGCGATCCCCCCACATGACGCTGACCTGCTTATAGAGAACTTTGCCGTCCGTCTGATAGGGAGCCACGAAATCGTACCCCGCCGGTTCCTCCCTCAGCCGCAGCAGCATGGTTTCCAAGCGGAACTGTTCCCTCGCGCTGATTACGCCCTCCTGGTCCACATAGAATGAGGCGATGGACTCCACAGTCGACCGATAGTCGACAAAATAGTATGGTGACAGATTTTCCTGCACGGTCCGGCGGGTAAACATGGTCATTCCGCCGCTCTTGATGTCGATGAAGCTGACCAGGTCAAAGGTCAGGGCCAGCACGTTGAGCATGGCCTGCTGCTCCCGGAGGGAATCCGTGATATCGGACCGGGCCATGCAGACGCGCCCCAGCCTGAGATCAATGGAGGAAATGGACATGTTCTTGGTCAGAATCTCCTGCTGCTCCCCGAACATGGAGTAATGAAACCAGTAGGAGTCCTCCCGTCCCAGCCGTTCCAGAATGTATTCCGGGTCCGTCAGATTTGCCACCCGCTCCTGATCCCTGGGTACGACCTGGGTCCGCAGAATATGTGCCGCCTGCTTCTCATAGCTGCCCTCGTGCAGCTGAGTGTCTTCCATTTTTTTACTGTTGCCGAAATTGAGCACCCGGTAGGTTCCCTTAAAGAGGTCCACATCCATCACCAGATCGCAGCCCGCAATGGACAGGCGGCGCGGAATGTACTCCGCCATCACCTGCTCCGTGATATCCGTCATATTGAAGATAACGGTGACGTCCTGATCCCCGGGAACCTCCAGCCAATTTATCGTAAACTGTATATACCGCCCCGTCTCCTCCCCGGGCAGGTGTATGAAGCACCTAACGGAACGCTCGGCATCCCGTCCCGGGACGTCTGCGGCAATGGGCATGTCCAGACACAGGCTCAACAGCGCCCTGCGCTCGGCAGCGTCCACGACAAAAGCGGCTAATCCCTGAAAGAAAGCGTTTCGGTCTGTGCCGAATCTCTGCCGGAGCCCGGAACCCGTGTGATCGATCAGATCCAGAATCCGGCCGTTTTTTGTTCCATAGTGTCCCACCAGCAGCACGCCGGGGTCGCCCCTGTGGTAATGGCGCAGCAGAAGCTCCCGGTACCGGCCGTAAAGCGGCTCCTGTTCCAAATCGGATGCGTTGCTCCCGCCGGACGGTCCGCTGCCGGCGCTCTCCCCGGATGCCGGTAGGGCTGCGGATTTATGAAAAAGCGCCTCGAATTCTTCGCAGGGCATGGGCTTTGCATAGTAGTATCCCTGCACGAAATCGCAGCCGATTTCCCGCAGCAGCTCCACCTGTTCCCGGGTCTCCACGCCCTCTGCCACCACATCCACCTGCATCCATCTGGCCAGCTGCATGATAAACAGCAGGATGCCCCGGTTCACGGACCGGTCCGACTCATTCTGGAAAAACTTCATATCCAGCTTCAGCACGTCCAGAGGCATCTTGTTGAGCATGTTGAGGGAGGAGTAGCCGCTCCCGAAATCGTCCATCTCGATGATAAATCCCAGGCGCCTCATCTCATCCACCGTGTCAATGATCTGCCGCGGATTTTCCGTGTAGGAGCTCTCCGTGATCTCCAGATGAAGCCTGGACGGCTCCAGTTCATATTGATTTACTAATTTTACCAGCACCGCCGCCAGGTCGATGTTGTAGATATCCGCCCGGGAAACGTTGACCGACACGGGGATTTGCGGATAGCCCCGCAGGTCCCAGTCGTGCAGAACCGCGCAGGTGTGTTCCCACACGTACTGGTCCAGACGGGTGATAAATCCGTTCTTCTCAAACAGCGCGATAAATTCCCCCGGCGGAAGAAATCCCAGCTCCGGGTGGTTCCAGCGGACCAGGGCCTCGGCCCCGGAGAGAGACTCGTCCCTGACCCTGTATTTGGGCTGGACGTACAACACAAACTGCTCTCCCGCCAAAGCCGCCTCCATGCTGTCCGTGATCGCCTGCTCCCGCAGCAGCTTACTGCGCAGCGCCTCGTCGTAGGCAGCGTAATATTTACCATACCGGCCCTTGATGCGGTTGGCGGCCAGAAGCGCCCGGTCGCACATCTGCTCCACCGATATGCTGCGGTCGTCGATGGCGTAAACTCCCCAGCGGATCACCACATTTTTCATGTTGGTGACTTCGCGAATCTCTGCCTCCGCTCTCTGGAACAGGGCCTGGCTGTACTCCCAGCGCCGCTCTAACAGACAGGCGAAATGATCGGCGTCGATCCGTCCGCAGATCCCCCACGGGTTCACCCGCTCGGACAGCATCTGCGCGATCTTGCACAACAGCATGTCTCCGGCCGGGATGCCGGAAATATCGTTGACCAGCTTAAAATTTTCAATATTGGAGTAGAGGAGATCATAGGGCCGGTCCGGGTGCAGGACCAGGATTTCCTTCACCCGCTGATAGAAGAAGGTTTTCGTGTAAAGGCCGGTCAGCTGGTCGTACTGGGCCAGGCTCAGCATGGCGGAGGACTCCCGAAGCTTGATCTGGCTGGCCACGCGGTGCAGAATCACCTGGGAATTGTAGGGCTTGGTCACAAAATCCGTCGCGCCGTGGGACAGAGCTTCCACCTCGTCCGCCACGCTGTCGGACTGGGTGGTCACGATCACCGGTATGGAGGAAAAGGAGGCATCCGACTGGATACGGCTTAAAAAGGTGTATCCGTCCATCACGGGCATATTGATATCCAGCAGAATCAGCGCAATATCGTCCCGGTGGTCCTCCAGCACATCCAGAGCGATTTGCCCGTTTTCCGCCTCCAGAACTTCATAATTTTCTTCCAGGATGTTGCCCAGCAGCGCCCGGTTTAATTCATTGTCTTCCACGATCAGAATTTTTCTCTGCAACATATTTTTGATCCCCTTTTCGCCCACGCCGTCCTCTCCTGCAAAAGTTACGGTTATCGGGACAGACTGGCGCTCTGTGCCAGGCTGATACATGATAAGTATAGTTTAACATACCGGATATTTGAATTCAATGAAGATTTCTCCCCCTGTCCACGGATTCCGTTGCACGCGGTTCGCGAAAACGAACCTACGCAAAAGCGGCGCCTGCTGATCCGGCAGGCACCGCCTCTGTTAAATACCTTTCTCTATCACCTTTTGGAACCACTCAAAGGATTTTTTACGGGTCCGGGCAAGACTTCCGCTTCCGTCGTCCTGCCGGTCCACATAGATAAACCCATACCGCTTTTTCATTTCCCCCGTGGTGGCGCTGACCAGATCGATGGGCGCCCAGGTCAGATATCCCAGGCATTCCACCCCGTCAAGGCGCACCGCCTTTTTCAACTCCCCGATATGGCGTTCCAGGTAGGTGATCCGGTAGTCGTCCCGGACGGTTCCGTCCGCCTCCACCTGGTCCACCGCCCCCAGTCCATTCTCCGTCACCAGGACCGGCAGCCCGTAGCGCTTGTATACATAATTCAATATGTAGCGCAGGCCCACCGGATCGATGGCCCAGCCCCATTTACTCTGCTCCAGATAAGGATTCTGAACGCCGCCGAACAGCGTTTCCTCCGCCCCCTCATCCCCCTCGTGATGGGCTACGCTGGAGCTGTAATAATTCACCCCGATAAAATCCAGCGTTCCCAGCCGGAAATCCGCTTCGTCCCCGTCCTCCTTCTCCAGCCGGATTCCCATATTCCGGTATTCCTGCTCCCGGTAGGCCGGAAAGGCGCCTCTGCACATGGCGTCCACCTGGTAAAACTGACGCTCCATCTCCAGAAACGCGTCCATTACATGGTCTGGCGCGCAATCCGCCGGATAGACAGGCGTCAGGCCGAACACACAGCCCACCCGGTTCTCCGGGTCGATCTCACGGGCCAGCCGGGCCGCCTTCACCCCGGCCAGCGTCATAAGATAGCCGATCTGCGCCAACTCCCGGGCCGGGTGCTCCATGCCGCTGTACTTAACGCCGGAAATCATATAGGTAAAGATGTCCGATGCCTCAGTCTGGGGATCCAGATGGTTCATTTCATTGAAGGTGACCCACAGTTTCACCTGCCCCTTCAGAGCCCGGAACATGGTCTCGCAGTACCGCAGGTAGAGATCCACCACCTTCCGGCTTCTCCAGCCGCCGTACCGCTCCAACAGACGGAGGGGCAGCTCGAAGTGATAGAGCGTCACAATGGGTTCGATCCCATGGCTCAGCAGCTCCTCCGCCACGCTCCGGTAATAGGCGATTCCCTCCCGATTGGGCTCCTCATCGTCCCCGTTCGGGTAGATGCGGGACCAGTCCACGGAAAAGCGCAGGGCCGTAAACCCCATCTCGGCGAACAGCTTGATATCTTCCCTGTACCGGTGGTAAAAATCAATCCCCTCATGGGACGGATAGTGTTTTCCCTCCACAATACCCTTACATATCTCCCGGGGCCGGCCGCAGGCTCCGGCGGTGACCAGATCCATGATTCCCGGCCCTTTGCCGCCCTGGTTCCATGCGCCCTCGCACTGATGGGCCGCGATGCTGCCTCCCCACAGGAATTTTTTTCCAAAATCCATCGATACCCCCTCCTGTCAATAGCCCTTGTCCTTTCGGTTGGGCACGAAATCTCCGGTTTCCACCAGGAAGCGCAGGATTCTCGCCTGAAGCCGACGTTCGATCTCCCCGTACTCCGCCCGGCCCGCCAGATTCACCAGTTCCCGAGGATCTTCTTCCAGGTCGAAGAGCTGGTCCGGTTCATAGAGCCGGTACACATATTTGTAGCGCTGTTCCCGGACCATAATGGCCTTGGTGTGCTCCGGTCCTTCCTCACACTGGGTGCTAAGCCGCGGCCAGTAGAGTGAATCCGGCCCATGCCCCCGCTCCATGGCCTGAATCTCCCCATGAATCCTTCCGCCCTCGCAGAACACGGCGTCTCGATGGGTTTCCCCGCCTGCAAGCACCGGACAGAGGGAGCGGCCGAACTGCGTGTAATTTAGCGGAAAGCCCGCAAGTTCCGCCACCGTGGCAGGAATATCCACAAGCTCCGCCAGGGCTTTGCTGACTCTGGGGCGGCAGTCCGTGCCGGCCGGCGGCTTGATAATCAGCGGAATATTGCACTGGCAATCGTAGAAGGTATTCTGCGCCTTTTCCACCAGCCCGTAATCCCCGGTAAAATCCCCGTGGTCGCTGAAGAAAAACAGAGCGGTGCCGTCGTAGACCCCAGTCTCCTTCATCACCGCCACCAGCTCGCCCAACCGCTCGTCCAGCTGGCTGATCATGTCGTAATAGGTCCCTTTGAGCTCCGCGAACCGCTCCTCGCTCCACCCCTGAATCCCCTGCTTTTCGAAAATTCCCTTCAGCATGGAGGGCATCCCGTCCCAGTTCTCCGGAGTGGGTCTTCTGGCGGGAATATGGCTGCGGTCGGTGCGCCCGTACCAGGGCGGGCTGCAGCCGTAGGGCGGATGGGGATTGCTCAGGCAGAGAAACAGACAGAAGGGCTTTTCCTCTCTCCCGGTCTCACGCCGTTCCCTCAGGTATTGGATGGAATAATCCAGGCAGCTGCGGTCATTGTCGTCCACCAGCTCAGGGCTCACCTTTCCGGCGTAGAAGGAATAGAAATTGTCCCCGGAGGGTTCCCCGCGAAACTGCTTTTCAAACGCCTTGCTTTTCTCCCGGTCCCAGGGATAGGCCCCCGGGTAATAGCGGTCGCAGTATTTGCCGAAATCCCGGTTTAAGGGAATGACCTCGTCCTTCCCCGCCCAGATCACCTCGTAGCCGTTCATTTTCAGCTGCTCCAGCATGGTGGGGTCGTCCTCGTCCAGCAGAAAATGCATGGTCCGGTGCCCCTTGGTGTGGGGATACCAGCCGGTCAGCATACTGCACCGGCTGGGCACGCAGACCGGGTTCTGGCAGTAGGCGTTCTGAAAGGAAACGCCATCCCCGGCCAGCTCATCGATGTTGGGACTCGCCGCGCCCAGGGGATTTAAATGCCCCAGGGCGTCGGCGCGGAGCTGGTCCGCTATGAAAAATACAAAATTCGGTTTGTTCGCTCGTTCCAATTTACTCCACCCCAAGTTTTTCTTTTTCCAGAAGAGACTTGTCGTACACCTTTACGAACGGCATGTAGATGAGCACGTCCATCACAATCAGAGCCGCGGCCAGAATTCCCGCCTTGAAATCCATGGTGCAGAGAATGGCGTCCAGCACCTTGGGCGTGGTCCAGGGTACGTTCACAAAAATTCTTCCGATCACGTTCCACTGCATCATCAGGAAGGTGATCATGGTGTTTAACACGGAGCCCAGAATCATGGGCACTGCCAGAACGGGGTTGAACACCAGCGGCACGCCGAAGGTCAACGGCTCCGCAATGCCGAAGATGGACGGGATAATGCCGATCTTACCCACGGTTTTCATCTGGCTGGACTTGCACACCAACAGGATACAGATTGCCAGCGGAAGGGCGGAACCGCAGCCGCCAATGTTGCCGAAGGCCACGCGGAACGGAGCCGTCGCGATGGCGGGAAGAGGTTCGCCCGCCGCGTAGGCCGCGGCGTTTGCCGTGATGTTGGTCATGAAAAATCCCGCCGTCACGCTGTCCGGAACCGCGCTGCCGTAGATTCCGAAGAACCAGAGGAAGTTGATCAAAAACTGGATCGCCATCATGCCGCCCACGCTGTCAACCGCTTTGGCAAAAGGCGTAAACAGATTCATGATCGCCTGGGGAAGGTTAACGCCGAAAGCGGCCGTCACGCCCTGATCCACCAGCATAAACGCCAGCAGCACCAGAATGGAAGGGATCAGCGCTTCAAAGGGCGCCGTAACCATGGGCGGAACCGTATCCGGAAGCTTGATCTTGATGTTCTTATCCAAGAGGAACCGGGTCAGTTCCACGGTCACAATCGCCACCACCATAGCGGCGAACAGGCCTCTGGAACCCAGATAACGGCTGTTTAAAAACAATCCGCTGGCTCCCTCCACCGCTGCCGGAGGGGCGGCGATGATCAGAAACGACATGGCCGACGTGATCATACAGGACAGCGGTTCCATCTTGTAATTCTTGCAGAGATGGTATGTAATCGCAATCACCACGTAGATTCCCAAAAGCCCCAGCGTCACATTGTTGGGCAGCTCCAGAATCGCAGCGTATTTGCCCGCCCAGTTGTACCAGGCGGTTAGAAATGATTTTAAAATGCCGCTGGTCGCCTCAAGGGTTGTCGCATCCACCGGCGGATACGCCAGGATCAGAGAAATTCCTCCGATAATTGTCAGGGGAATGGTTGCCATCATTCCCTTCGTGATCGCGGTAATGTGCTTCTCCTCCGCGATTTTGCCGGCCACAGGCATAATGTGCTCCTGCATCCAGTCCATAAATTTTTGCATTGCCCCCTGCTTTGCCATACTTAAGTCCCTCCCCGATTCTATTTGTCCCGGCCCTCGTAGAGCGCCTGTGCCTGCTTTAAGATCTTAGCTCCGTTCCCCATGGCGTAATCCACCGGCGCAATGGAATCCAGGGGCTTGCCGATCTCTGCAGCCTTGCGCAGCAGCTCCTTTTTCTTGTAGGCGATCTGCGGCCCGATCAGGATCACGTCGAAATTCTCCACCACCTCGTCCATACGGTCAAAGGGATGAGCTTCGATCTTCCAATCCTTTTGATCCTCCGTAAGCGCCGCCTTCATCTTGTTCATCACCAGGCTGGTCGAGGCGCCCGCCATACACATTAGTAAAATATTCATTGTCCGTCCTCCTTGTCTTTTTTATGAGATAACGCTCTGTAAAGCTCAATCATCTCCGTGATCAGTTCCCTTGCCAGCATGCAGTCCATCAGGTGGTCCTGGGCATGGACACCGATCAGGGAGATCTGATCCATCTCGCCCCGGGCCTCCATCACCAGAAGCTCCGTCTGGATGTCATGGGCCTCCATCACCCACTGAGCCGACTCCTGCATCTTCTTCTGGGCTTCCTCGAACCGTCCCTGTTTCGCCTCTCCCAGCGCCTCGTAAGCCGCGCTGCGGGCCTGCCCCGATTTCACGACCAGGGTCATGATGGTTTCCTCCATACTCATACGCTCCCGCTCCTTCCACTACTGTATAATTTTTATACTATATTTTCGATAAACAAACCTTACCACATCCCTAAAATAAAGTCAATCCTTCGAAAAACCGCCATTTATCCGTTATGTATACGGTAATTCCTCCTGTGTATCACAAATTTCCTGAAAAACTCGCGATATACACTAATACACTAAATACATATTCATTTATCCCGATGGGGTGTGTATGACGAATCGCTCAAAAATCTATACACAAAGTGAACTTCGCTCTGAAATTTATACGCAAAAATCATTTATTAATTTTTCTTATAAATAATGCTTTATCATACAAAAATAGCGGACAAAGGAGTGAACCTCTGTCCGCTGTCCAAACTTATTCAATTTTCGCTATTTCTGCCCCTCAGAATATATAGGATATGGGCGTACTCGTTGTCGTCCACCCGAATGTGGAAGGCCTCCTCCAGCGGCACCATACACGCTCTCAGCTTTCCGTACAGCTCCCGGTTTTCCTTGAGCAGCTCTGCCTTGTGAAGGTTGACCGGCGTCTCCTCCCCGCCGATCATCCGGTTGATCCCGCAGGCCAGATGAACGCTTAAGCCCACCCGTTTTTCCGGGGGCAGCGGGCTGCCTAGAACCTCCTCCATCTCCGACACCAGGGACGGGACCCAGCGCTTGACCTGGTCCGGCCCAAAATACTGTAAGCCCTCCGCCAACTCCATGATGATCCGGTCGTTCTCCTCGTCCTCCGCCTCCCCGGGAATATCCGCCCGCAGCAGAAGCTTCAGCTTTTCCTGGGGGCATTCCAGCACTTTTGTGACCGGAATGAAGGGAATATCCAGCAGCTGCGGATCAAAGGCGCCCACGGTACAGAGTATGTGGTGCTTTTCATGGATTCGGTTGACCTCATTTAACAGCTCCTCCCGCCCGGAAATCGCCAGCGGGATGAAGGACACGTTGTCCCAATGAACCTTCTTTTCCAAATACCGCTTGATCTGGACCGCTCCGCCCTCGCCGCTCATGCACAGGGTAATGATCACGTTCCCGGACCGTGGGCGGTAATAAGCGTCGTCCCGCAGCATGGGCAGCGTGTGGTAGCGCTCCAACAGGGACGAGTAGGCGGCGTCCAGATCCGGTTCCAGCATCACCTTGCGGCAGCAGTCCAGGGCCAGGGCTGTAAATGGAAAAGCGATGGCGCGGATGGAAATCTTCGTCTCCGCGCAGACCATCTCGATCATCTGCCTCATGGACCCCATGTCGTAGAGGGCAAGGATTCCTGCGCCGCGGTTCCAGTCCGACAGGGCCTGTTTCAGCTCGGGATACGCCTCCCGGGTGCTCTTGCTCAAAGGCAGATCGTAATACCCCACCTCCGTTCCGCTGAGACTCTGGATCACCTGGGCCATGGATGAGGCCACGTGTTCCCCATGCATGGCGATGAACAGGACCGGATGGGGCTGCGCCCCCGCCATGCCGCCCCGGTCGCAGATAAACATGGTCAGGAATACTACCTCGTCGATGGGAAGGCGGGTGGAAAACTCCTTCTCCAGACGGCCGGCAAATTTCACCGCCAGAGCATACTCCTCCTTATACTTTCCGATCATCTCCATGATCCGGTCGGAGGACAGCTCCCGCCGCTTCTCTCCCTCGCACAGAGCCGCATTCAGGTGCAGGCACAGGCCGTAAAACACGGACACCGGGTATACCCGGTTAAAATCCCGGGCCGCCTGGTCCAGAAACTCCGTCACCAGCTCCATAATCCTGGGATTTACCATCTTGGAGAGCTGCTCCTTGTCCGCCACCTTTGAAACCAGGCTGTTGTTGTACTTCTTAAACTCATTTTCAATGTCAATGCCGATAATGGTATTGATATCTTCCCAGGCCAGCCCTCTCTCCTTTAACTCCTGCATCCGCTCCTCAATCCACTCGTAGATCGAGAAGCCGCCCGGCCTGTGGACCTCCTCCGCCCTGGTGTGCACGTCCTGGTTTTCCGAGAACACATAGCGGACGTTCTCCTTGATCAGCTCCTTCAAATCCGCCTTGCGCCGTTTGTACTCCAAAAGCCCTGAGCGCACCTCGTTGGGGAAATCCGACATGGCGAGGCGGATTTCCTTCTGATCCGCCTTCAGCCCCCTGACATAGGCGTTGGCGCAGGCGATCCGTATATCGTTGCGCAGCTGCTTGATCTGCCTGGGACAGCGGTACAAAAGCAGGGCAACCAGAATCTCCGACGTCAGGCTCAGGGCGTGGCCGCTCCCTGCCGCCTCCCTGGTCAGAAAACGGCGGATCAGGCCGAAGCGCTCGGTCGGCGGCCGTTCCTCCAGAGGAGGCAGGGAAATGGTCACCGAAAACCTGCTCTTGAAGGGCTCCAAAATCTCACCGGCCGCCGTCTCCTCCACCGCGCAGACCACGGTGGTCCGAAGGTTGCATCTGCGCCCCTGCCAGGTCCGGTAATTGTTCTCCACCAGGGACAAAAGGCCGCTCTTGGCCGCCGGGGGCAGCAATTCCCCGTGGTCGATAAACAGAATCCCATCCTCCGCCTGTTCCAGGAACGAGGTCTTTCCCTCGATCCCGCCGAAGATCTCCGCAGTCAGCTGCTCCGGCCGGTCCGCAAAATGGGCGCAGTTGATCTTTACAAAGGGCGCTTCCGGCTCCAGCGCGTAATTCTCCGTGGCAAAGCGGTGGATCATCTGCGCAAAACAACTCTTTCCGCTCCCGCCCGGTCCGGTGAGAAGGCAGTGAAGGCTGTGCTGTGGATAGAGCACGGCCGCCTTGGCCAGCTGGACGCTCTGGCGCAGGCTTCCGTCATACCCAACAAGCTCGGAAAAGCAGGACTCGTCCCCCGTTTGGGCCTGCCCCCCGGCCAGGCGGTAGAGAACCGGCCGCCCGGCACTCTTCTCCACCAGGCCTTCCCGAACCAGAGCGTTTAAAATCGCGCTGAGATTGGTCCGCTGCATATCCAGGCGCTTTGAGAGATACTGGGTGGTCACGCCCCCGTTCTCCTCCCCCGTACACTGACGCAGCAGGTCCAACACCATATTTTTATTGCTTTTCATCGGAATCCTCCTCCGTTTTCCACCGGTCTGTCGTGAATCGTTCAGGGATATTCTATCATATCCGTCCGGAATTTTTAACCCCAAACCGTCCGTTTACGGCATAAATATACCCGGCAACCGAAATTGCCGGGCAATCATCCATTTCTCAAATATCGTTACAATCCCAAATACGCCTTCCAGCGGTTGCACATCCCCACGGCCTCCTCCTGGGTCCGCATCTCGCAGAAGATTCTCAGCAGCGGCTCCGTGCCGGAGAATCTGGCGCTGACCCAGCCGTCGTCCGCAAAATAAACCTTACAGCCGTCCTCGTAGGACACGTGATCCACCTGGAAACCGGCCATATCGGGAAGGCCCTTCTCCTCAAAGAGAAGGCGCAGCATCCGCTCCCGGTCCTTCTCGGCAAACCGGAAGGACCGCTCCTCCATGTACCGCTCGCCGCAGAGCCCGTTGGCAATCTTGATCAGCTCCGACAGCTTTTTCCCGGTGACGGCCACCATCTCCACCAGCAGAGAGGCAGCGTAAACTCCGTCCTTGCCGTTGATATGCCCGGCCACCGTCAGTCCGCCGGAGGATTCCCCGCCCAGGATAGCCCCGGTCTCGGACATTTTGGCGGAAATATACTTAAAGCCCACCGGCACCTCGTAACAGATTTCCCCATAACGCCTGGCAATGGCGTCCAGGCGGTGGGTGGTGGAAAGGTTGCGGACCACCGGCCCGTTCCATTTCTTGTACTCCTTCAGGTAATAGTAGAGCAGCACCAGAATATCGTTGGGATGAAGGAACTCTCCCTTGTCGTCGATCACGCCCAGACGGTCCGCGTCTCCGTCGGTGGCGATTCCCAGGTCACAATACTTGTCCACCACGAAGTTCTGCAGAAGGCCCAGGGTGTCCCGTGCCGGGGCGGGCATCCTGCCGCCAAACAGCGTGTCGTGCTCCTGATGGATCACATTGAAATCGCAGCGTCCGGAAATCAGGATGGTGCTGAGGGCCGTCTCGCTGACTCCGTACATGGGATCCAGTGCGATCCGCAGATGGGCCTGCTTGATGGCCTCCATGTCGATCTTCTCCATGATATCGTCCAGGTACTCGTTCATGGGATAGAACTCGCGGACAAGGCCGCGGCTCACCGCCTCCCCATACTCGATCTTCTGAATGTCCTCCGGCTTTACCTGCCCGATATAGCGCTCGATATCCGCGGTCTGCACCTCGTCCGCATCCCGTCCCCCGGCGGTAAACACCTTGATGCCGTTATAAAGCGCGGGGTTGTGGCTGGCCGTCACCATCATGCCGTAGGGATAACCGTGCTTCATCACATAGTACATGATCAGCGGGGTGGGCACGGAGCGGTTGACAAAGTGGCAGACAATCCCCTCCGCCGTCAACACCTCGCAGCTCCACATCACCGCTTCCTTGGAAAGGAAACGGCGGTCATAACCGATCACCAGTCCCTGATCTGCAACCTGCTCCGCTTTCATTTTGTCTGCCATGGCTTTTGCCAGAATGCAGATATTTTCCCTGGTGAAATCATCACCGATGATAGCTCTCCAGCCACCGGTTCCAAATTTTATCATACGCTCACAATCCTTTCATCCTCTCCGGAGAAAGCCCGCCCCGACGGGCGGGCTTTGCCCCGTTCTCTCAACTCTCCCGCTGCTACTCTGCCGCAGCCTTAACGCCTGAATCTTTATGAAAACGACTCAAGAGCTTGTCGCGCCGTTTTTTCCGTTTTTCCTTCAGCTCCAGCCGCTCGCCTAAGTCGCGGCCGCCCACGCCGTAAACCAGATACAGGATCAGGCCGGAAACCAGCATGATAAATACCGTGGAAGCGCAGCGGCGTCCCGAAGCGTTGACATTATAGCCGTACAACCCTTCCTCCTCGCACATGCTCTGGATGATCATAGCATAGGTGGTGCCGTGGGAACTGGCAAAGGTTGCGGACATGTCGTACTCCGTAAACAGAGCGTTGAAATTCAAGGCGAACACCGCCAGAACGCTGGGCAGGATAATGGGCAGCTTCACCTTTAAGAAGGTCAGAACACTGCTGGCGCCAAGATTCTTGGCCGCGTCCTCCAGCTCCTCGTCGATGGCGTAAAAGGCCGCCTTGATCATACGGATGGAGAACGGCAGCTTCACCACCGTGTAGGCCAGAATGATCAGCAGCCTGACCCGGTCCGCATAATACAGGTTATTATTCCCCACATACCACACGGTATCGCTGTTGAAGAAGGTGCGGTAGGAATAACAGATCAGGATGGTGGGCAGCAGCCACGGGAACAGCAGGCAGTATTCCACGATCACCCCGCGTTTTTTGTTCCGGTTCTTAAAGATATAGTTGCAGGCCAGAACCACGATCAGGCAGGCCAAAAGGGCCGCGATGGCGGACATGATAAAACTGAGCTTGATGCCGCCAAGGGTCGCCTCGTTGGAGAACAAACCGGAGATGGATCCCTTTCTCACCTTGTAGGTCCCCCGGGAGGTCAGGTACTCGTAGTCTTGGGTGCCGAAGAAGTTGATCAGCGTCCAGTCCGACAGATCCAGGCGTTTCATCCGGATCGCCCCGTAGGTCTGGAACGCGAACACCACGATCATTACCACCGGCGTCATGTAGATGATAAACAACACATAGGCGTAAATATGGGCCAGCACATTGCCCACCGGGCTGCTGATCTTCTGCTTCTGGAGCTTCGCCTTGGTCTTGGAAACGGACAGGTAGTGCCCCTTCCGCTCGTAGGCTGACAGAACAGCCAACAGCACGATGGTGAACATGGCCAGAATAATCGAAAGCAGAGCCGCGCGGGCCTGCGGAAACGCCTCGTCGGCGATGGAGGAACCGGCCAGACGGACGATCTCCGGGTTGATGGAGTCATACCCCAACAGGGTCGGAGCCGACATTGCGCAAAGACCTGTGATAAAGGTCATAACCGTCAGGGAGAACATGGTTGGAATCAAGGTGGGGAAAACCACCTTCCACAGCACCGCAAAGGGCTTCGCTCCCATATTCCGGGCCGCTTCCACCGTGTTGTAGTCAATCCCTCGGATGGCGTTTCTGAGGAACAGCACGTGGTTGCTGGTACAGGCAAAGGTCATGGTGAACAACACCGCGTTGAAGCCGGAAAACCAGTTGGGGTTGATTCCGGGAAACGCGTTGACCAGCGCGCTGGTGATGATCCCGTTCCGGTCATACAGGAACAGATAGCCGGTAACCAGGGCAACGCCGCTGTAGATCAGCGTGGTCATATAACCCAGGCGCAGGATGCGGGCGCCCTTGATATCAAAGTATTCGGTCAGCAGCACGATGGAAACGCCCACCACGTTGACCGTGATCACCAGCAGCACAGCCAGCTTCAGGGAGTTCCACACGTATTTGCTCATATTACCGGCAAAGAAAAACCGGACCACCGCCCAGGGGTCCACCTCCCCGGCGGCGTTTTTCGTGGTGAAAATACTGGTCAGGGTATTTAAACAGGGCAGGAGCATAAATCCAAAGAACAGATAGGCGAAAAACGCAAAGCCCACCAGCCGGAATATGGTCTCCGGACCAAACCCCTTGGAACCTTTCTTTTTCATAGCCGCACCCCCTACTCTTTCCCGTCCGCGGGATACGCCATGATATCCTTCGGATTCATAACCGCCGTCACGGTCTCGCCCGCCTCGTAGATGTTCACGCCGTCGTTTTTCTCAATGACCTTGATCACTTCCGAGCCCAGGTTGATGTAATATTTGATATACAGGCCGTAGTATTCCATCTGCTCCACCACGCCCTCAAAGGTCATGTCGCCGGCCTTGGGAGGAACGTTCACATGGATGCGCTCCAGGCGGATGTAGTTGTGGTTGGCCGGACTTAAATCCGCCCCATGGGCGATCATCTCGCTCACCACCTCGTCCGACAGGCGGTTGATATCCCCGATGAAGTTGCAGACAAACTCCGTGTCCGAGTGATTGTAGATCTCGTTGGGGGTGCCGATCTGCTCGATGCAGCCCTTGTTGAACACGGCGATCCGGTCGGACAGCGTCAGCGCCTCCTCCTGGTCATGGGTCACGTAAATGGTCGTGATTCCGAACTCCTTCTGCATCTTTTTAAGTTCGTTTCTCAGCTGGACGCGAAGCTTGGCGTCCAGGTTGCTTAACGGTTCATCCATGCAGATGATGGCCGGGTCCGTCACCAGCGCCCGGGCGATGGCCACGCGCTGCTGCTGGCCCCCGGAGAGCTGGGAGACGGCTTTCATCAGCTGTTCGTCGGTCAGGTCCACCTTTTTGGCAATGTTGCGGACCTTTTTGTCGATCTCCGGCTTTTTCAGCTTTTTCACCTTCAAGCCGAAGGCGATGTTGTCGTACACGGTCATGGTCGGAAACAGGGCGTAGCTCTGGAACACGATGCCGATGTTGCGCTCCTCGATGGGCACGTGGGTGATGTCCTTCCCGTTGGCCAGCACAGACCCCTCCACCGGCTCAATGAAACCGGTCAGAGTTCTAAGCGTTGTGGTTTTGCCGCAACCGGAAGGTCCAAGGAAGGTGAAGAATTCCCCCTCTTTCACATGTACATTAATATTGTGCAGGGCCGTGAAATCCCCAAACTTGACTACGATATCATTGAGCCTGATCATAAGTGGCAACTCCTTTTCTCATTATAGAAGGATAGCGAACCGGTTGCCCGGCTCGCCATCTGGTTTGTCATCTGGTAACAGTTATCCGTTCTTACTGCGCTGCGGCCTGTGTCAGGGTAGCCCAGTCGAGGCTGTCCCACTGAGGCTCTGCTGCCGCGCCATTGGCATCGGCCCAGTAGAAGCCCAGGTTGGTCATGATGTTGGTCCACTCGCCGGAGTGCTCCGCCACATACTCAGCGTAAGTCATATCGGTTCCCTCTACCTTGGACAGGGCAAAGTTTTTCAGGGTATAGATTTCCGGAATGCCGTCCGGATACAGGATCGCCGCTGCTGCCTGGTTGCAGGGATAGGAGTCGAATTCCTCGCCCCATGCCGCCTGAACGTCTGCAGATCCGAACCACTCTGCGAATGCCTTAACCGCCTCGGTCTGCTCCTCGGTACGGTCCGCTTTATCCAGAATACCGATGTACTCGGCGATGTAATAGGTGCCGTCGTCAATGTCCACTAACGCCCAGTTCTCCGGCTGCATGGTTCCAAGAAGCGGTTTGTCGGAGCTCTCCGCAGCGGCATCGATCTTGCCGTACAGGGAGGATGAGTAGAAGGTGGAAACCTGAACTTCGCCCTTGTTTAACGGGTCAAAGCCGTACTTATAGTCGTCGCCGCCGCTCTTGCCCTCTTCGCAGTATTTCCACAGCATCTTCCAGCCGTCCACGGAAACGCCGCCCGCCGGTGAGGACGGATCGATGAAGGAGTAAAGCATTGCGGAGTTGATATTCGCGTTGGTGGTTCCGCCGACCTTGTTCTGACGGTACCAGGTATAGCCGCAGTCAACCAGATCGGACCAGTGTTTGAAGTGAAGCTCCTGGCCGTTGGTTCCCAGCTCGTCGTTCCGGTACAGCATCAGAACGTTCTGGATTACCAGGCCGTAGGCCTTACCCGGATAAGCGTATTCGCCTACCTCGCCGGACCAGGAAGGAGTCCAGTCGATCACGGACAGGTTCTCATATTTTCCGTTGACCAGCTGGCTCCAGCGGGTTTCGTTGAGGCCGAACAGGATGTCGCCGTCCTTGTTCTCGTTGGCGGCCTGAATTGCGGCCGTGTCGCCGGAAATAACGCTGTTGTCATCGATGGAAATGCTGAATCCGGCATCCTTTGCCGCATTGATCAGCCAGGTGGTGCGCTCGGTGGAATTGGAGTTGGAATAAATGCGGATGGTGTAATCGGAATAATCCTTTTCTTCCGCCTTCTCCTCTTCCTTCGGTGCCTCCGTGCCGGCGGCAGCGCTTGTCTCCGTCTTCTGAGCCTCCGATGCCGGAGCCGCAGGGGCTTCTTTCTTTCCGCAGCCTGCCAGCGCGGTGGCGGCCATTGACAGGGAAAGCAGTACAGCTAATGTCTTTTTCATATTACCTCTCCTTTTCTAAGATTTTGTTACCAAGTATCTTATAACAATTATTATATCGGCTCCGCCTCCGGATAGGAACCCGACAAAACTGCAATAATTCCCATTATTCTGCCATTTTTCATAATTTAGGCAGCGGTATCGTCCGGTAATCATGCATTTTTAACATTTTTGCCCCTCCGCAGACCGGGCGTTACAAAATAATAAACAAATTCACTGTTTTCAACCCATTCTGTACTTATGATGACAAAACCACCCTGTTTATGGTAAAATGGTTGCATTGATACGAATTTTGTCCATGGGGGAGGAAATGAGATGAACCTGAGTGCCATAAGGGCACGTCTGTGCCTGATGCTTGCGCTGCTGCCCTTGGCCGGCAGCCTGTGCCTGTCCGGCTGTATCCGCGCGGAGCAGACAGACTACTCTGCCTTCGCTCCCGCAGAGGACAAACGCCTGACCATATACACCTCCAATCTGGAGGAGGTCTACACCCCGATTATCCGGGAATTTGAGGAGCGGACCGGCATCTGGGTCCAGGTAGAGAACGGTGGCTCCATCGCTCTTTTAAAACAGATCGCCGAGGAGTCGGAAAATCCCCGCTGCGACGTGATATTAGGCGGCAGCGTGGAAAGCCTGTATTCTTTTCGAAACTATTTTTCTCCTTATAAAAGCGCGGAGGCCGAGAGTCTGCCCCCTGAATACGTGCAGACCAACGGACTTTGGACGCCCTTCTCCATCCCTCCCGTCGTCCTGATCTATAACCCGAAGCTGGTGCGCACCAACCCGCCCACAGGCTGGGACAGCCTTCTGGACCCGGCATGGAAAGGGAAAATCGCCTTCGCCGATCCGGAAACCTCCGGGTCCAGCTACACGGCGCTGTCCACCATGGTGCAGATTCTTCCCGGCAGGGATGAGGAGCTGATCCGCAGGTTTTACGAGAATCTGGAGGGCCGCACCATAGACCGGGCCGGTCAGGTGGTCGGCGAGGTGGCCAATGGAAGCTGCTACATCGGAGTCACCCTGGAGGAAAACGCCCTTCGCAGCATTAAGAAGGGCTACGACATCGCCATGGTCTATCCGAAGGAGGGCACCAGCGCCATACCCGACGGTCTGGCCGTGATCGCCGGATGTCCTCACGAGCAAAACGCCCGGCTGTTTGTGGACTTTGCCCTGAGCAAAGACGTGCAGACCCATCTCTCCCGCTCCTCCAATCTCCGGGCCGTGAGAAGCGACGTGCCCCAGCCGGAGGGAGTCACCGGTGAGCTTTTGACCTTTCCCTACGATGTGGGTCTGGCCGGAAGCCGGCAGGAGGACTACCTGGCGCTGTGGCACAGTCTGCGGGAGGAGGTGCAGCCATGAGATCCTGGATACGCCATTCCTTCAAAAACCGGATATTCGTCACGGTCCTGCTGGTGACGCTGCTGCCCCTGCTGTTCTGCGACGTGCTGGTGATGCAGGTTCAGAGGGCCAGAAGCGAAAGCAGCCTGGCCACCCAGGCCCAGGCCCAGTTAAACGGGCTGGAGCAGGCTCTGGACACCACCTGCCTTTCCTACCGCCAGGCGGCCAAACGGCTCTGCGGCAGCACTATGATCCGCAACGCCTTAAACCGCAAAACCGCCAATTCCCGGGTGGTCTACCAGCTGCTGTTCATGGAGACGGACCGGCTGCGCGAGCACGCCCGCTTCGACATCTTCAGTTCCGAGGGCAAATGCCTTTACAGTACGGTCAGCCCCCTGCCGGAGGAGGAGCGCAATCCACGCTGGGGCGTCCTCTACGCCGCAGGTCAGACCGATGGGCTGGCCTTCGGCAAGGGGACCGGCCAGACGGCCATGACCGCGGCCCAGGCGGTCCGCGGCTACGGCGGCCGCATCCTGGGCTACGTGGTGATCACCATGACCAGCACCGACTTCGAACGTCTCTTTGAGGGGCTATACAGCGCCACCCATGTGGTGATCCTGCTGGATCCCACCTGGCAGACCATCTACCACACCCAGCCGGCCCAGGCGGAGTCCTCCACGGCCGCTCTGAGGAGCCAGCTCCTCGCTGGCAAACCGCTTACCGGGGCGGATGGGGAATACTACTACTTTTTAACCCGCAATGAGGGCACCGGCCTTTCCCTGATTTTACAGCAGCCGAAAACCTTCAGCTCCCAGGTCATGGATACCTTCTATACGGTCAGCATCCTGATGGGGCTTATGTGCCTGCTGCTCTGCCTCTGGTGCGCCTGGCTCTTGAGCCGCCACCTGTCCCAGCCGGTTCACCAGCTGGACGAAGCCATGGGGGAAATCAAGAAGGGAAATCTGGAGATCCATATGGAAACGGACCGGGAGGACGAGCTGGGGCGGCTGACGGAGAGTTTTAACCGCATGACGGAGGAATACCGGCAGAATCTGGTGCGCTCCGTGGCCCGCCAGAGGGAACTCAACGAGACGCAGCTGCGGATGATGCAGGCCCAGCTGAACCCGCATTTCCTATATAATACGCTGGATTCCATGAAGTGGCTGGGCGTAACCCACCACGTGCCCCAGGTGGCCACCCTGGCCACGGACCTGGCCGTCATCCTCCGGGCCGGAATCTCCGGCAGCGAGTTTATCACGCTGGAGGACGAGCTGGAGCTGGTGGACCGCTACATCGACATCCAGTCCCTCCGGTTCGAGGACCGCTTCACCTGTGAGATCGACGTGCCGGACCGGCTGCAGAGCTGTCTTGTGCCCAAGCTGGTCTTGCAGCCCCTGGTGGAAAACGCCATTATCCACGGAGTCGTGGACCGGGAGGACGGCTATATCAAGCTGCAGGCCGAGGAACAGGAGGGCGATCTTCTGCTCTCCGTTTACGACAACGGCTGCGGCATCCCACCGGATGTTCTGGCTCGCCTCAACAGCAAGGATCAGAAAATCCCGGGCGAACATTTGGGACTGTTTAATGTGAGCAGCATCATCCGGCTGCATTTTGGAGAAAAATATGGTATTTCGGCGGAAACTACGCCGGGAGACGGCAGCTGTGTGCGGCTGCTGTTACCGATACAGAAGAAGGAGAACAACAATGCTTAAAGTGCTCGTAGTAGATGACGAATCCGTGGTCCGCAGGGGAATTGTCCTGGGAGTGGACTGGGCCTCCATGGGCTGTGTGGTGGTGGGGGAAGCCACCAACGGCGAGGAGGGCATCGCGGCTGTGGAGCGCTACAACCCCAACCTGATCATCACCGACATCCGAATGCCCCATATGGACGGCATCGAGATGATGACGGAGCTGCGCCGCCGGGGCTGCCGGGCCCACGTCATCCTCCTGACCGCGTACAGCGATTTTTCCTACGCCCGCAGCGCGCTCCAGTTCGGGGCCGCGGATTATCTGTTAAAACCCTTCCGGGATCAGGAACTGGTGGCCGCCATCGGCCGGGTCCGGGAGCGGGAGCAGATGCAGACCTCCCTGGCCCCCCAGGACATGCTGAGCCTCGCCAAGGGGGACAAGAGCAAGTACGTGCTGGAGGCCATGAATTATATCGCGGAACACTACAGCGACAGCGACATCAGCATCACGCCCATCGCCCGCTCCCTGGGAGTCAGCGAGAGCCATTTGAGCCATGTATTCAAGAAAGAAACCAGCTATACCATCGTCAATTACCTTACCCAGTACCGCATCCACATGGCTATGAAACTTCTGCAGGACTGCCGGTATAAGGTATACGAGGTGGCGGAGATGGTGGGCTATCGGGACGTGGCCTATTTCGGCAGCACCTTTAAGAAGCTGGCGGGCATGTCGCCGTCGGAGTATCAGGACCGGTGCCACTAATGGACGCGTCCCCCTCCTCCCCTTCCCCTTTCAGGTCAAAGCTGTATATCCGGTAATTGCCGCGCCCTGTGCGCTTGACATCATACAGGGCGGTGTCGGCCTTCTGATAAAGCTCCTGAAAGGTCCGTCCGTCCCGGGGATAGAACACCACCCCCATGCTGCACGTAATCTCCCCCCGCGCATCGTCTGAGCGCCTCAAAAGCCGGCAGAGCATTTCGATTCTGGGAAGCATTTCCTCCTCGGAGGAAATATCGTTTAAAAAGACCATGAACTCATCTCCGCCCATTCTGCCGCAGAGATCCGTTTTGCGCAGAACTCCATATATAAACCGGGCTGTCTCACGGATGACCTGGTCGCCGTACGGATGCCCATACTGATCGTTGTGCCGTTTGAACTCATCGATATCCAACATGATCAGGGCATGGCGCTTGGAGGGAGCGCTGGCGCCGAGAATTTCTGAAACCCTGGCGATAAATGTCTCCCGATTGAGAAGCCCCGTCATCCCGTCGTGCTCCATCTGGCTGCGCAGCTTAAGCTCCATCCTCTTATCCTGGTCAATATCCTGCGTCATCATAAACAGCCTCACATCGCTGCTGTACGGATCGGCCAACAGAAGTATGACGGCCCGGACCCAGAAAAATTCCCCGTCCCTGCGTTTTCTCAGATAATCGAGAACACCGGTGGTCTGTCCGTTATAATAGCGGACCAGAAGGGAATCCCGGTCGAAAAATTTGGTAAATTTCTCCAGGTCGCGCTCATGTACAAAATGTTCGGCTATATAACGGACGGTTCCGGTATACGTTTTCAGAGAACGCAGATAATCCGGCGGAGCATCCCCCTTCGTATCGTCATAGAGATTTTTGGTCAGATTGTATTCATAGACGCCGATGGTCTTTCCTTCCCGGGCTTTGAAATAATTGCTCCATTTCTGATAGGACAGTTCCTTCTCCCGCTGTTCGGTGATATCTTCGCAGGAAATGACCGCGCGTTTCACCATCCCGCACTCATCAAAGATAGAGGCGTACTTCGCTTCATACCAGCCGAACGAGCCGTCCCTGCGCCGCTTTTTGACCACGGAATGACCGCTTTTTTCTCCGCGGATGATGGATTCGTAAAATGCCACATAATCGTTCACACAGGCTTCGTCGATGGCTCCCGTGCGCAAAACGCTGTAGGGGACGTCGTCCATCACCGGCGGCAATCCGAATTCGTCGGCTGCCGACTTGGGCTGCTTCAGCCGCCGGGCAGCCGGTTCGTAAATATACATCATTTTATCCGTGAGCTGGAATGCGATTTTGCTCTCCTGCATGCTCATCCGAATCTGATCTTCCATCTGCTTGCGGTCTGCGATATCCAACAGCACGCAGAGCATGCTTCCCGGCCTGTCCGGGTCGTACGCGCACTGCACCAACAGCCACATCAGTTTTCTGGAGCTGTGGATCGCGCGGAATTCCAGCTGGAAATACCGGTCCTTTCGCCGGATATGGCATTGTATCGTGTCCATAATGGACTGGTAGTCGTCCTCCGGCAGAATAAACTTCGCGTTTGTAAATCCCTGCGCCTCCGCGTTCTCCGCGGTATAACCATAAATCTGGTAGTACGATTGATTTGCATACAGAATGGTAAGCTTTTCATCCAACGCCACATGGCAAATGCCGCATGGCGTCCCGTCAAGCATCATTTTGTAATATTCCAGTTTCTTCATAACAAACCCTCACTTCTCCCCCGGCCGACGGCCGGGCAGGATTTTGTACGGTATCTGTTTTTTTCTTTGCTCAGGTACCATATAATAGCAGTATAGCAAATCTACGCGGAAATTACAATTTTTCTGTAAAATCCCCCCCCCCCCACCCGTTACGTTTTATCACCAGCAAAAAGAAGGGCGCTCCAAACGCCTGTTTCCGACGTTTGGAGCGCCCTCTATGTAATTTCTGTGAAACTTATAACTGCGGGCCGGCGGAAACTAAGGCTTTTCCTGCCTCATTGCCCTCATATTTGGAGAAGTTCTTCACGAAGCGCTGTGCCAGATCCTTGGCCTTTGCCTCCCAATCCTCCGCGGTGGCGTAGGTGTCGCGGGGATCCAGAATCTTGGGATCCACACCCGGCAGCTCGGTGGGAATCTCAAAGTTGAAGAACGGCAGCTGCTTGGTCGGCGCCTTTGCAATGGAGCCGTCCAGGATGGCGTCGATGATGCCGCGGGTGTCCTTGATGGAGATGCGCTTGCCGGTTCCGTTCCAGCCGGTGTTCACAAGGTAAGCCTTGGCGCCGCTCTTCTCCATTCTCTTAACCAGCTCTTCCGCATATTTGGTCGGATGCAGCTCTAAGAAAGCCTGGCCGAAGCAAGCGGAGAAGGTGGGGGTGGGCTCGGTGATTCCGCGCTCGGTACCAGCCAGCTTTGCCGTAAATCCGGACAGGAAGTAATACTGGGTCTGCTCCGGGGTCAGGATGGATACGGGAGGAAGAACGCCGAATGCATCCGCAGACAGGAAGATCACATCCTTAGCGGCGGGAGCAGCGGAAACCGGACGCACGATCTTCTCGATATGGTCGATCGGATAGGACACGCGGGTGTTCTCGGTCACGCTCTTGTCGTCGAAGTCGATCTTGCCGTCCGCATCCAGGGTAACGTTCTCCAGCAGAGCGTCGCGCTTGATGGCGTTGTAGATATCCGGCTCGGACTCCTTGTCCAGGTTGATTACCTTGGCGTAGCAGCCGCCCTCGAAGTTGAACACGCCGTTGTCGTCCCAGCCATGCTCGTCGTCGCCGATCAGCAGACGCTTGGGATCAGTGGACAGAGTGGTCTTGCCGGTTCCGGAAAGGCCGAAGAAGATAGCGGTGTTCTCGCCGTTCATATCGGTATTGGCGGAGCAGTGCATGGAAGCGATGCCCTTGAGCGGCAGGTAGTAGTTCATCATGGAGAACATACCCTTCTTCATCTCGCCGCCGTACCAGGTGTTCACGATGACCTGCTCGCGGCTGGTGATGTTGAACATAGCGGCAGTCTCGGAATTCAGACCCAGCTCTTTGTAGTTTTCAACCTTTGCCTTGGAAGCGTTGTATACAACAAAGTCGGGAGTAAAGCTCTCAAGCTCCTCCTCGGTGGGCTGTATAAACATATTCTTAACGAAGTGGGCCTGCCAAGCCACTTCAACGATGAAACGGATCGCCATGCGGGTATCCTTGTTGGCGCCGCAGAACGCATCTACCACAAAAAGTCTCTTGTTGGAAAGCTCATCCAACGCGATTTTCTTCACGGTATCCCATGCTTCCTGGCTGGCCGGATGGTTATCGTTCTTATATTCATCAGAGGTCCACCACACGGTATCCTTGGAGTTCTCATCCATAACGATGAATTTATCCTTGGGAGAACGTCCCGTATAGATACCGGTCATAACATTAACCGCGCCAAGCTCACTCACCTGTCCCTTTTCATAACCTTCCAGGGTAGGTTTGGTCTCCTCCTCGAATAATGTCTCATAAGAAGGATTGTAGACAATTTCTGTGGTTCCGGTGATGCCGTACTGACTTAAATCGATTTTTGCCATCTTTGATTCAACCTCTCTTTTCTTAAAAATTTAAATGTCATTACTAACTTTAGTACATTCAATCGAAATAGTCAATAATTTATCAAATTTTTTTGACTTAAATTAACTTCTTCTTTTCCCAGTTCTCGTAACGGATCGTCATTGTTTCGCGCCATTCCCCGCTGGGGCAGAGTTCGATCAGCTGCCGGTAACCGGGATTTGAAACGGCAAATGATTCCACCAAATGCAGAATCCCCCACTCAACCTCATACATAGTGCTTTCAGGGAACGTCTGCATCAATACTTTGACCTCCTCCGCTGTGAGGGGAAGCGTTACCCTTGCCAGCAGTTCCTCGTACCGTCCGACGATTTCTTCCGGCGGTTCACAGTCCGTCGAGTCCGGCATCCGGCCCAGCGCTTTCAGTTCGTCAATGGCCCACTGCATGTCCATTCCTCCTACCCTCCATCATTTTACCCTCCATCTCCCTGTACGGCGTCCATCACGCCATCAGCCGGCCCAGCGCTTCGACCAAAACCTGCATGTCGATGGGCTTTGCGATATGATCATCCATTCCGGCGCTGTGGGCTTTACCCAGGTCCGCCGCAAAGGCATTTGCAGTCAGCGCTATGATCGGGATTTCCTTCGCGTCCGCACGTGGGAGGGCCCGAATGGCCTCTGTGGCCTGGTAGCCGTCCATGACCGGCATCTGGATATCCATCAGGATGCAGCTGTACTCCCGAAGACCGGAGGCTTTAAACTTCTCCAGCGCCTTCTGCCCGTTCTCCGCCGTCTCCACCAAAATCCCCTGCATCTGAAGCAGTTCAGCCGCAATCTCAAGGTTCAGCTCGTTGTCCTCTACCAGCAGGAGGCGCTTACCGGCCAGGGCGGACGGCGCAGCCTCGTCCGGAGAAGCCGTCTCCCCCGGAACGCTCCGGCAGAATTTATGGAAGGCGCACGCCATCCTGGATTTAAACAGCGGTTTCGCGATAAACGCATCCGCTCCCGCCTTCAAAAATTCATCCTCGATGTCCGAATAATCGTAGGCCGAAATGATAATGATCGGCACATCCCTGCCCAGTTTCGCACGGATCGCCCGGACGGTATCCAGCCCATCCATGTCCGGCATCTGCCAGTCCAGGATCACAAAGTAATAATCTTCTCCCCTGTCATGGGCAGCCCCAATCCGGACAATGGCCTCCCTGCCGGACAGCACCCAGTCGCCGTGCATCCCCAGATCCTTTAATAATTCGGCAGCGCTCTCGCACACCACCCGGTCATCGTCAACCACCAATACCGGGAGACCGGCCAGTTCCCCGCTGCACGACTCCTCCTCACAGACTTCAAAGGACACGGCAAAAATAAACTGGCTCCCCTCTCCCAACTGGCTCTTCACCTCAATGGTGCCGTTCATCATGCTCACAATGTTCTCCGTGATGGTCATACCCAAACCCGTGCCCTGTATCTTGCTGATGCGGGAATCCTCAGCCCGCGTGAAGGGCTCAAATATATGCGGCACAAAGTCCTCCGGCATTCCGATTCCGTTGTCCGATACGATAAATTCATACTGTCCCCGCCCCGGTACAATGGACGGAAGCTCCCGGAGGCGCAGGCTGATGGTCCCGCCGTCCGGAGTGTATTTCACCGCGTTGGACAAAAGATTCATCAGAACCTGTTGAAGTCGGTTCATATCCGTCACCACCTTCTCGTGGCGCACATGATCCGCACTGATGAACAGCTGGTGATGTTTCTGGTTGGACAGGGGACGGCATATGCCGATCACCTCCTCAACCAAATCCGGCAGGGAAACCATCTCGGAGGACAGGTCGATTTTCCCGCTCTCGATTCTGGACATGTCGAGTACCTCGTTGATCAGTCCCAGCAGGTGCCTGCTGGAGGTGCTGATCTTGCTCAGACAGTCCGTTAGCTTCTCGGGATTTCCCAGATTCGCCTGGGCGATAACGGCCATGCCCATGATCGCGTTCATGGGGGTGCGGATGTCGTGGGACATGGAGGAGAGAAAATTGGTCTTGGCGTCATTTGCCACACGGGCGGCCTGATAAGCGTCCTCCAGCGCCCGCCGCTGACGGTCCTGCTCCGCCCGCTCTCTGGTCACATCGATTCCTGCGCTGTAGAAGGAAGCGATACCGTCCCAACTGTCCTCTGCGCTGACATAGGTGTAGGTCATCGTCAATATCTTTATCGTTCCGTCCCGGGTAATGATGCGTCCCTCCACCACGGTCTTTTTGCCGGTTTCTCTGGAGCTTGCCATAATTTTGGCTGCCCGTTCAATATCGTCCGGATGTACATAAGTACACTCGCTGTGCAGCTCGCACTCAAACTCCTCTTTGGTATAACCGATCAGATTCAGGAAATCGCCGCCGTACCAGAGAACCGTCCTCATATCCTGGGCGTCCACCCGCGCAAATCCCCCTGGAATGGCCCGGATAATGGCATTCAACTCCTGATCCTTTTTTGCCAGCTTATACTCCGGGCTCTGGCCGTCGTGGGACAGCTCGATGCGCGCCCGGCGGCCGTCCCAACAGATCTCACGGTTCTTGATCATAAAGGTTTTCTGCAAAAGCGGGTTGTCGAACTCCCAGTCATAGTCCGCATCCTCTCTCAGCTTATCGTTGGTGCAGAAGGGACAGGGAGCGGTTCTGCCCTGAATGACCTCATAGCATTTGCGCCCCAGCACCTGGCTGGCGCTTTTGCCCAGCGTTTTGTAGGAATTTTGGTTCAGATACAACAACTCGTAGGTATCCATATCGCTGATATAGACATTGCCGATGTAGGTGTCCAGCATCCAGTTAAAATACTGCTGTCTCTGACGGTAAAGGCGGTCCAGCTCTTCCGCTTCAGACACAAATGCGTTCACATCCGCAAATTCACCCTGAAACAAAAGGCCGTCTGCATCCCGGTCCTCAAAGACCGAACCGGAAAGCTGCGCCCAGAAAAAACCGCCCTCCTTTCTGGGCAGCCGCACGGTCAAATCGATCTGAAACTCGTTCTCTTCCCGGGCCTGTGACAACGCCCGGCGTATCCGCTCAAAATCCTCAGGATATCCGGCATAATACTGCCTCAGATCTGCGTAGAGGCGGTGATACTCCTGTGCCGGATAGTGGATTCCTTTAAAAAAGCTGGCATTTCCCCACAAAAAAGTCAGCCCCTCATCCAGACGGCAGCTGATGACGCTGGTGCGCAGCGCGTTGATTGCCGCCGGGCATGAAGCGTCCGCGCGGCTCGGACATTCCTGTCCCGAAAAGATTGTCTCCATAATGTTAAACCACATCTCCTGTATCGTTTCACTCAGAGCGATCGAAATACGGCTATTCGTTCACATCCAATATTATTAAGAGTATAGCAAAGGTTGGCAAAAATAGCAACAAAATGGCGTATTTTGTAGAAAACAGGCGCGTAAGATGGTATAGTGTTCAGAGACACGTGAAAGTGGAGGAAATGACAGTGAACAGCGGCATGGAACTGCATCAGGCGATTTATCAGTTTTACCGGACTCAGATTCAATTCGGTCTTTATCAATACGGTGAGAAGCTGCCATCCCTGGAGGAGACTTACAAACGGTTTCACACATCCCTGGATACGGTGAACCCCGCCTATCACCGCCTGTGTCAGGAGGGATATATTACGATCTCCAAAAAGTCCGGCGCGAAAGTAGCGGTCCGCTATGGACCGGAACAGATCCGGCGGCATGTCCAGACATTTTACGCCGAACGCAGGGAATCCCTGACCGACATAAGCCGCTGCATATGGCCGTTGCTGGGGCAGGCGCAGTGCCTGGCCCTGAAAACCGGTTCCTTGAACGCTGCGGATTTAGAAGCGTTTGCGGACGCCGGAAGCCATTCGGCCATCCTGACGGTCTGGAGGGTTCTGGACCACAAATACGGCAATCTGGGAAATGAACTCCTCATGCGGCTGATTCGTTACCTGTATCTGTATTTCTACGGTTCCTTCTGGGGAATGGCAAGCGATGAACGCCTGCACGAAATCACGCTAAAACAACTTAGAACCGCTGCCGCCCTCTGCCTGGAAGCGCGTTGGGGCGAACTGCCGGATGTCCTGCGTGTGATCCAGGAGGAGTTTTACCGCTCCCTATGTTTGTTTTACAGGGAAAATATCACCCCGGAACCATTTTGCCGGCAGGTGGCTTTTTCCTGGGATGCCTACAAAAAATCCTCCCAACTGCGCTACTCCCTGGCAATGGATCTCCTGACCGAAATCGGCCGGGGCGTGTACCCCGTTGGGAGCTACCTGCCCTCCGCCCAGCGGTTATCCGCAGAAAAAGGCGTTTCCGTCAGCACCGTGCGCCGGGCGGTCAGCCTGCTCAACAGCGTCGGAGCGGTGAAATCCTCCCGGCCGCTGGGCGCCCGCGTGCTCCCGCCCTCCCAGAGTGCTGACCACTGCGATTTTACCCAGCCGGACCTTCGCAGGCGTCTGCTGGATGTGGCGGAAAGCCTGCAGATATTTGCATTGTCGGGAAAGGACGTGTCGGCGCTGACTCTGACCTCCCTGAACGAGACCTCGCTTTTCAGCTGGAAACAATATCTGCTGGATTTGAAGAGCCGCGGACTCAGCCGGCGGGTGATATACGCATCCCTGTCGTTGATTTCCCGGGATGCCCCCTCTCAAACCCTGCGCACGATCTATTCGGAGCTGCTACGGCTGCTCTTTTGGGGAAATCCCATTGAGGCGTTGATGAGGGATGCGCTGAAGGATCCTCTGTTTTTTGTCTCCGGCTTAGACCGCATGACCGCTGCGCTGGAGCGCAGGGACGCAGACGGATTCTCCTCCACCCTGGAATTCCTGCTGATCCACGAGCTGCGCAGAACCGTGGAGGTGCTGCTGGGGCTGGGAATCCGGGAGGCCGGAAATATTTTGATTCCCGATATAAATAATGAATGGAAAACAATGAATACATGGAGGTAACTATGGAAAAAGAACATGACCTGTTTCTCTTCCTCGGCCAATCGAATATGGCGGGGAGGGGCGTGACGTCCCCTCAATGGCCCGAGTCCGCGCCTGCGCTCACGCCCGGAGCCGGGTATGAATACCGGGCTATTTCCGATCCGGGGCGGCTGCATCCGGCGAGCGAGCCTTTTGGCGTCAATGAAAACAATCCGGACGGCATCTGCGAACCCGGAATGAAAACCGGTTCCATGGTAACCGCTTTTATCAACGCGTACTACGCCAGGACCAAAATCCCGGTGATCGGGGTCTCGGCGAGCAAGGGCGGTTCCGCTATCGGCCAGTGGCAGGGAGACGGAGACTATTTATCCGACGCGCTCATGCGCCTGAAACGGACGGGGAAGTTCCTGAAAGAACAGGAAATCACCGTCCGCCACCGCTATATGCTCTGGTGCCAGGGGGAGACGGACGGTGACCTTGGAACGTCTCCTGAAGATTACAAAGCCAGATTCACAAACATGTTTTCCCAGCTGAGGGAAAAAGGAATTGAGACCTGCTTCCTGATCGCCATCGGGGAATACAACGGCCGGAAGGGATTTGACTACTCGGAGATCCGCCGGGCGCAGCTGGAGCTTCCAAAGGAGCTGCCGGATGTGGTTCTGGTCTGCGACGCGTTCCACGCCATGCGCGCCCGAGGTCTGATGAAAGATGATTTCCATTACTATCAGACGGCTTACAATGAGGTGGGAACCATGGCGGGAAACGCGGCCGGGGAGTTTGTAAGGCGGTTATAATTCAGTGATATACAATCAAATCATTCATTGGGACGCCGGGCAGTAAGCTCAGCGCGAGGAAATTATCCAGCGTGGGCAGGGACTCTCCCTCCAGCAACTTGTAGAGTCCAAAATACTCCTTAAGGCTTGCCACGCTGAGCCCTCTATCCTTACGGAACATATCAATTCTCCGGAGCCAGCATCAAAAAAAGACCGCCATGATAGACATGACGGCCTTTTTGATCTTATTCGACGGATCAGAAATTAGTCCTCAACGCTGATGATTTCTTTCTTGTTATAAGATCCGCAAGCCTTGCACACTCTGTGGGGCATCATTAAAGCACCGCACTTGGAGCACTTTACCAGGTTGGGAGCGCTCATCTTCCAGTTTGCTCTGCGGCTGTCTCTTCTCGCTTTGGAAGATTTATTCTTAGGACAGATAGACATGGTTTACACCTCCTTCAACTGTTTAAAAATATCCTGGATAACTGACATTCTCGGGTCAAGTGACCTGGTATCGCAGTCACAAGTCCCACGGTTGAGATTTGTACCACATCTATTACAGATTCCCTTGCAGTTTTCGTCGCAGAGAACTTTCATAGGCAGGCTCAAGGTCAACTCATTGCGAACCATTTGGTCTACATCCAGATTGTAACCATTTACATAGAACTGTTCGTCAAGCGCTTCCATCCGATCCTTGTCCGTCTGCTTCATGTCGATCTCGTCGTCAATCTCCAGATGGAAATCCACCTTCACCGGGTCCAGGCAACGGCTGCACGGCATCTCCAGGGATACATCCACAGAGCCCGTCACAGAAAATACCTTGTTCCCCTTGTTGGTGATATCCAGATTCACCGGCGTTTTCTCCACGACCGCATAGGTGCCTTCCGGCACGCAAAACTCGGAAAATTCCAATTCACAGATGTAATGCTTCACTTTTCCCTCTACGGAAAACAGTTCTGTTAAATTAATCAGCATACGATTATTCCTCCATATGCACCTATAACATTATACATAGAGGCATGTGGTTTGTCAACATAATTTTTCCAGTTTGACGAACTTTTCCGGCAATTACGCCAAGTTTCGCATTAAACCAGCGCCAGGGTCTCTCTTGCGATGGCCAGCTCCTCGTTGGTGGGGATCAACATCACCTTCACCTTGGAGTTGGGGGAGGAAATCACGCGCTCCTCGCCGCGCACGTTGTTGGCCTCGTCGTCGATCTCAACGCCCATGAACGCCAGGCTGGAGCAGATGTTCTTTCTTCCGGTCTTGTCGTTCTCACCCACGCCTGCGGTGAACGCGATGGCGTCAACACCGTTCATGGCTGCCGCGTAAGCGCCGATGTACTTCACAACACGGTAGATGAACGCATCCAGGGCTACCTCAGCCAGGTGGTTGCCGTCGGCCTTGGCGTTCTCGATATCGCGGAAGTCGCTGGAGATACCGTTTGTCATGCCGTAAACGCCGGACTTCTTGTTCAGGATATCCAGCATCTGGTTGATATCCAGGCCCTCTTTGTTCATGATGAACTGCAGCACGGCCGGGTCCACATCGCCGCTTCTGGTACCCATGATCAGGCCCTCAAGCGGGGTCAGGCCCATGCTGGTATCCACGCACTTGCCGCCAATGGAGGCAGATACGCTGGCGCCGTTGCCCAGGTGGCAGACGATCACCTTAGCGGTCTCGGGATCCAGGCCGCCGAACCGGATAGCCTCGGCGGACACGAACTTGTGGCTTGTTCCGTGGAAGCCGTAACGGCGAATGCCGTACTTCTCATAGTATTCGTGAGGAATGGCGTAAGTATACGCTTTCTCCGGCATGGACATACCGAAGGCGGTGTCGAACACGGCTACGTTGGGGGTGCCGGGCATCGCGGCCTCGCAGGCTTCGATTCCCATCAGGTTGGCCGGGTTGTGCAGCGGGCCTAAGTCAAAGCACTCGCGGATCACGCGCTTCACATCCTCGTTCACAACGATGGAATCGCTGTAAACCGTGCCGCCGTGCAGCACGCGGTGTCCGATGGCGGAGATCTCGGAAGTATCCTTGATCACGCCGTGCTCCGGATCCTGCAGGGCTGCCATAACCATCTCGATGGCGGTCTTGTGGGTGGGCATGGGGTTCTCGATCACATACTTGTCCTTGCCGGCCGGCTGATGGGTCAGCTTGGAGCCTTCGATGCCGATGCGCTCGCATAGGCCCTTGGCCAGCACGCTCTCATTGTCCATATCGATCAGCTGATATTTTAAAGAGGAACTTCCGCAGTTGATAACTAAAATCTTCATAATATGTCCTTCTCCTTTAACCTTACTATTTAACGATCTCGCCGTATACTTCTCTTCCGCAGCCTGCCGCGTTGGACTCGTCGGTGTCAATGTGCATGGCCAGCGCGTAGGTGTCGCTGACGCGGACCACCACGTCGCCGAATACCAGGCTTCTGCCGTCGGTGTCGATCTTTACGTTCACGATCTGGCCGTTCTCAACGCCCAGGGCCTCAGCATCGGCGGGAGTTGCATGGATGTGGCGCTTGGCCGCGATCACGCCCTCGGTGATCTCGATCTCGCCCTTGGGTCCGATGATCTTGCATGCGCCGCTTCCCGCGATGTCGCCGGACTCTCTGACGGGGGCCGCAACGCCGATGGAGCGTGCGTCGGTCAGGGACAGCTCAACCTGGGTGGCCTTTCTGACCGGACCTAAAATGGATACGCCGGGCATTTCCTTCTTGCCGCCCACGATGGTGACTCTCTCCTCGCAGGCATACTGGCCGGGCTGGGAAAGATCTTTCTTCTTGGTCAGCTCATAGCCGGCGCCAAAGAGGATCTCCAGATGTTCCTGGCTCAGATGTACGTGACGTGCGGATGTCTCAACTAAAAATTTCATAATTAACGCTCTCCTTTTATCCTTGTAAATTTTAAAATGACTCACAGTTCCCGCAAAAAAGCACAGTTCTGTATTCTGTATACTATTCTATTGGTTTGTCCCAAATTTTGCAAGCCCCCGCCGGGAAATATCTTGCATTTTTTTTAATACGCTGGCAAATAGCGGTAAAATCACTGCTTTTTCTGCGGCAACCGCGCTCCGGACAGGCCGGCGGCCCGCCGCATGGGCACAATCACCGGTCTCCCGCGGCCTCCTAAAAAAACGGAAGCTGTCCAAGAGGCAGCTTCCGAACCCGCCCGCGGGAACCCGGAGGTCCCGCGGCGTACATGATTTACTTGAAAGGTCAAATCTTCTCGTAGCGATCCACATTGATCACGAAAATGGTGGCGCCGCCCACCTCCACCGTCATGGGCATGGTAGCGTAGTTGACCATGGTGGTACCGGAAATATAGGGCATGTTCACGGTGATCTTCTGGTGCTGGCCACACTCCTGTTTGATGATATCGATCACTTCCTGAACCTTGTCATCTTCAGCGCCGATCATCAGGGTGGTGTTCCCCTTCTTCAGGAATCCGCCGGTGGTGGAAAGGCGGGTGATGCTGTAGTGGTGCTGAGTCAGCTGGCTGACAACATCGTCCTCGTTGTCATTTCTCACGATCGCGTATACTAATTTCATATCGATGACCTCCTCTACTCTCTGATTGAGATATATTATACCACAATTCAGAGAATAAAGTGTTAATTTTTCTTAAAGATTTACAATTAATGAATTTGTGCCGTAACAGTTCAGGCGGCGTGAAAATTGGCGCGGGGAGCCGCAGCAAGCTCACTTGTAAGTTGTAAGCGGGTTTCTGTGCCAATTTTCACATCGGATGGACATCCGCCGCCCCTTAACCGGTCACTCCGCACTCTGTCTCTGACCAAGGGTGATCAAAACCTCGTGCTCCACGTATTGGCCGTTTACCAGGGACTGTACGGTCAGGGTGACGGTGGAACCGCTCTCGTAGTAGGTCAGCATCCGGGTCAACTCCTCCATGCTGGTGACGGACTGGCCGTCAAACTTGGTGATGATGTCCTTTTCTTTTAATTCAGAATTGGCTGCCGCGCCGTTCTCCATGATCTGGTACACGTAAACGCCCACCGGCATTCCGAGCTCTTTTGAGGTGGCGGCATCCACGTTGGTCACGCGGATTCCCAGGGTTCCCTGGGCGTCCTCAGACACGGCTACCCGGGTCTTTTTGGTCATCAGGGTGTTTAAGATATCCTGTGCCTTGGAGATGGGAATCGCAAAGCCCATGCCTTCCACCTCGGTGGAGGCGGTCTTGGCCGCATTGATGCCGATTACATTTCCGTTTAAATCCAGCAGAGCGCCGCCGCTGTTGCCGGGGTTGATGGCCGCGTCGGTCTGGATAAAGGTGCGGCTGATGCCCTTCTCATCCTCGATCTCACGGTCCAGAGCGCTGACATAACCCACGGTCACGGACTGTCCGTAGCCCAGCGCGTTGCCGATGGCAATGACCTGCTGCCCCACCTTGATCTGGTCGGAGTCGCCCATGGTGGCAACCTTGATCTTGCTCATGGTGTCCGCCGGGATGTCGGAGAGCTGAACCGCCACGATAGCCAGATCGGTTGCGGAATCGGTGCCCTTCACCGCGGCGCTCACATCCTTGTTGTCCACAAAGGTCACCTTTAAGTCGCTGGCTCCCTCCACCACGTGATTGTTGGTGGCGATCAGCAGCTCGCTGTCGCTCTTGGCCACGATGATGCCGGAGCCGCTGGACTTGGCCTCAAAGGTCTGGGGCATACCGAAGAAATCCCGCTGCTGGACCGTCATGGTGTCGTTGATCGCCACCACGGAGGGCATTGCGTTCTCAACGATTCCCGATACGTCGTTTACCGAGGAAACCGGCGTGGCAGCCGTCTGGTTTGAACTGTTGTTGGCAGTGGTCAGCGCCGGTGCAGGCGCCTGGGATTCGGCCGGTGCGCTCTGGGCATTGTTCGCCGCGTAGAGTCCTGTTACCCGGCTGCCGATCAGGCTCACGCCGGTCATCACTCCGCCGGACACGGTGCCAAAAAGTACGGCCGCCGCTGTGATTCCAGCCACCTTCTTGGCCATTTTTCCTTTCTTACCCGGTTTCGGAGGTTCCCCCGAAGGTACGCCCGGGCGGTACGGATTGTTGTTCATCCCGCCGCCGTTTTCATTTCCATTTAAATTTCCCTGCTCCATATGTTCAAAATTGTTCATCCCATTTTCATACATAATTGTGATCTCCTTTCGCTTTCCTTCTATTTAGTTTCGCCTTTCGGCTCGCTTTCCTTTTGATATTTAACAATATACCCGGGAATTGTGGTGGAATTGTGAAGCGATTATGGAAAATTTGTGTTCGAATTACGATTCTTCACACTGGTCCGCATGCGATGCATACCATAGATTATAGTTCAATTAGGAGGAGTGATTCTTATGTTCGATACACCGGTAATGCTGACTCCGCTGCATTACGCCTATCTGATCGGAGTAATCGCGATTCTGGCGGTCATGGTTCGGCGGCGCGATACCCCGGCGGTCTGCATCGCCTTTCTGTTTATACTGGGAGTCATCGGCCTGGGCTCTGTGGCCGGGGGCATCATGACCGTATTTAACGCCGTGCTGTACGCAGCCCGTGAATTTATGGAGGTGATCGCCACCATTGCGCTGGTCACGGCACTCTCCAAATGTCTAAAGGATTTAGGCAGCGATTATCTGATGATGGTTCCCATGTCCAGGGTGATGAAAACGCCCTCTCTCACCTGGTGGATTCTTGGCCTGACCATGTTCTTGTTCTCCCTGTTCCTGTGGCCCTCGCCCTCCGTGGCTCTGGTGGGAGCCATCATGCTTCCCTTTGCCGTGAAGGCCGGTCTAAACCCGCTGGCTGCGGCCATGGCCATGAACCTGTTCGGCCACGGCTTTGCCCTGAGCTACGACTTTGTGATCCAGGGTGCGCCCGGCGTCTCGGCGGGAGCCGCAGGGGTGAGTTCCGCCGATATTCTCACCCAGGCCGCGCCGGTATTCTGGGTCATGGGCATTGCCACCGTAGTAAGCGCCTTCCTCTTAAACCGGCGCACCATGGGGATACAGTCGGTTGTTCCGGCAGGCCCGCGCCTCTTTGGCGGCGGGGAAGGGGCTGACTCCGGCGAATTGCCGTCCGGCGGGGACGGCGGCGTTTCCGGGACCGGTGGTCTCTCCCGTCAACCCGCTCCCTCCCGCAAAGCGGCCATGACCCTGGCAATTCTCACGCCGCTGGCTTTTTTGGCCGACATTCTGATGATGTTCGCGTTCAATTTAAAAGGCGGGGATGCCACCAGCCTGGTTTCCGGAACCGCTGCCCTTGTGATGTGCGCCGGAGCGGCGCTGGGTTTTAAGGGGCGTTTCCTGGAGAAAGTCACGGACTATGTGACCGACGGCTTTCTGTTCGCCATCCGCATTTTTGCACCGGTGATTATCATCGGCGCGTTTTTCTTTTTGGGCGGCAGCGGAATCACCACCATCATGGGCGATCAGTTCCAGAGCGGGATCATGAACGACTGGGCGGTCTGGCTGGCCCACAACGCGCCCTTAAACAAATATATGGCCGCATTGATTCAGATGGTAGTGGGCGCTCTGACCGGCTTAGACGGCTCCGGCTTTTCCGGACTCCCTCTGACCGGCTCCCTGGCCCGCACCTTCGGCCTGGCGGTGGGCGCATCGGTTCCCGTGCTGGCATCTCTGGGGCAGATCACCGCGATCTTTGTGGGTGGCGGGACCATCGTCCCCTGGGGATTGATCCCGGTGGCGGCCATCTGCGACGTGAGCCCTCTGGAGTTGGCCCGAAAGAACCTGCTGCCGGTGCTGATCGGTTTTATCTGCGCCTTTTTCACCGCCTGCCTGTTGCTGTAAACTGTTTCTTGACAAGGAGGATTTGCCATGTGCGGAATCGCTGGCTTTTACTGTGCGAAAAAACATTACCTGAAAGAACCTGCCCGCTATGAGTCCATCCTGTCGTCCATGGCCTCGGTGCAACGCCACCGGGGGCCGGACGATGAGGGGATCTGGCTGTGGGAGCACGCGGGGTTTTCTCACGCCCGCCTGTCCATCATCGATCTGGCGGGCGGCAGACAGCCGATGACCAAAACCGACGCTGGTCAGACCTTTGCCATTGTCTACAACGGCGAATTGTACAACACCGGCGAGTTACGGAAGGATCTGCGGGACTGCGGCCACACCTTCCTCACCTCCAGCGACACGGAGGTCATTCTCGCCGGTTACATGGAGTTCGGGCCGGAGTTTGTCAAGCGCCTGAACGGCATCTTTGCCTTCGCCATACTGGACCCGGTGAAGGACAGCCTGTTTTTATTCCGGGACCGCAGCGGGGTCAAACCTTTGTTCTACACGGTCCGGGATGGGGAGGTGGTGTTTTCATCTGAGTTGAAGGGAATTTTCGCATTTCCGGGTATCGAGCCGGAGCTGGACCGCAGGGGATTGAACGAAGTGTTCTCCGTCGGCCCGGCCAGAACGTCGGGCTGCGGCGTATTCAAGGGCATAGAGGAGGTGCTGCCGGGGCATTTTCTCTGCTGCTCCCAGGAAGGAATCTCGGACCGTTTCTATTGGCGGCTTGAGAGCCGTCCCCACACGGACAGCTATGAGCGCACGGTGGAACAGACTTCCTTCCTGGTGACGGATGCCATCCGCCGCCAGATGGTTTCGGATGTGCCCATCTGCACCTTTTTGTCCGGCGGAGTGGACTCCAGCCTGGTCTCAGCAGTCTGTGCGGCGGAATTAAAGAAACGCGGGGAGAGGCTGAACACCTTTTCCTTTGATTTCGTGGACAACGACCGCTATTTTAAGGCCAACTCCTTCCAGCCCTCCCAGGACCGCCCCTTTGTGGATAAAATGGTGGAATTTCTGGGCAGTCGCCATCACTATCTGGAGTGCGACAATCTCACCCAGGCGGACCGGCTCTATGATTCCGTGCTGGCCCACGATCTGCCCGCCATGGGGGACATCGATTCCTCCATGCTTCAGTTCTGTTCTATGGTGAAGGAGCACAATAAGGTGGCCCTGACCGGCGAGTGCGCGGACGAGATTTTCGGGGGATATCCCTGGTTTCACCGCAAGGAATGCTTTGAGGCCCACACATTCCCCTGGACCATGGATTTGAACGCCCGCAAGGTGCTTCTCAGCGATGATTTTATCCAATTTCTGGGGATGGAGGACTATGTGCGGGAAACCTACGAGCGCTCCGTGGCCGAGACGCCCCGGCTGGACGGGGATACCCCCGAGGAGGCCCGCAGGCGTGAGATCGCCTACTTAAACCTGCGCTGGTTCATGCAGACCCTGTTAAACCGGATGGACCGGGACAGCATGTACTCCGGCCTGGAAGCACGGGTGCCCTTTGCCGACCACCGGATCATCGAATACGTGTGGAATGTGCCCTGGGATATGAAAACCAGGGGCGGCGTGGTGAAAAACCTGCTGCGCCAGGCGGGCCGGGGCCATCTGCCGGACGAGATTCTCTTCCGCCGCAAATCTCCCTATCCCAAGACCTACGACACAAACTACGAGGCCCTGCTGGTGAAGCGGGTGCGCGAAATGGCCGCCGACTCCAACGCCCCTGTCATGCAGTTCCTGGACCGAAAGAAACTGGAGCGTTTTCTTCTCAGCCCCTCGGACTACGGGCGGCCCTGGTACGGACAGCTGATGGCCGGGCCGCAGATGCTGGCTTATATTTTGCAGGTTAATTTTTGGATGGAGCACTATCACATCAGGATTGCCCTTTAAAAAAGGGGTGAAGAGCGGCAAACGTCGGGCTGCACTCCGGCCCCCTTCGTTTTCTGAAAAATCAAACTCTAAAAATAAACCCGGCCCCGTCTGGACGCGCCGCCTGTTTGCGGGTATAATATCAAAGAATCACCAAACGATTACGGAAAAAGGAGGGCCTGCCATGAGGGTGACGGGCGTTATTGCAGAATACAATCCATTTCACGGCGGCCACCAGTATCAGATTGCCAGGGCAAAAGAACTGTCCGGCGCGGATTACTGCGTGGTCGCCATGAGCGGCGACTTCGTACAGCGGGGCGAGCCGGCTGTCTACTCCAAGTATCTGCGTGCCCGGGCCGCCCTGGCCTGCGGCGCGGATCTGGTGCTGGAAATCCCCTCCCTGTTTGCCACCGGCAGCGCCGAGGATTTCGCCTCCTGCGGCGTGGCGCTGCTCTCCGGACTGGGCACGGTGGACACCCTCTGTTTCGGCAGCGAGTGTGGCGACACCGCCCCTCTTCTCAGAGCGGCCCGGTATCTGACCGACGGTTCCGCGGAATACGAGGCCCTGATGAGGGAAGGTATCAAAAGCGGTCTCACCTGGCCCGCAGCCCGCAGCCGCGCCCTGAAAACTCTGGGCGTTCTGGATCCGGACACCATAGCCCTCATCGAGAGCCCCAACAACCTTCTGGGCCTGGAATACTGCCGCGCCCTACTGGTCCAAAACAGCGCTCTCACACCTCTGGCTGTCCTGCGCCTGGGAAACGCATACCACGATCAGGACCTGGAAAACGGACAGGCTTCCGCCTCAGCCCTCCGAAAAGTCCTGTCCCAATCCCCTTTGGGACTTGCAGATCCGGCTATTATATCCCATATTCCCCAAAACGCCCGGGAGATATTTGCCCGCTCCGCCCCGCTTTTTGCCGGGGACTTTTCCGCTCTTTTAAATTTCGCCATCTCCGGTTGCATCCACGAGGGTATCTCTTTTGACCGTTTTGAGGGAATCAGCGATGATCTGGCGCGCCGCCTCGCCCGCATGGCTTTAACCACTGCCAGCTGGGAAGGCCGCATCCGCCAGTTAAAGACCCGTCAGTACACCTACACCCGGGTGAGCCGCGCGCTCTGTCACCTGCTCCTGGGCGTCGACGCCCAACTCACCGCCAAGGCTCGGGCCTGCAGTTACGCCCCCTACGCCCGGGTGCTGGGATTTAACCGCTCGGCGGCCCCTCTGTTAGCTGCCGTCAAGCAAAAAACCTCCATCCCGCTGATCACCAAAACCGCCGATGCCCGGGAACAACTCACCGGCACCCCGCTGGATCTTTTGAATCAGGACTTCCACGCTTCCCACCTCTGGCAGTCCGTCTACTGCACGAAATACGGCTGTTCCTTGCCCAATGAATTTACGCAGAAACTGACTATTCTCTGACGTGGAAGCCTCTCTGCGTGTTTCCACGCCTGCGCCGGAACGTCTTGCCGCACCGAAGATGCTTGCCTTTCCCCCACACAATGCACAACCCAAAAAAGAGCCCGGGCTGCCGGGCTCTTTTTCCATATATTTACAATTTTTCAAAGAAAGCTTTTTGCCTCCAGCCTCTTACTCCGCTTCAGTTTCTCCCATCAGCTCCCGCATGATGGTCGGGCTTACGTTCAGGAACTTCACAAGCTCCCGGATCTCCCCCTCGTTGTCCTTTCGCTTTCCTTGTTTCACCGCCCGAATCAAAATATTCTTAGGCGTATGTTCCATATCTATAAATTCCAGAATCTGGGTCCTGTAGCCCATATGCTCCAGCACTTGTGCCCGGATCGCATCCGTGTACAGCGCCGCCATCCGCTCCTTGATCAGCCCGTACTGGAACACCGGTCCCATCAACTCATTTTCCATCTGTCCGTTCAGCTCGTGCTGGCAGCAGGGCACCGACAAAATCACCTTTGCGCCCCAGCCCACGGCCTTGGCCAGGGCGTAATCCGTGGCCGTATCGCAGGCGTGCAGGGTCACCACCATGTCCACCTGGTCCACGCCCTCGTAGCCCGCGATATCCCCGCAGGTAAAGCTCAGTCCCTCGTAGCCGTAGGCCCGCGCCAGCTTCTCACAGCGGGCGATCACATCCTCCTTTAAGTCCAGACCGATGATCCGCACCTGATACCCTCTCAGCTCCCGCAGATAATAGTACATGGCAAAGGTCAGGTAGGACTTTCCGCAGCCGAAATCGATGATTGTGTTCTCCCGTCCCTTGTCCAGGCCGGGCAGCACATCCTCGACCATCTCCAAAAAGCGGTTGATCTGCCGGAATTTGTCGTACCGGCTGTTCACCACCCTGCCCTCCTTTGTCATCACGCCCAGATCGACCAGAAACGGCACCGCAATCCCTTCCTCCAAAATATACCGCTTCTGCCGGTTATGGGACATGGGGGTGATCCGCGCGGGCGCAGCCTGGGCTTTGCCCCGGCCCCTGACCTTGACCGTCACCTTCCCCTTTTTGCTGACCAGAATCAATCCGCTGCCCAGGGCGGAGGCGATCTCCGCCTGCCGAAACTGTCCGTCCAGGCGATCCGTCACATAGGCTGCCGCCTCTTTGGCGTCCAGATTGCGGTGAAACGCCTGTTTTCCCGCCTGCTCCTCCACCTGGAAACGCAGCTCCCCTTTTATCAGCAGCGGGCGCAGCCTGGCCCGGGAGAGCTGCTGTGGATTGACTGGATTACTCAGTAAAATCCGCTCCAGGGATTCATTTAAAAACTGTTCCACCGCCCGGGTGGTCTCCTCGCGCTCTGTCTGGTTCATGGATCATTCTCCTGCTTCTCAAGATTCTTAAGGCGCGGACTCCTGATCCAGCGGTCCAAAATGCCGCCGGAAAGCTCCGCGCCCTCGCACAATTACCACAGCGGACCTGCCAACGCCGTCACGCCAGAATATTCTTTGCCAGCTCTACAAGATCCCCGATCTCCCCGATCACGCCGGCCGGCTCCACCGCCTGCCCGAACCCGTAGGACACGTGCACGAAGGGGACGCCCGCCTTGTCAGCCGCCTCCTGATCCATAGCCGTGTCGCCCACGTAGAGCGCCCGGTCCAGGTGGTTTCGCTCTATCACCAGGCGGATATTATCCCCCTTGGGACGGCCGGTGCGGCCAAAGCACTCCATATCCCGGATCAACTCCTCCAGGCCGCAGACCTTCATCAGCACCTGGATGTAGCCATCCTGGCAGTTGCTGACAATGTACAGCTCGTACTCCCCGGCCAGCCGGCAAAGCGCCTCCCGTACGCCCGGGTAAAGCGCCCCCGGATGGGTCAGGAGATACTCGTTCTCATATTCCATGCAGCGCTCCATGATCTCCCAGCGCCGCTTGTCCTCCAGATGCGGCAGCATCATGCGGCTGATCTCATCCATAGGCCGCCCCATATATTGGTACATATCCTCCACCGTGATGGTTCTCCCTGCATCCGGGCAAGAGGCCAGGATATCGTTCCAGGCCTCCGTCACTTGGGGAGCTGAGTCCCACAGGGTTCCATCCACGTCAAACAGAATTCCCTTTTTCATCTAATTCTCCTCATCCACCCAGCCGCTCCGAAGGAGTTCGGGATAACGCTCCAGGTGTGCATAGTCGTTTAAGCGCTCCACATAAAACCGCCCAGTGTCCTCGTGGTAGTCCAGCTCCGAGATGCTGCAGTTCTCCAGGTCCACGGCAAGCATCCGCCATTTTGCCAGATCCATGCCCAGAAAATGGGCAATCAGGGAACGGATCACGCCGCCGTGGGTCACAACGGCGACTCGCCGGTAGCCGCCGCGCGCCATCTCTTCGAACACAGGCAGCGCACGGGCCACCACGTCCCCGGCACACTCACCGCCCGGGTAGGCCAGATCCCGTTCCATCTTCTGCTGTTCCCGCTTGAAATCCCTGTATTGTTCCGCTATGGCCGCGTCGGTCATTCCCTCCATGTGGCCGAAGGAGATCTCCCGCAGGCCCGGGCGCACGAAATGCTCCACGTTCCAGTAAATATTGGCCGACTGGGCGGTCTGCACGGCGCGCAGCAGGTCGCTGGAATACACGGCGTCGATCTTTGCCGGCACCAGCCGCTCCCCCACCAGAGCCGCCTGCCGAAAGCCCGCCTCGCTCAAATCCACGTCCACGTTGCAGAGCTTGCTGCTCTGCCGCCCGTGGCGGATCAGATATAACTTCATGGCATTCTCCCCTAGTTCTTAAAGCTGTGAATCGGGGCCGGGATGCGTCCGCCCCGGGTGACAAACTTCTCGCAGGAGAAAGTGTTCACCGGGATAATCGGCGCGTAGCCCAGCAATCCGCCGAACTGGGCCGTGTCGCCCACGCTCTTCCCGATCACCGGGATCAGGCGTACCGCCGTGGTCTTCTGATTCACCATACCGATGGCCGCCTCGTCGGCGATGATTCCGGAAATGGTGGACGCCGGCGTGTCGCCGGGGATGGCGATCATATCCAGTCCCACGGAGCAGACGCAGGTCATGGCCTCCAGCTTCTCCATGGTGAGCGCTCCCAGGCTCACCGCGTCGATCATCCCCTGGTCCTCGCTGACCGGGATAAACGCGCCGCTCAAGCCGCCCACATAGGAGGAAGCCATAACGCCGCCCTTTTTCACCTGGTCGTTGAGCATGGCCAGAGCCGCCGTGGTGCCGGGGGCGCCCACCCGCTCCAGGCCGATCTCCTCCAGAATCTCCGCAACGCTGTCGCCCACCGCCGGGGTGGGAGCCAGAGACAGATCGATGATTCCGAAGGGAATTCCAAGACGTTTCGAAGCCTCCTGAGCCACCAGCTGGCCCACGCGTGTGATCTTGAAGGCCGTTTTCTTGATGGTCTCGCAGAGCACCTCGAAGTTGGCCCCTCTGGCCTTCTCCAACGCCACCTTTACCACTCCGGGACCGCTGACGCCCACGTTGATCACGGCATCCGCTTCGGTGACGCCGTGGAAAGCGCCCGCCATAAAGGGATTGTCGTCCGGGGCATTGCAGAATATCACCAGCTTGGCGCAGCCCAGACTGTCGTTATCCTTTGTGGCTTCGGCGGTCTCCTTTACGATGCGGCCCATGATCTCCACCGCGTCCATGTTCAGGCCTGTTTTAGTGGAGCCCACGTTTATGGAGCTGCAAACCCGCTCAGTCTGCGCAAGAGCCTGGGGAATGGAACGGATCAGGTTTTGGTCCGCCGTGGTCATACCCTTGCTCACCAGGGCGGAGTATCCGCCGATGAAGTTCACGCCCACCTCCTTGGCCGCCCGGTCCAGCGTCCTGGCGATGGTCACAAAATCCTCCGGGGTTTTGCAGGCCGCGCCGCCCACCAGAGCGATGGGGGTTACGGAGATACGCTTGTTCACGATGGGGATGCCGAAATCCCGCTCAATGTCATTTCCCGTGGCAACCAGATTCTTTGCCATGGTGGTGATTTTCCGGTAAATCTTCTCGTTGACCGCGTCCAGATCGCCGTCCACGCAGTCAAGCAGGCTGATGCCCAGCGTGATGGTGCGCACGTCCAGCTTCTCGTGCTCAATCATGTTGTTGGTCTCGTTTACCTCGTATATGTTTATCATGCTCATATGTCCCTTTCTGTCCTGAGTTTAGGCAGTGTTGTGCTTCGCGCCCGGATCCCGCGGCTTCATCCGCTGTCCGGGCCGGTTCCCGGCGGGCCGCCGGAGATCAGATCCGGTGCATCTTGGTGAAAATGTCCTCTCTCTGAATCTTCACCTTCACGCCGATGGCCTCTCCCACCTGCTCCAGCTCCTCCGCCACATCACCGAAGGACTGGGAAATGGAGGTCACGTCCACGATCATCATCATGTTGAAATAGTCCTGCACGATGGTCTGGGAAATATCCAGGATGTTGATCCGGTTTTCCGCCAGATAGGTACATACCTTTGCGATAATTCCTACGGTGTCTTTTCCTACTACGGTAATAATTGCTTTGCTCATTCCAGCTCTCCTCTTTTTACTTTATAGTATGATCGTAACTGTTCAGTAGGTCTGCGCACTTGCTGCGCTGACCGTATGAAAACCTAAACTTGCTGGCAAAAATCCCATCGACAAAGTCGATTTTAAATGGATTTTGCTCGTATCTGTGAAGGTACTGAACCGATACGTATGATCTATGTAAACGCTGTCTCAGCTTACAGATTGACAATCTCACTCATCTGGTCCCGGCCCGCCACGGTGATGGAGAAATCCGCCGCGCCGTAAGGGCAGTCGCCCTCGTCGATCTCCAGGCGCACCGTCTCGTAGGCCAGCTCCGCATAATTGTTTTCCTTGCTCAGATGGCCCAGGAGAATCTTTTTCATGCGGTCGTGGAGGATGCAGTTTAACAGCCTGCCCGCATTCTCATTGGACAGATGGCCATGATCCCCCAGAATCCTGCGCTTCAGATAATAGGGATAGGGGCCGCTCTCCAGCATCCGCACGTCGTGGTTGGATTCCAGCAGCAGAGCGTCCAGATCCCGCAGATGGTCGATGATATACTGGTCGTAATGTCCCATATCCGTCGCCACCGCCACGGACCGCTCCCCGCACTGCACCCGGTAGGCCACCGGATTGGCCGCGTCGTGGTCGATGCTGAAGGGCTTAACCGTCAGATCTCCCACCACAAAGTCCACGTCCGGGCACACGGGGTGTAAAAGCTCCCTGTCATAATCCCCGAGGCTGCTCTTGGAACGGATCTCGTCCAGAGTCTCCCGGGTGGCGTAGATGGGGACCTGGTACTTGCGGGCCAGCACGCCCAGGCCCTTGATGTGGTCCGAATGCTCGTGGGTGATCAGGATGCCGTCCACATCCCCGCCTTTCAGGCCGATATCGTTCAGTCCCTGCTGGATGCGCTTGTTGCTGATCCCCGCATCCACCAGAATATGGGTCTTATCAGACCCTATGTAAATGCAGTTGCCGCTGCTGCCGCTCGCAATGCTTACCATTCTCATATTGTAGGTTCCTCTGCTTTTCATTCCGTGAGAAGGCCGTTTATCTGCCGCCTGGTCTCCTCCAAAGTGCCGTTGTTGTCGATCCGGCGGTCACAGAACGCCTCAAATTCCGCCTCCGCAGCCTGGCTCTCCATAATCGCCCGGGATTTTTCCTCGCTGTAGCCCCTGTTTTTTGCCAGGCGCAGCAGCCGGTTCTCCCTCGATGTATAAACATACCACATTTCCTGGCAGTTGTCACGAAATTCTTGACCTAAAATCGCAGCCTCGATTACCACCAGGCGGTTGGGGGAGGTCTCCGCTTCCCTCCGGATTGCCTGCCATACCGCGGGGTGGGTCAGCCGGTCCACCTGACGCCGTTTTTCCACGTCCCCAAAGATCAGGGCGGCCATGGCCTGCCGGTCGATGGTCCCGTCCCCCGCCAGAATGGAATCCCCCAGGTACTCCACCACACGCCGGTAGCACTCCTTCCCCGGCTCCATCAGGGACTTGGCTACCTCGTCAGCCTGGATAACATGGGCGCCAAAATCCCCGGCCAGAATTTTTAATACCCGGCTCTTGCCGGCGCCCACGCCCCCGGTCACGCCGATGATCCGTTTTTCCATATCGCTCACCTGTCTGTTTGCAGGGCCCCAGCTGTCGGCTGCGGCCCTGCGCTCACTGTAATTTTATTTAGCTGCAAACCAGGAATCGCCCACCTTGGCGTCCACCTCCAGGGCTACCTTCAAATCCGCGGCCCCCTTCATCTGTTCCTCCAGCAGGGCTTTCACCGCCTCCACCTCGCTGCGCTCGGTCTCCACCAAAAGCTCATCGTGGATCTGCAGCACGATTCTGGACTTCATGTTCCGCTTTTTTAACTCCCGGTCCACCCGGATCATGGCGATCTTCATCACGTCCGCCGCAGTGCCCTGGATAGGGGAATTCATCGCCACGCGCTCGCCGAACTGGCGCTGCATGAAGTTGGCGGATTTCAGCTCCGGAATGGGACGCCTGCGGCCGTAGAGGGTGGTCACATACCCCTGTTCCTTGCCCTGGGTCACCAGTCCGTCCAGAAAGGTCTTGACGCCCGGATAGGTCTCAAAATATTTGTTGATATACTCCACTGCCTCCTTGCGGGAAATGCTCAAATCCTCGCTGAGTCCGAATGCGCTGATGCCGTAGACGATACCGAAGTTCACAGCCTTGGCGTTGCGCCGCTGCAGGGGCGTCACCTGGTCTAAGGGAATGTGAAACACCTCCGAGGCCGTGATGGCGTGGATATCCTGAGCGGAGCGGTAGGCCCCGATCAGCCGGTCGTCCCCCGACATGTGGGCCAGGATGCGCAGCTCGATCTGGGAGTAGTCCGCATCCACAAACACACTTCCCTCTCTGGGCACAAAGACCTTGCGGATCTCCCGCCCCAGCTCCATGCGCACCGGAATATTCTGTAAATTCGGCTCCGTACTGCTGATGCGGCCGGTGGCCGTGATGGTCTGGTTGAATTTGCCGTGAATGCGGCCGTCCGAGCCAATGAACGCCGCCAGCCCTTCCGCGTAGGTGGAATAGAGCTTGGTCAGCTGGCGATAGTCCAAAATCTTCTGAACCACCGGATAGTCCGGGGCCAGCTTCTCCAGCACGTCCGCAGCGGTGGAATAGCCGGTCTTGGTCTTTTTGCCGCCGGGCAGCGCCATATCTCCGAAAAGGATTTCGCCCAGCTGCTTGGGGGAATTGATGTTGAATTCCTTGCCCGTGTCGCGGTAGATCTCCTGCTCCAGCACGTCGATCTGCACCTTCAGGCGGCTTCCGTACTCCTTTAGCTCCTCCCGCTCCACCTTCACGCCGGCCTGTTCCATACTGGAAAGGCTGTAGATCAGCGGCATCTCGATTTCAATGAACAGCTGGTACATACCGGTTTGTTTCAGACGCTCGGTCAGAGGCGCGGCCGCCTTCATGGCCACATACCCCATATAGCAGGCGCAGCTGACAGCCTTGGGGTCCTTCATCCAAAGGGCGTCGCCCAAGGACTGTTTGCCCAGCAGGTCCGCCCTGGAGGGCACGGTAAGTCCAAGGAAGTCCCTTGCAAGATCGTCGTACCCGTAGGAGTCCTTCAGGGGATTTAACAGGTATCCCGCCACCCCTGCGTCAAACACCGGGCCATCGTAGGGGATATCCAGATAGGGCAGCTGTTCTTTTAAATCCAGCACCCAGGCGCCCGCTCCGCCGGTCAAGCCCTGCAGCAGTGCGGATATCCGTTCCAACAGCCACACCTCGGTGAGCTCCCCGCCGGTGACAATACAGCAGATATCTTCCTCCCCGGCGCACAGCGCTGCGGCGGCTACGGGTAAAAGGCCCTCCTTGGCCTTTTCGCCGGACTGTAGCGCGCCGCCCTCGTCAAAGGAAAACGAGAGCTGCTCCATCTCTCCCGCTGCCCTGGCTGCGCTGCGGCTGGCGGTGATCAGCTGTACGCCCACCACCGGCTGCTTTGCGGCCTTTGCAAACAGCCTTTCCGCCTCCGCCTTCTCCGTCACCAGACGGAAGCCGTCCTCAAGGCTGGAGGTCTCCCCTCCTCCCATGGAAGCGGCGTCAAAGCGGGTGAGAATGGACTTGAACTCCAGCCGCTTCATGTACTGGTACGCCTCCGGCGTGTAGAGGTTTTCGATCTGCGTTTTCCCGTATTCGAATGCCACCGGGCAGTCCAGACAGATGGTGGCCAATTCCTTGCTCATCTGCGCCATGTCGTAGTGCTCCTCCAGAGCTTTTTTCGCCCTGGGCGGACGGATCTCTTCCAGATGCGCGTAAGCGTTTTCAATGCTGCCGTAAGCGCTTATGATGGCTGTGGCCGTCTTTTCACCGATGGACGGAACGCCGGGAATATTGTCCGAGGAATCCCCCATCAGGGCTTTCACATCGATGAACTCTGCGGGCGTCACCTGGTACTCCCGTTTCACGTCCTCCGGGTAATAGTCGTGGACCTCCGTACCGCCTCTGCTGGTCTTGGGGATGCGGATTTTGATGTGCTCGTCCGCCAGCTGCAGCAGGTCCCGGTCCCCGGAGACAACGGACACCTGGATGCCCTCCTTCTGGCTGCGCTTGGCCACGGTGCCCAGAATGTCGTCCGCCTCATAACCCGGCAGCGTCAGAATCGGCACGCCCATGGCCGTAAGCACCTCCTTCATCAGCGCCACCTGCTCGTGGAGCTCCTCGGGCATGGGCTTGCGCGTGCCCTTGTAGGCTTCGTACATCTGGTGCCGGAAGGTGGGCTCCTTCAGGTCAAAGGCCACCGCCAGGTGATCCGCCTTCTCCTCCTCGAGAATTTTAAACATGATATTTAAAAAACCGTACACTGCGTTGGTATGCAGACCCTCCGAGTTGGTCAGGTCCGGTACCCCGTAAAATGCGCGGTTTAAGATACTGTGTCCGTCGATTAAAACAAGTTTGTCCATCTTGATTTCCTTTCTGCCTTGTGCGGGGCGGGCCCGCAGATTATAAGCCTAAAAAGCCCAGCTGTCCCCAGATGCGCAGCTGTAAAATGAGCACCACCAACACCGCCCAGAAGCACAGGGTATTCACCGCGTACCTGGCCGTCTGCAGCAGATAGAGGGTGTGAATCCGCTGCCGTGAGATCTCCAGGGCCGTCTCCAGGGCCCCCTTGATGTTGTAGGTGCCGGTGCCCTCGTCCAGCTGCCGGATGCCCACGTCCACGGTAAAGTAGATCTCCAGCTCTTCCCTGCAGTCTTCACAGGTATCGATATGCTTTAAAAATTCCGCCAGCTCTGCGTCGGTAAGTTCCCCGTTGATATAGGGCATCACCAGGCGCTCCGCCTCTCTGCAGGTCATAAGCCTTCCTCCTCGCTCTGTCTCAAATCTCCCTCCATCATACAATAAATTATCTTCTTTTTCAATGCAAAAAATACTTGCCAAAGTGATTATCCTGTGATAGAATAATTAGCGTTGCAAACAGTTTCCGGCCGGCATGTCGGAATGGCAGACGATGCGGACTCAAAATCCGTTGGCGGCAACGCCGTGTGGGTTCAAGTCCCACTGCCGGCACTACCTGTTTCTGGAGAATGTCCTAAAAGTGACGTATTTACGTTGGTTTTAGGGCATTTTTTGTGATGGTACCGCCGGGCCATTGCATTCAACAAAAAGAGTGTAAACCCTGAATTCCGTCGGCTTTACACTCTGTATGGTGAACTATTAATTATGCGGTATGCTTTTTGGTATCGTGAATGTGGTCCTCACGCTTTTTTAAGCCGTCCATTCGCCCGTTCATCGCCTGCATCTGAACAATCAATAAATCAAGTTTTTCGCTATCCGTCATTCTATCACCACATTCCTAAGTTGGGATTGAGGCAGATTGATTATACCATTCAATCATCAATTCGAAATGACGGTCACACCCGGGCACGCTCCCCGTTTTTCAAAAAGCGTTCCTCAAATTCCTCCACAGGCATTGGCCGGTAAAATACATAGCCCTGCACATAATCACAGCCGAGACTTTTCAGGTACTCCACATATCCCCTGGTCTCCACACCTTCCGCTACGGTTTTCAGTTTCAGTTCCTTGGCCGATTCCAGAATATGGCGGATCAAGACCCGCTCTCTGGGATCATTCTCGTTCCGAAACAGGGAGCGGTCGATCTTTAGCGCTTCCAGCTGGGTATTGGTGAGCACACTGAAGGAGGAGTATCCGCTGCCGAAATCGTCCAGGGAACAGGAAAATCCAAAGCGTCTCAGCTGCTCCACCACCTTCTGCACCTGATCCACCTGGTTGAGCACGATGCTTTCCAAAAGCTCAAACTCAATGCAGTCCTTGGGACAGGGAAACTTCTCATATACTTCCTCATAATATTTAAAGAAATACCGGTAATTGAACATATCGCTGGAAAGGTTCACGCTGATGCGGATCTTCTTCCCGTACACCTCCAGCCAACGCCTGATATGCTTGCACACCCGCTCGAACAGATACAGGTCCAGATCACCGATTAATCCATTTTTTTCCAACTCCGGCAGGAATTCCGCCACCGGAATCATCCCCTTTTGTGGATCAATCCAGCGCACCAACGCCTCCGCCTGAGTGACCTCCCCTGTTTTCAAATCCACCTTGGGCTGCAGATAGAGCTTAATATCCTCGTGGTCCATGGCAGGCCGGATATTCTGCTCCATGTTGTAGCTGCCCAGGTTCGTGTCATGGTGGGTTTTTCCATACACCTCGAAGTGGGAGTTGCGCAGAACACTCTCCGGGCTCTCCACCCGGCAGATGTCCGCATTGTACTGAGCCGTAAAAAAGTCTTCCGGTTGATTCGTCAGGCGGTAAACGCCCATCCCGCTGTAAACCTTCCCGTACGCCTCGCCGTATGGCCAGTCGCGGATCTGTGCGTTCAGTTTGATAACGCACTGGAAGATCTCATCGTAATCTTCCGGCATATGAACCAGCAGGTTAAAATAGCCCAGCCGGATATGGGCCACATATTCGTCCTCCCCCAGCCAGGTGCGGATGGCCTCGTAAACCTGCCCGGCCAGCCAGTCCCCCGCCTCGCGTCCGAACAGGCGGTTGAAGATGCGGAACCGCTTTATTTTCAGGCTGATGAGGGCGTACTCCTCCGGATTTTTCCGGCAAACCTCCTCATACCGCTCTTTCATCCACTGTTCATCGTTTCGACCAGACATCGCTTTTCCTCTGTTTTCCAAAATTATGAAACAGTTCCATTTTAACATCCTTTTACAGACTTCGCAATGTCCATCGCTTTTTTCTTGCGCGCTTTATGAAAGAGTACAACGAATCAGCGGGTCAGATCGTAGCTCTCCGCGATCATCCGGCGAATCTCCTTGTCCGGCACCGTGCCGTCCAGAAGCACAGTGTTCCAGTATTTCTTGTTTAAATGATAGCCCGGAAGCACGCCCGGATAAGCCTTACGCCAGAATTCCACCCACTGGGGATCGCACTTCACATTGACGCAGACCTGACCCTCCCGGCGGTAAATCCAGGCGAACACCCGCCGGTTTGACCGGTGCCGGATCACCGCCCACTCGTGATCGTGGAAGGGATAATCCTCATATACATCGGGGTACGTCAGACAATGGGCAATCAGATCCTTTTTTGTTTTCAGCATTTTGCCGCCTCCGTATTTTATACTGCTACCCTTACTCCCGCCCCTTCAGATACCTTGGCTTCACGGCCTTCGTCAGCCACACGCCGTTGCAGGAGAGGTAAAACGGTATCCCATCCCGGTACATCCGCCCGGACTCCACCTCGAACACCACCGGTTTTCCGTGACGGCTTCCCACTTTTACCACCGTTTCCACATCCTTTGAGAGGTGGACATACAGCCGGCCCATGGGCAGCAGGCCGCCCTCACGGATCGCATGCGCAAAGCGCTCCGCGGTCCCGTGATAGAGAATCTCCGGCGGCTGGACCGGGCTTAGCTCCACGTCCACCGGGACGCTGTGGCCCTGGTTGGCCCGGATCTTCGTCCCGTCCTCGCTCAGGCTGTAGCGGCCCTTTTCGTCGGTTCTCACGATCTCCTCCAGCATTTCCCGGTCAATCCTGTGACCGGAGGCGTTCATGCCCGCCATCATCGTTTCAATATCGGCCCAGCCGTGTTCGTCCAGGCTGATCCCGGCCGCCTCGGGCTTATGCCGCAATACCAGGCTGATCAATACGCTGAGGCTCTTTAAATTACGATATCCCATCTTCTCCTCCTAACCGGCGCAGAATCTCCCGCTTGTATGCGAGAAATTCCTCCGTCAAATTGAAATCTTTGCGGCGCGGGCGCGGCTCTTTGATCACCAGCTCCCCGGTGATTTGTCCCGGCCTTCCGGTGAGCAGATAGATCCGGTCCGACAGCAATATGGCCTCGTCGATATCGTGGGTGATAAACAGAGTGGACAGGCGGATGCGCTCCATCACATCCAGATACCAACTGTGCACCGCCCCCTTGGTCAGCATGTCCAGCGCTGAAAATGGCTCGTCCAACAGCGCCACATCCGCAGAAAACAGATAGGTCCGCAGCAGTGCGGCCCGCTGGCGCATACCGCCGGAGAGCTGGCCCGGATACTTCATCTCCGTTCCCTCCAGTCCGAACTGGCCGAAATAGGCGGACGCCTTCTCCCGCGCCTCTTTCTTGCCCGCGCCCTTGATGCGCAGGGGCAGAGCCACATTGTCCACGATGGTCCGATACGGCAGCAGCAGGTCCTTCTGGAGCATGTAGCTCACATTTCCCGGTTGTCCGGTGATATCTCTGCCGTTCAAAAGCACCTGTCCCTGATCTGGCAGGCTTAAGCCTGCAATCACGTTGAACAGCGTAGTCTTTCCGCCGCCGCTGATCCCCAGGAGGGAGACGAGCTCCCCCTCCCGAAGTTCTATGTGGATGTCCCGGATCACGCTCTCTCCGTCAAAGGATTTGCTCACGCCCAGAACCTTCAGCTTCTCCATTGGGTTTCCTCCCTCACTGCGGTAGATAGTCGTTGGAAAAACCGGCGTTTTCCGGAATCTGCGTGTCCAACAGTTGATTCTCGTTCAGCCAGCCGTAGAACGCATTCCAGCGGGCCGGATCGATGTAACCCCACTGCGCTGCATCCGCCTGGTACTTGTCCGCCAGGTATTCCTGGCTGGCCGCCGCCAGCTCGGGATCCAGCTCTGGGGCAGCCGCGCAGAGAATTTCTGCGGCCTCCCGGGGATTTTTGACCGCATCCTCATAGCCCCGGCTCACGGCGCGCAAAAAGGCTCTGGCCGTATCGCCTTCGTTTTCCAAAAACGGATTGTTTGCAATGATCACCGGCGTATAATAGTCAAACACAGGGTTTAAGTCCGCAAATGCAAAATAGTCGGTTTCCAGCCCTTCCAGCTCCATCTTCACGCCGGCCCAGGCATAGAAAATCCAGATGGAATCCACGGATTTCGTCCTCAGGGCGGAAACCTCGTCCGTCACCGTGCTGGGCACCAGTTTCACCTTGCCGTAATCTCCTCCGTCGGACTCCACCACATTTTTCACCATGGCCTTCTCGATGGGCATCTCCCAGGTGGCGTAGGTCTTTCCCTCCATGCCTTTCGGCCGGTCCATGCCCTCCCCCTTACGGGAAACGATGCCCGAGGTGTTGTGCTGGATCACGGCGGCTACCGCAGTCACCGGCATAGCGCTCTCCCCGGCCACCGCGGGGGCCAGACTGTCCTGGAAGGACATCCCAAACTGCGCCTTTCCCGAGGCCACCAACACCACGGCCCCGTCCTCCGGCGGCTGGACAATCTTCACATTCAGTCCTTCCTCTTGAAAATATCCCTTCTCCCGGGCCACGTAAAGTCCGGTGTGATTGGTGTTTGGGGTCCAGTCCAGCACAAAGGTGATCTCCTTTAAGCTTCCGGACTCCATGTCCGTCTCAGATCCGGCTATGCCTGTCCCGCTTGGCTGTGTCTCATCCTGTTCTGCTCTGCCGCCCGCGTTGCAGCCGGTAAGGGCCATTCCCATGACCGCAGCAACCACAGCGGCAGCAATCCAACGATGTCTTATCATCTGCTTCCTCCTCAGTCCCACGTCCCGGGCCGTCAATCCCGATTGGAATTCTCCCAGGGCATGCATTTTTTCTGTAACCGCTCCACCGCCCACATGAGCAGCAGGCTGATGGCCGAAATCAAAATAATCACGGCAAACATTTTATCAAAGGCAAAGGCCTTTTTCACCCGCGTCATGTAGACGCCCAGCCCGCCGAAACCTCCCAGCCACTCCGCGATCACGGCTCCCACCACCGCGGAGGGCGCGGAGACGCGCCGGCTGGCGGAATCGTGCTG
>OBXQ01000143.1_pt1 | contig 58791 bp, 56 predicted proteins | sample 1476641 | NCBI WGS metagenome assembly OBXQ01 (sample SAMEA2580174, study PRJEB22360) | human gut metagenome | biome: human gut; feature: human-associated habitat; material: faeces | place: Denmark | collected 2008/2010
CTTTTAATATCTCTTTTAATATTTCTTTTTGTCTTTGACTAAACTGACTTATTGGGCTTTTACTTAGTATTTTCCAATATTTTTTTAACTTCTTATACTTTTCATTGTCTTTGTTAAATAATTCTACTCTTAAATCTCTTAATGCCCATATCCCTTGTCTTATTACATGATATTTATCTGCTACTATTTGGGCCTGAACTATATTACTATTTATTACGCTTCTAAATGGCTTAAACATATCCATTACAACTACTTGTGGTTGTATTTCAAATTCGTTTATTATATTTTTTATTGTTTGTGAATGTCTATTTCTTAATATATCTACTAGTTTACGGTTTTTATCATATATCGCTAGCTGATATTTCTCTTTTTCTATATTTCCTTTAAATTCGTCTATATGTATGACTGATGTATCTGGAGAGGTTTGTCTTTTTAGGGCGATTGCATTTTATGAGGGAGATATTAAGCATATTTATTTTGTTGCGGAGACTAAAGGGTCTATGAATTCTATGCAACTTCGCCAAGTCGAAGAGTCCAAAATCCACTGCGCAAAGGAGCATTTTAAGGCTATAAGCAATGATAGCGTGGTCTATGACGTAGTGGATAGCTATAAATCGCTACTGGATAAAGTTATGAGGTAAAAAATTTATTGGGAAGTTAGGTTGCAGTATAAAAGAGCCTGTGCAATATTCCAAAAAATGGTTATTGTGCTGCTCCTTTTGAGGTAAAATTTGACTACCATTTGTCAATATGAAAATCTGAGGTGATATTTCTTAAAACTCTACCAATAAAATACTCAGTGTGATGGAAAATCACAGTGACTGACTTAGTCTTGCCAGTTTTAGTTCGAATTAAATTTAAATATACAATTATCTTAACCAAACCATCCTTGTAAATTTATATATATTGTAGTATTATACTCCTAAATATTTAAGGATAAAATACTATGTACATCAAACGAGCCATAAGCGACGAAATAAAAGAGTATATGAAAAGCTTTCCTGTGCTTTTGATAAGCGGAGCTAGACAGGTTGGCAAATCAACCCTTGCTTTAAATTTAGATATACCAAATTACATAACACTTGACGATATAAATATATATGAATCCGCGAGAAACGATCCCAAAGACTTTATAGAACATTGCAATAAGCCTATCGTGATAGATGAGATACAAAGAGTGCCCATACTGCTTTTAGCAATAAAAGAATTTGTAGATAAAGATAGAACAAACGGGCAGTTTATACTAACTGGCTCTGCAAATTTAAAAGGCTTTAAAGATATATCAGACTCACTTGCTGGTAGGATAGGCATAGTGGAACTCTATCCGCTTTCTCAAAAAGAGTTAAGCCATAGTGATGAAAATTTGATCGATATTTTAAGTGGCGATATAAGCCATCTTGCGCTAAAGAAGTATGACAACGACGGCTTATCTGAGAAGATCATAAACGGCGGCTACCCAGAGATCATGAAGATAAGCTCAGAGAAATCAAAATATCTCTGGTTTAGCTCATACATAAGAACATATATAGAATCAGACGCCAAAGAGATAGGCAACATCAGAAATATGGATAAATTTATCGCTATGTACCGCCTATGTATGCTAAGAAGTGGCAACATCTTTAACAAAAACGAGCTATGCTTGGAGTCGGGTCTTGATAATAAGACATTTGATAGCTATTTTAGCGTGCTAGAGCATACATATCAGATCCAAAAGCTTCAGCCATACTTTAACAACGCTCTAAAAAGACTTATAAAAACTCCTAAAATTTTTGCTACCGACACAGGGGTGCTGGTACACTTGCTACAAATTTCTTCAGCACAAGAGCTTGCAAATTCTCCTTATAAAGGTGCTATATATGAGACATTTGTATTTGATGAGCTACTAAAGGCAAATACAAGTAGCAAAAAAAGAGCAAATATATACTACTATAGAACGAGCGATCAAAAAGAGATAGACTTTATACTTGAGATATCGGGCAGACTCATAGCTATAGAGGTCAAATCCTCAAAAACTATCAGCAAAGATGACTTTAAACATATCTACCATCTAAAAGAGAATTTGCAAAGTAAATTTGATAAGGGCATAGTCTTTTACGCCGGAGATACGGCCGTAAAACTAGATGATGATATGTTTGCCTTGCCGTTTGGTTTTATGGATTAGAGATAGCTGAGAAGATGCAATGCTAATGATCTGACTTCTACAAAATCTATCTCTCCAAGCTGTCATATCCTGACTTTACATCCTGATCTTTGGGTTCTACTACACTTGATGGTTGTTTTGTTTGCTCTATCCCAAAGTCTTTATCAAGTCCTTGACCATATAGCTCTTGCTTTGTTATTTTTAGTGAACCAAATGATATATGATCCTCTGTTAGATATATCTTATCTGTTTTATAACACTCCTTTAGCTTATTAAAGCCTTGCATATCTTGCCAATCTTTCATATAGGCTTTTATATTATAAATTAAGCCTTTATAGTTAATTCTAACTATATCTGGCAGGTATTTTTTAAAGCTTTCGGTTCTATTTATAAAAGCTAAATAGTATCTATTTATATCTAAATGACCATCGATAGCTTTTACGAAGCCTTCATATTCATTTTGTTTAAGCCCTAGCTTTTTAATGACGTCATCATTTAAAAACCCAGTTTTTATCTTTCTAACAGCTTCATAAAATTTATCTCTGATATAGATATATGGGGAATAGTGTCTATTTTGGCTAAAAGAGTAGGCTGTATTTTCTTCTGGTAGGTATAGGTATCTGCCGCTATTATTAAAAAGTACTTGATAATCCTTATATTTTTTAAACACAGTACTTTCGTCAAAGTATTCTATTAGCTCTTTTATAGAGATCATTGATGATATAGCTTGGTAGCTTGCTCTTTTAATATGTGATTTGGTATCTTTTGGCTCATGACTAAGCTCATATTTTCTTAGATTTTGTAAATTTCCCTCTATGGCTTTAACATCCATATTATTAATATCTGTTTTTAAGCTGGCATCTTCAATAGCTCTTGTATTATCCAAAGTTTTTCCACTAATGCTTACAAGTTCAGATCCTGGCACTGGAGTGTAGTGAAATTTACTATGATGCAAGCTGGAGTTATTTACTATGTTATATAACCCAAGCTCTCTTGTTATCTCTTTTATGTATTCATCATATTCATTTAAGCTTGGAGCATCTGTTGTGGGTATGATGAGTTTAAAATTCTCTACTTTTGCATCTGGAACTTGATAGCTTGTTGGATATATAAAGCCCTTTATTCCTTTGCTTTGCAGTAAATTTTGAGCATCATTTATAGTAAATTTGGGGCTATCTATATCATATATAAGTGTAGGAGTTATACCATCAATATCGTTAGCTTCTTCACTTTTATCTTTGAAACTTGCCACTGATATAGCTGAATAGTTTTTAAGTACCGATTTTAGGTTATATGGCTCTATTTGTATCGTTTCCCAGCTATTTAGCACTTGAGTTTTTGGGTTCTTATTTGGCGCGCTAAAGTCACTACTTACACTTAATGTTATCTTTGGCTCATTTTTATTAGCTTGAAGCTCTATAAGCATTTGCTCTAGTTCATTAACTACATGAAATAATGCTCCTTTTCTGCCATTATAGACTATCTTACACATTAGATCAGTTAGATTATAAGTTCCCTTAAACCCATCTACACTTACTTTATATTTGTCATTTACTATTTTAGGTTTTGTGGTGATGTTAAATTTTGCATTGATCATAGGTAAAAATTCTCTTATATCTATCGCATTAAGCCTCTTTGCTCTATCATAATAGTCTTTTTTGAAACTCTCATCTTCTTCTATCATTCTTAATAGATAATCAGCTGTAGAATTTCTAGCATCAGCTAGCAGCTCTTCAACACTTATGTTTTGCTCTTTTGTGCTGTCTTTTGGCTCGATTACCACATCTGTTTCTATCTTCATTTGCGTATCTTTTTCTTTGCCTTTCTTAACCTTTTGTGCTGCACTTTTAAAGCTTTCGTATTGTTTTTCTAGTTGATCTTCATCCATGTTTAAAGGTTCTATATTATTTAGACCATACTTGTTAGATAAGATGTCATTAACCACTCTTTTAAATTTCTCTACTGATTTAGCCATGATAGCTTTTGTTTGTTGCTTGGATGCACCTTTTGTATATATTACTCCACCAGTTTTTACACTATGAGTAAATTTCATATTTTCAAAAGAGACTATTAGATGAATATGAGGCTCTCTTTTTAGTGGTTCGCCATTTTTATGTTTCTTGTTTAATACTCTGTTTTCTAGTGCCCCTTCTGGACGAGGAATATATGGCTCTTCTTTGATTATAGGCAGATGAGCTTCAGCATAAAAAAGTAGCTCATCTATGTCGTGATTTGGGAAAGTTAGTTTCAAAAAGTCCATTATAAACTCATCTATATTGCCACTTTCATATAGTCTGCTCCACTCCTCTGAAGTAAATGATAAGGATATATGATAGTAGTTATGTTTCTTATTCTTTTTCTTGCTCTGGTGCTTTTCAGACATCTCGATAAGATCTAAATTTCCAGCTAGAGGCAATCTATCATCTTTTTCATCTCTAGTTAGCTTTGAATCTCTTTTCTTACCAGTTTTTAGATAATCAGCTATGCCTTTTTCTCCCTTTGATATCTTAACTATCATAGTTACTCCTTATTATGCTTAAAATTTCAGTTAGGACTGATTGAACTTTGTACAACTCTTCTTGTGTTCGCAGTATCGTTTTTAAATCTATATCACCACTAGTCTTATAAGCTATATTTAGTTTCTTTGCTATTTGATTGATGTTGCTAAAAGGTCTGGCAAAATTTACAATGATTGCTGGATATAGCTCTTTCTTTTTTATAGATTCAGAATTTCCAGTGCCATTATCTATAAAAGATGAAATGATTTCTGATTTTGATATTTTTAGTTCTCTAGCCATATCAGATAATTTGCTATTTTGCTGAGAAGTGATCCTTATAGAGAGCACCTTATCCTTGATATTTTTTGGCATATGATATCCTTTCATAAAATACGTTAAATATGTTAGCAGATGAAGCGTTTTTAACGCTTCTTGTATCTCGCATTGTGGCCCTCGGTAGAGCAAGATTATACAAGGTATGAAAACGAAGTGTCATACATTGTATGTGTCTTGCTATTAGAAAAATTTGCTTACTACTGAACATTGCCGTCACCATTTTTGTTTAGCCATTTAGTAAAATCTTTGCTAGCTTTTTGACTATCTTGGTTGTAGATATGGATGATAAAGCCTTTAAGATTAGACACATCATAAAGTGCTTTATCTAGCTTGCTTTGTAGTGCGGATTTGGTTTCGTTTGTCTTATGGCTATCATAAAACAAGTAGCCAAAAAAGAAGATCACTTCTATAAATACAAAGGCAATTAATGCAGATACTATCTTCTTCATCAAAGAGCTAAAATATGAGTTGATCTTCGATATAGTTTTATCTGCACCTTTTAGAGTGTTATGAAAGTCGTTTTGAATATCTTCTGTCGCATTTATAAGTTCAGCACCTCCTTGCTCTATAAGCTCTATTTTTTCTTTAAAGCTTTTATCAAAGATATCTGCGGTTTGATTAAAAAGTTCAATATTATTTCTAATATTTTCACTAGTCTTATTGCCCATTTCGATATATTCTTGTAGAGCAATTACGGCATTTGCCGCAACTGCTGTATCGCTACTCTTGGTTATTAGTGCCATTGCTTAGCTCCTCGTCTTCTTTTTTGCCTTCTTTGGGTACGAGAATATGACATGCATCAGTGGGTTGATTGGCTTTTGTTGCCTCATACTCTTTTCTCCATTTGGAAAACTCCTTATTTGATAGCTTTACGCTAAAATTTTTTTCGATTAGTAACTTGCACTCTTTGAGTGTTGCTTGTTGTGGAAACAAGACTTCAATACACGCTTGTTTAATCTCATCCTTTTTCTTGTTTTTTCTAATGATTTTTAAATCATTTAAAAGTGTATTTTTGCTTGCCATATTTTTCTCTTTCTATTTTTTAAATTTTTATAAAGATAGTGATAACTATCTCACCAAATAGGCATACTTATAGTGTGCCTTTTATTCTGATATGGTAGATGTTGATAGGTTTTTATTTAAGTAGTTTAAAAGTAGAGAACTATTACAATAGGAGTCCTAACAACCTATCGTAGAGGTTCTCTTTTAAATACTTAAATAGAGCCTCTACTTTTAACTGGTTTTAATCATCTTAACCTCCTTGAGTAAAATATTTTTTTAAATTTGCGTGTATTATAGGATATTTTGGTGGCTAAATCGTTTAAAGTGGTAAATAATTGTTGACTTTTATTTCAGAAGCACGATATACTAGGGTTTTCCTGGCTTTATAGCATAAAAATACTTATAAATTACTTAATGCTAGTATATATATTAGGAATCGAAACAAATATCTTAAAATTATAGACCATGAATGGCCTTATTTTCAAGTAACAAAGATAAAAATGTTTTATTAATAACATGTATTTCTTTAAAAAGATAAACGAAAAATATTACATAATTATAAACTGCATTCTAGATAGTCCCTAAGCAATTTCTCAAATTTCACCCTTAGATACTCAGGCTCTTTTATCTTGATAAATGGTAGCCAGTATTTGACCACGCGCAAGATCTCGTAATGCTTATGTAGTCTATCTCTATTTTGTGTGTTATTGCTAGGAAATATGAATGAATCATAATCATCAAAAATATTTTTTAGCCCATGTTCAATAGCTATAAACGCCATTTTTACTACACATCTATACTCATTTTATTTAAGTTATGGTAAAAATTTAACCCGGTAGAGTGACAGATTATATCATAGTAGATGATTCGTCAAAAAATTTTACTTGTTTTTTAAAATTTTACAAAAAAACGTGTTAAAATTACTGCAAGCTTAAAAATTTGCTACATAAAATTTTATTTTGCTACAAACTTTAAGCTATATTTTATGAAAGGTGACTGCAATATAATATTGTAGAAACATCGTAGTTTAGGTATTTATGGTGTCACGGGGGAGACTTGAACTCCCGACCTCCGGCTTATGAGGATTTTTTATATGAGCTCCTAAAAGCCTGAAATATGCACTTTAGACGATTTTTTGCTTAGTGATTACATAAAACTGTTCCATTTTTGACCGGTTGGCTATTAAATATGGGACAACACTTAAGGGAGCGAAACGGTATATATTACTACCGAGCCACACTTGCTCCAAGCATTAGAAAATTTTTTAACGAAAAGCGAGAAATTTGCTTCTCCACATCCACTAATCTCTTGGAAAAAGCCAGAAAAAGGGCTAAAATTCTAGATAACAATCTTTACCTGATAAAAAGGGCGGTTCACATGAATCTTAGTGATAGCATAATCCAATCTTTTGTAAATTCGTTTATGAAAGTAAAGCTTAGTAAGAGCATCAAAGAGCACTCTCTTCTTAATAAGAAGATGGATGTAGAATTTCTAAATGCGCTCAATGACTACTTTAAACAAAGTTTGATAGATGGCGATCTACCTCAAATTTTAATTAAGGATATAAGCAATATCGCTAACACTGCTGGCGCTCTTGGTAGCAAGGATAAAGAAAACATAGGGCAAACTCTTTTAGAGAAGAACATACTAACACTTAACTATCTTGTATCAAAGCTTGAGAAGAGCAGCGTGCTTTTTGATGACAAGCGTGAACACTGTTTTCTCGAAGATGATTCTAGTGATAACTTAGCCAAACATGCCAAACCTAGTTCGTTTGACGTTAAGGACATAGCTTCATTTCAAGAAAATATAAAAGAGCTTGAAGATGGCGGCTGTTTGCCTATTACAGATGGGCAGCTTAAGGCTATGGCTCAGAGGATTAGCGAGACGGTTTATGCCATACTAGATCAAAAGTATGGCTCAACTTCAAATTTAAAGCTAGTAAGAACAAAGAATAGCCATAGAAGCATGGAAGATATCATATTGGATCCAAATCCACCAAAAAATATCAAGATAAAATTAGATGACGATAGTAGCTTTAGTATTTTTAATCCTAGCGCCCAAGTAACACAAGAGTATGAGATCAGACAAGCATTGCAAGCGACATCTAGCTCTAGCAATAAATTCTCAGCTTTAAATTTAGAAGATCAAAAGAGCTTAAAGGATGCATTCGAGATATTTGAGACAAACACTAAAAGAGCTGACAAGTGGTCGCCAGATACGCAAAGATTAGTTACTGGCGTAAAAAAGCTCTTATTTTTATACTTTAACGAAGATACGCCAGTTTATAGGATCACGAGAGATAACTTGCTTGAATTTAGAGATCTTCTTTATAAAATTCCAACCAAGCTAGCTCAAAAGAGTAGGTATAAAGATAAAAGTTTATCTCAGATACTTAAGCTGGGAGAAAAGGACGATAAACTCTCTGAACCTACTATTCAAAAATATATGATAAGGGTTATTCAGTTTTTTAACTACTGCTTTGATAGTGGCTATATAGGTAAAAGCATAACTGCAAAAATGAACGTCAAGATAGACGTAGACCCTAGCGAGAGGGCAGTGCTTCCATACGATGTATCAGAAGCTAGGAAAATCTTTGACATAGTAACCAACATCAAACAAAGCGGAAAATCTCCAAGTTCAAGGATAGAGGCTAGTGAGCTCTACTACGTCACAATGATAGCTGCTTATAGTGGCATGAGGATAAAAGAGATCACACAGCTTCATAAGGAAGATATAGTCTTAAAAGATGGAATTTACTGCTTTAACATAAACACAAATGATGGTAAAACTACCAAGACCAAAAACAGCATTAGGTTTGTGCCTATCCATAGTAAGCTCATAGATCTAGGCCTGCTAGAATATGTTAATAGTAAGAAAAGCGGAAATATATTTAAGGTAAGCAATAAGGACTTCTCTGAAATTTTTAGAAGCCAGATCCAAAGAAAGTTTATAGACAAAGACTCTAAAAAGACATTCTATTCTTTTAGGCACTACTTTATAGACTATCTAGTGCAACGTGAAGTCGAAGCAAATCTTATAGCCCAGATAGTAGGACATGAAAAGCAGTATAAAATTTTGCTAAACACTTATGCCAAGCCTATTAACGCTAATACACTCAAAGCTAAAGTAGAGATGGTATCGTATGATAATGAATAGGAGTAAATTTCAAAGCATAAACTTTTAAGACTATCTTTATATCTTATTTAGTATTATTTTAGGTATTAAATAAAGGATAAAAATGCAAACCATACAAGCAAATTTCACAGCTAGCATAAGCGAGCTAAAAAAGTCTCCAGCTCAAATTTTAAAACAAGCTGGAGATAATGTCGTAGCTATACTAAACCACAATGTCCCTAGTGCATATCTAGTACCTAGTGCTGTCTATGAAAAAATGATAGAAATAATAGAAGAGTATCATCTAAACAAAGCAGTAGACGCTGCTCTAGTAAGTGGTGAAAAGCCAGTAAAAGTAAGTCTAGATGAGCTATGAGTTAGAGTTCTTACCAAGTGCTTTAAAAGAGTGGCAAAAGCTTGACAATAGCATAAAAGTGCAGTTTAAAAAGAAGCTAAGTGAGCGTCTAGAAAACCCAAAGGTTACCAAAGACAAGCTACGAGGCTATGAAGATGTTTATAAGATCAAGCTAAGAGATGCCGGCTACCGCTTGGCGTATCAAGTAAAAGATAGTGAGATAGTAGTGTTAGTGCTAGTTGTTGGCAAAAGAGAGAACAACGAAGTGTATGAGATGCTAAAGGATAAATTTAACTAAGCATAAAGCTAGACTTTAGTCTTCTGTGATTTGCTAGTAACTAATTTTATGTTATTAGCTTGTCCTATCTAAAGTGCTATTTTATGATGAGCATAACCCCATACATTTTTATTATTTTATTTTCTTAATTTCATACCAGACTAAATTTCTAAGAGAAAATCCAGAAGCTACAAAAATTATATTATATATTTCATAGTATTTTTAAAAAACACGCATTTTAGCGGCCTGAAGCCTACCGAATTCCTTGTTTTAGGTTGTGAAATTTTATAAAATAACCTTAAAAGATATTTAAAGAGCAAGTCTGCCAAAAATTTTATGACATAGGATTTTTGAGTGGCTTCTTCTTGGATTAGGAGTAAATTTACGTGAGTTCTGAAAAGATAAAAAAACGCAAGGTAACCAAAGTCATAACTAAAAGACTTAGGCTAAGTAATGCAGAATGGTTGGTAATTAATGATAAATTACAAGAAAGTGGCCTAACTTTCTCAAAATTTGCCCTAAGAGCTATGTTGTCTAAGCAGATTTATGCACCAATTATGAGAGAGCTTTTAGCTGAACTATCTAGACATGGACAAAACATGAACCAAATAGCTGCCAAATTAAATAGTGGGCAAAGCCTAGATAGAGTTGGTATTGAGATCATAGCGGACGATAATGATGTCTTACATAAAGTGTATGAAGCATTGGGTAAATAATATGTTGCTTGATTTACTTTGCATCAATACAAATAAAGGCACTAGTGATGCTAGTTAAATTTCTTCGTACTTATACTGGTGGTGGCCTTGGGAGCATAAATTATCTTTTAAATGAGAGAAAAGCTGCTGGAACAGCAAGAGTTATAAAAGGTGATGAAAATTTAACTAGAGCTATTATAAAAGGCATCACCTATAAACAAAAGACCTGTTTTGGTGTTTTATCATTTGAAGAGAAGTATGACTTTTTGACTGAAGAGCAAAAACTAAAAATCATTAAGGATTTTGAACGTGCTCTTTTGGGTGAATATATGCTTGAACGTACAAATGTATTATGGGTAGAGCATTCTGATAAGGATGGACGGCTTGAGTTAAATTTCCTTATCCCTAAGATAGATCTTGAAACAGACAGGTCATTTAATCCTTATTTTGCTAAATATGATCAAACTAGAATAGATCTAATTAAAAAGATCATTAACGATGAGTATGGACTATCAAGTCCAGATGATCCAGCAAAAGAGCAAACTATATTGTCTAGCAAGAAAAACATCAATCATTATAAAAATTTGGAAGAGCTCGACCAAAAGCTGCACGATCTGGTTAAGCAAGGCTATATTAAAAATAGAGACCACATGATTGAACTTCTTAAACAAAATGGTATCGAAATAACCAGGATCAACAAAAAAGGCATAACGATCATACTGCCTACTAAAAAAACAAAAAATCGTCTAAAAGGAGGAATATACGATGCAGACTTCACCAGTGCTCAAAGACTTGGAGAACTCAGCCAAAGCTCAAGCAGAAGAATTAGAGAATTCCATGATAGAAATACACAAGCAGAGTGCAGAGAAAATAGGCGAAAACTTGAGGAGCTTATTGTTAAAAGAGATAGATTTAATCAAGAAAGATATGTCGAAAGAACTTCAAAAAACAATATCCTTGCATCACAAGGACAGATCGGTGATAATCTCGCTATCAGTTGCTACCGCACTAATTTTGGGAATAGCAATTGGCTGGGTAGTGCACGCAATGATATTAAAGGAAGAAGTAGCTTGGGCGATACCAAAACAATGGAGATACAGCCAACCTACTGCAGACAAGACCCAGAGGGAATATTACATATCAATTCCAAAAGACGAAGAGATAACAGAGAACGAGCGCAGGAAATTTATATTAATGAAAATGGAGTAGAGGATGACAGCATTAGAGAAAGCATTGCTAGAAGAGAACGAGCGCTTGACCAAGATGATCGAAGACGAAAGGAACAGACACGAATTAGAAATAATGAATTTGCAACAAGACTGCGAGAAGGAGCTTGTGATATTACGGACAAATGTGACAGCGCTAATAAAGAAAGTCAAGAGCTTGAACAAAGATTGCAACGACGCCTTAACGGAATCTTTGCAGCAACAAAGAGATATGTACGAGAGTTCAATATCTTGCTTGGAAGAAAAATTAAAAAATTCAGAAGAAAAATTCCAAAATTTGAGAGAAGCATACGAGAGCTTACAGATAGAGCACAAGATGCTACAAGAATATGTAGAGAATTTATAGAGGAGCGTGAATACTCCAAAAAAACCAGCATACATCACCATGTAAGTGATGTATGCAAGGAAAAAACTCAAAGCCTAGAAGATATGTTTTAAATTTAGCGACTATATTAAGTTTATTAGACAAACCATCTCATTTATTACTTCCAAAAAACCTTATTTGTTACGTTGCCATTTTAAAAATCTACTAAAATATATTTTGCAGACCACAAAAAATAATTTAGTCTAATTATTTTTTATACTTATGGCTACCCTTAGTAAACTTAATATTTTATTAAAAATAGCCTATCCTGCATGGCCATTTTTAATTAAGAAAATATTTTTTAGCGTGGGTCAAGGGAGCGGCAAGCTCTCCTTGCGAGCCTCTATGGAGCAACAAATGGTAACATTTTGTAGCTACATAGAGTATGCTCGCCCTAATATCTGAATTGAATTTTGGCGCATACTGGAATTAAATCAGTCCCACCAAAGAATGACTTAGTAAAAGTAAATTTTTGTAATTTTTGTGATTGGCATATTTGTCACTTGTTTATTTTGACTGATAAATTTGGATAGTCAATTATTTTATGGTTACTTTAATTAAAACTTAAAAAGCAAGAAGCTAGGAGGCAAACCACGAATGATATTAGCATCTTAAGCACCAATATAAATTCATACACTAAGCAACAGCACAAACAAGGCAGGTCTGCAAATTTTAGTGATATTTTTAACCAAAAGACCAAAGAAAAGATTAGCGAGCCAAACCTGTAACAACTTGTCAAGGACTTTCTAATCATTTTTATCATTTTTTTGATGTTTTTCACTCTCAATTTCTCTAAGCATTATGCGTTTCAATTTGTCTTGCATTGTTTCAGTAGTATTTTTATTAAAATGTACAACAACTTCATAGGTAGTTTTTCCAATCTTCTTTATTGTTTTTGTTTCTGTATTATTTTTTTGCATATCATCATTCCTTTTCTTGCAATTAAAAAGCGATTAGAATTTTTTACTTTTCCAATCGCTCTCATTCATCTATTAAGTTTTGTGCTTTCTTCAGCTTTTCTTTGCTCTGTATTTTTCTTCTATCAAGTCCCGTTATCCTAAGAGGTAAACACATCTCGATTATCCTTGAATAAATCCTGCCAAGCATTATATCTTCCTGTTCTTTTTCTATATCTTTGAAATTAAGGTTAGTAGTTATAATGGTTGGTCTTGCCTTTAGGTATCTTGCATTGATTACATTGTAAATTTGCTCTAAGGCATATTCTGTATTTCTCTCTATTCCAAAATCATCAAGAATTAGTAGGGTAGGGCTTGTTATCTATTCGATATATTCGTTTCTATCAAGATTAAAGCCGCCTTTTTGTAAGTCGTTTAATATCTGTGCAAAGTTCCTCATTTTTACTGTATGGCTATATTCTGTAATTATAGCGTTGGCAATAGCACAAGCTACATAGGTCTTGCCACTTCCTACATTTCCGTAAAGTAACAGTCCAACATTATCTTTTCTCATTTCTTCAAAATGTTTTACATAGTTCTTTGCTTTTTTGATGATTTCCTTATCTGTATCTTCATCGGCATTTTTAAAGGTGTAGGCTATTTGATTTTTGGATATAAAGCAGCTTTGTCTCAACCTATCTTGTTTTAACAGTTTTTTCTTGTTCAGCTCTATCTCTATCACATTTACAAGCCGTTCTGATAATCATAGGCTTATCCAACATCGGAATTACCTTACCGTCTATTCTTTCATTACAAATCTTGCAATAGATATGTCCGTCTTCTTCATAGTGAGTATCTTTGTTGTAGATAAAATCTGTCCCTTGAATTTTTGTAGTAATCATATTTTCTTTATCATTCATAATTTTAGTCTCCTTTTCTACATCAGGCTCTATAATGCGTTTTTAAGGCTTATTTTTATCTTAACCATAGTCTGACACCTCTTTTATGATTAAACCCTTAAAAACACCTTTTATAGGCTGTCGCTGTCTTCATAGTTGGTTGAATAGGTTCTATGGCTTTTATTTTGATTATTTTTCTGTGATATCTTTTCTTTATCCTGTTCATACCAATTCATACCAATTAAGGATTGTTACATAGTGGTCTTTGTAGTCTGTGCCTTTACTTTTGATATATCTTAATAGCTTTTCAGTCATTGTATCTGTATGACCTTTCAGCCTATCTTTTAGATTTTGGTATTTTTCATCGGTTAAATGAATATTTTGATACTCTCCATAAAGGGACACTGGGGCAACCTGTTCTATTCTCCTCTTATCTAATCTACCCTTAACTATACTATGCGGACAAACGGTTGACACTTGGTTGTCATTTGGTATACCAAGATTTTCAACCTTGATATATGCTCCATTTTCCGTTTGCGTTATACTTTGCTTTTCTTCAAGATACATCGTTTCTTTTCGTCTGTCATTTCTGATGTAGTTATTTATCTTCCAATAGGTAATGACTATAACCCCTCTTTAAAAGACAATTACAAAACCTTTTGTAATTAGAATTTTTAAGTCATCATCATCTGCCCTCATAGATAGATGAAAATACAGGCATTGGCTACTTAATGGCATATCCAAAAATAAGTCGCTATCCACTATCTTTATTGAAAACATCCTTTTATCTGCCATTTTTCTCTCCTATCTTTTGTTATGAAAATGTAGCAACAAATCGTTACTCCTTTTATCTTTTAAGGAAGTCGTGTTTCACTACCCCCTTTGATTAGTACTGTCTTTGATTTAGGTACACTCCCATTTTGGGAATGTGGCATTTGTCATCTTCTTATTTTTCTTTTGTTGTTTTAGATGTCGGTCTTAAAAATACTTTTGCTTTTCTATAAACTGAATGAGCGTTTTGAAACGGTACAATAGAAAAAGCCGACTATACTTTTAACTTTTGTTGTTTCAGTATGTCGGCTTAATGTAAGCTATCTGTTTCAAATTTTTATTGTCAAGGGTGAGCGATAGTGAATGTGCTTTACCCTTGATGATAAAAAAGCGAATGAATTATATTCAGTTGTCTTTTGCCTTTAATACGGAAAAATGCTTCGGCTTTTTTCTTTGCTCCCCGCAAGGGTAAAAGCACCGCAGGTCGCAAGGACACCTAAAGGGTGTATAATTGCGCCCTTAGAAAATCTAAGGGAATTACAATTATACTATGTCCTTGCGTTTCTTAGTCTTTTTGAAATGCTCTTTGCAAAATAGCCTTTATTTCTTCATTACTTTTCTCGCTTGCTCCCTCAATTAAACTTTCTAAGATTGCTCCTCGCTCTATCAATCTATGGTTTCGCTTTTTTCTTTCTTCAAGGCTCGTTTGCTTTCTGATTTTCTTTTCCTGATTTTTAAGCTGAGATAGTTTCTTTTCATATTTTTTTTCTTCTTACTTGCTTTCAATCTTTTCTTTTACTTTTTCTAATTCTGTTTTTATTGTCCATAAATTTCATCTCCTTTCAAGTTTTTTTCATAAGAAAAGACGATAGATGTTTTACTTTCTATCGTCTTGAATCTGTATTATTCAGCTCGACAAACTGAAATTTGACTTACTTCTTGTATTTCTCAACGATTATGCCTGCTACAATACCTACAATAAATCCCGCCGTAGTAACAGCCGAAAACTTAAACTTACCCCAAAGAGAAGGAAGCGCAGAAATCGCAAGTGCATACCAAAACAGATTACTACTGAGCAACCAACCATATAAATAACTATGCTCACCAGTTGAAATATTAGTAAATAGCCAACCAATCAAGTTGCTCTCACCAATATATCACCAGATATACAGCTATGTATCCCAATGTTATATAAACATTTTTCTTTCTCAAGTATAATCACAATCCTTTGTCAAACGGGAATTTTATTTTCCTGTCACTCGTTTATAGGATCATAGTCGGAAGGGACAGGTGCTACTATACTTACAAAGATGATATCCTCATCTCCAGTATTTTTTGCTCCGTGGCAGGAGTCTTTCTTCGATACTATGACATGGCCTTTCTTGAATGGAACCTCTTCATTAGGCTGGGGGTAGAATATTCCCTCTCCCTGAAGGACGATCCATATATCGTCGGAATTGTGGTGATAGTGCTTTTGCAATGTCTGACCGGGTTTGATAACCCAGACCGATCCGCCTGTAGATTCTGTCTGATAAAACGGTGTTCTGACAGCCTTTTCCGGATCCTCTTTTTTTACAAGGTCCATGCAATAGATTCTCTGTTCGCTCATGATTATTTGCTCCTTTGTATTCCATAGTTTAATCGAAAAAATGCGATTTAATGATATACCGACAAATTCTAATTTGTCTACTTCTTTATGTTTTTTAATCTCTCATCATAATATTCTTCTACAAATTTATGATTTTGGTGTTTTTCAATTTGCTTAGTGATAAGCTCTATCATTTGCTCATTTTGTTCTACTGTGTAGTTGAAATTTTTCCAATGAGAAACATTGTCTAAACATATTTCAACCAACTTTTCAAAGGTTAATACCCTTTCATTATCGGAATAATATGTTTCTTTTATATTTTTTGTTGTTGTAACTTGTATATTAGCCTCATATAGAGTGTTCAATACATCAGAGCTAATAGAAGTATCAAGAGTTGCTAAAAACATTTCTCTTGCACCTGTTCTTCCCATTTCTTCAGGTACTTCTTGCCATCTTTCTCTTAATGTGGTTTTTGCACTAATTAAGACAGTATTTCTCTTATTTACAATGTATTCTAAAACACCCGGAGAAACTAAATCTACCAATTTACCAAGACCTTTATTGACAAACTCTTGTTTACCTATATTACCTTGACTGTCAAGTGGAATCCCTGCACCAATCAAAATGAGTTCTATAATACTTTCAAATTCTTTACCTGCTCTACTCCTCCTACTTTGAGTATTTGACAAAGTCAAAGCATATATATGTTCCGGAAATTCTTCCACAAACCAAGTAATTGCCTCTATTGGTGTAAGAGTTTTGATATACTCATCATCAACTAACTCTTTTAGCATTTTTGAAGTAAAGTCTTTTTCTAATGGCTGAAATTCACTCCAACAGCTATTTCTAAGTTTTTCAACAACTTCACTTGCATTACTTAAAAAGAATTCTTTAGGGACTTTGTCGTATCCTAATGTAATAAAATTATCATAAACTAAGTCATAAGGCTGTTTAAAGCCTTCTTTCCTTTTTTCTTTAACTAAGTTTTTATATTCATCAAGAGAAATATTTGCCATAACTCTTTTCCTTTCTTGAAAAATTTTCTTCTATATGGTACAATAGTGTCAAATAGAGGACAGTTAGTCCTTGAAATAACATATATAAAAAGGAGAATATATATGAATATTATACCACAAATCATAGATAATTCCCCTGCTATTTTAATAAAAAATAAGCGTATCAGATTACAAATGACTCAAAAAGAATTAGCTGATGCTGTTGGTATGTCCAAATTCGGAGATAGGACAATTCGCAGATGGGAAAATGGAGAAAGTCAGCCATCGTCCATTGAGCTGAAACATATTTTATCATTTCCTGAAAAAGTACCTTTCCCCAATAATGAAAATGCCCCCTATAAAATCATTGATTTATTTGCCGGAATTGGTGGTACAAGGCTTGGATTTTACCAAACAGGTAAAACAAATGTCGTATTCAGTAGTGAAATTGATAAATTTGCAGTAAAAACATATAAGGCAAATTTTGGTGAAACTCCTTTTGGAGATATTACAAAAATATCTGAAAAAGATATTCCTAATCATGATATTATTGTCGGTGGTTTTCCTTGTCAAGCATTTAGTCAAGCCGGTAAAAAGCTTGGTTTTGAAGATACTCGTGGAACATTATTTTTTGAAATTGCAAGAATTATTAAAGAGAAACGACCTAAGGCATTTCTTCTTGAAAATGTCAAAAACCTAAAATCTCACGATAAAGGTCGTACCTATAAAACAATAGAAAAAACATTAAAGGATTTAAACTACGATGTTCATTCTATTATACTTAAAGCAAAAGACTTCGGTGTTCCACAAAATAGAGAGCGTATTTACATTGTTGGATTTGATAAGGATAAAATAGATAACTATAAAGATTTTTCTTTTCCAATTCCTCCCTGCCCAGATGTTTCTGTGGGAAATATTTTAGAGCAAAATGTTGATACTAAATACACCATTTCAAATGCACTTTGGCAAGGTCATCAACGACGAAAGAAAGAACATAAAATAAAAGGAAATGGATTTGGTTACACATTGTTCAATGAAAACAGTCCTTATACAAATACATTATCTGCAAGATATTATAAAGACGGGAGTGAAATACTTATTGAGCAAAAAGGAAAAAATCCACGAAAACTAACACCTCGTGAAGCTGCAAGACTTCAAGGCTTCCCCGAAAACTATATCATTCCTGTAAGTGATACTCAAAGTTACAAACAGTTTGGTAATTCTGTTGCCGTTACTGTTATCCATGCAATTGCAAATAACATAATTGATATACTTGATACCTGTACTAAAAAAGAGATTAACTAACTTCAATCTCTTTTTTCTAACTTATTAACTTGTATACCTGCCCTTTTCAGAACCTTTAATTTTTCTTGTTTTCTCTGTTCTCTCCTTGCCTTATACCTTTCCTCATATTCCTGTTGTTTTCCATTTACTTTACGCTTTAAGTAGTTTTGATGAAGTCTATCTTTTCTTTCCTTGATTTTTCTCTCTTCTTCCTCAATTTTTAATCTTTCTTCTTCTTCTTCAGTCAATTCTTCTTTTGGTGGCTCATAGTTACCGATAAAATTAAAATATATCTCTATTTTTTTGCTTTGATGTTTGACTACTTTTTCTATTCCTTTCATGAACAATAATCTTTTCTACAAACTCATTTATCATTGTAGTTGTAAGTTCATCAAAATTTTCATATCGGCTTATTAGAGATATAAACTTTTTCGCCTTATCTGTTTCTTTTTCATATCTTAATATTGCAAACTCTAAGTCTTTAATTTCTTTGCTTAAAGCTATTTGCTCTGTTTCATATTGACTGTTAAGTATCTCATATCTATTACTTGGTATTTTTTCAAGTATCATATCTTCGTAAATACGGCACATCAATCGTTCAAGTTCCTGAAGCCTGTTTTTACTTTCCATTAATCTTATTTTTGTCTTTTCTATCTCTACTTTTTCCTTTTCTTCCATTTCATTTTAAATGGAACGGATAAAGGCTTCGTGATCTTCATCAAGATATTTTTTAATGTCTTTTAAGGTTTCCTGTATAAGGTTTAAGACTGCTTCCGCTTTTATCCTGTGAGTAGATGGACAAAACGTTCCACAGGGTACTTTCGTGTAAGCACTGCAAGTGTAGTAGGGAATATTTTTGTAATTACTTGTTCTATGAACATACATTTTACTGCCACAATCTGCATAATACATAAGGCCCAGTTAAAGGGTGATATTCTCCCCAACCATCGGGATACCTTTTTACATTTCCTCTTATCCTTTGCACATTATCAAAGGTTTCTTGGTCTATAATTGCCTCGTGGGTATTTTCAAATATCAGCCAGTTTTCTTCAGATACATATTTGCTTTTCTTATCCTTGAAATGCTTTCTTGTTTTGAAGTTTACAGTATGACCTAAATATTCCTGTTTCTTTAAGATACTTACAATTGTAGAACTGCACCAACGATAAGGATGTTCAAACACTTTGCTTTGATGTAGTCCATATCCTAATTTTTGCTGATGGTAAGCAGGTATATCTACTTTTTCACTTTCCAATATCTTTGCTATTCGATACGGACCATTGCCTTGCATGGTCAGATTGAATATTCTCCTTACTATCTCCGCTGCTTTTTCATCTACAATCCACTTATCTTTGTCTTTTTCATCTTTGATATATCCATAAGGTGGAGAGCTTGCCGTATGCTTTCCGCTTTCCCCCTTTGACCTGAATGTAGATTGTATTTTTCTTGAAGTATCTCTTGTATACCATTCATTCATAATATTTCTAAAAGGGGTAAAATCATCTTCTCTATAAAAGCTATCTACATTATCATTGATAGCAATGAGCCTAACTCCCTTTTGTCTTAAGATTTCCATACATTGACCGACTTTAAGATAGTCTCTGCCAAGTCTACTCATATCTTTTACTATTATATTACCTTGATTAACTCCGTTCATCATTGCCATAAAGCCCGGTCTATCAAACTGTGTTCCGCTTATTCCATCATCTGTAAAATGTATAATGTTGCTTAAATTATTTTTACCTGCATATTCTTCAAGGATTTTCTTTTGATTTACAATAGAATTGCTTTCTCCTTGAAGTTCATCATCACGACTTAATCTCTCATAGAGTGCTGTTATCTTTTCATAATTCCTCATTTTTACCCCCTTTCTCTTAGTTTCTTAAATAAAAAAGAATTAAGAAGTACATATTTCACTAATATAGTGATTAAGTGTTCTCCTTAATTCTATTACTCCAAGAACCAGCTAAATTTACTTATACCACTTTCTTCACAAAACAGCCTCATCTCTTTAAATTTTAATGATCTTCAAGCTTATGGCTACACAGTAGATAAAGCTAGCTTTATGGGAGCTGATTTTAACAAAGCTGCAGGCTTACCGCAGGACTTTAAAATCCATAAAAGCACGCTTGATGAGCTTAGTAGATTTGCCGAGCGCAACCATGTGCTAAACCGCATCAAGAGCAAAGACGAGCAGATAAAGATCTTTGATAACATCGATATGGCTGATACAATAAAGCACTACTACAGACTATTTGATCAAATGACCTCTGCTTTAGGCGATGATAAAAAGAGCTACACCCTTGCAGATATAGGCAAACTACCAAAAGGCTACAGCGCAAAAGGTACTCACTATGATGCCAAAGGACATTTGCTAAAAGATCTATCAAACTCTACTATCTCAAACATCTACTCTAGCTCCGATGAGCTAAATAGCGCCAAAACTCTTAGCAAGGAGCTTTCAAGTGCAGGCGTTAGGCTCATAGTAAAAGAGGTTGATTTTACGATGAGCGAGGCAGGTGATGAGTTTAGTTTTAATCCTGATATCTCTTTTTATAAGTCAGATGAAGGTTATAGTAAAGAGGCTCTTTTTATGGGATTTTTACGTAGTTCTAGACCGCTACCAAGTGATAGTGCAAAGACTAAGCTAAGTAGCGCTGCGCTAAATGATATCTCAAGCACTGGAGAGCATAAAGAGTACTTTGTGGATTTTGAAAAGGTGGGTAAGGACAATGAGAGCATAAAAGCACTCATAAAAGAAAGACTTAAAGAGCTAACGCTTTTGATGTATGCAAGATCAAAGAATATTAACGCAGAGAGTGTCACTTCAAACGAATATGAGAAATTTAAGCCAACTAGAGAGGATATAAATTCTCTAGCAAATTCTTGGAGTGAAAGGATAAACTCTATTAGTAAGAGTTTTGTGTAGAGATAGGATATATATAAACTAAATTGTTAAAAGGTCGATTTACCAACTAAGAAATTTTCACTCAAACAAAAGGCTTTTAAATATGATAAGCAGTGTAAATGGATTTACATATCAAAATATGAGATATGAGCCAGCTGAAGCGGAAGAGAAAAACATACAAACAAAAGCAGAGCAACAACCTGATAAAAATAAAATAAACGATGATAGCAATAATGCTGTAGCAAATAGCGCTCTACAGCGCATTTTTGGTAACTACATGAGCGGTATTGCAGCTGATGGTAGGATAACCATTTGGGGTAAAGCAACAGGATTTGATAGCTCGATAAGCAAGGACGAAGCAAATTCTTTGTTGCGCTTTATACAAGAGAGCAAGACAGGCGATTTTATGCCAATGATATCTGATGATATTAGCGACGAGTTGTTAAACTCAGCTGATCTTAGTATCAGTGAATTTAAAGAACGCTGGCTACAAGATAGAGCAAGGATGGCAGAGAAGCTAGAAAAGAGCAATGAAGACTTTTTCGCACAAGTAGATGCTATGAATGAAGAAGCTCAAAGAATTTTAAATAATAAAAACAATGAGCCAGATTCAAATGACATAAAAGAAGAATCTTTTAAACCTATTCAGGAACATAGCAAAAACACTGAAACTTATGACATTACTAAGGATGAGAAATTTTCGTTTTTACTTAAGCTTCAAGAACTTGAGAGAGAACGAGGTATCGACGTGCTTCGCATTATGCAAAAACTTGAAGAAAATGGTAAAAAGGTTGTCGATAAAAAGGTTTAAATTTATCTTTAGTATCTAGCACAAGTCGCTACTAAGTTACCCCTATGACAAGGTCGTTCTGCTTTACCTATCAAGCCATCTTATTTAAAATTTGCTTCTTGTCTATCTTTTGCATAAGCTCTAAGACGTCTATGCCTCTTTTTTCTTTGAAATTTAAAAGCTCTCTTGCATAGATAAATTTTTGATCCTTGTTTATATCATAGGTCTCATACTTCTTCTTAACCTGCATAGGTTTAAATTTCTTCTCACTTTGCTCTTTAGCAAAATTTGCATTGTATTCTTGTTCTTCTTTGATTATCTGCTTTCTTTGTTCTTCAACATCCTTTGTAGCTTTCTCTCTTGCTTTGGCAAATAATGTTTTAAATTCATCTATGCTTAGATCGGTTCTATCTAAAAGACTAAGCGACTCCTTGTTATTATTTGGATAAAGAGATGACATAGTTTCCATAAAAGCATCTAGTTCATCTTCTTCTTCTTTTGTGCCGATACCAACCATCAGTCCAGAAATTGTTGGTTTGCCATCCACAGAGTTGGTAAGCAACCAGTCCATGTGAGATTGTAATACATTGATCTCAAATTCTTCTAAGTTCTCTGGATATTTTGATAATAAAGCTCGCCTTTCATTAATGGTATAGCTATACTTTTTTGAAAGCATATTGTCTATCTTCTCTATGGTTTCTGTTATCCAGTTTTCACTACTTCTGTCTTCTTTGATGTATTTTTCAACATTATCAATTATTAAATTTTGCATATATGAATCAATTAGAGCCTTTTCTTGCTCCTTTGACATTTTTGCATTTTCTTTTTGGATAGTGTTATCTTGTATCGGTGTGTTGCTAAGTCCGTTTATGCTAGTTATCATTTAAGCTCCCCCTTACGCCTTTATATCAACATCTCTTTTTATACCAAGCATATCTACTAGGTATTTTCCTGCTGGGTTTTCATTTAGCTCTTTTACTAAATTTAAAGGTGGCATGCTAAATTTTAAAAAGCTATCCATAAAGTCCTTGCTCTTCTTGCCATCTTTGTCTATCTCACCAAAGAGTAGCTTTAGCATTTTTAGATTGCGCTCCATCATCTTTTTAAATGATAGTTCGTCTTCTTGGTCGCTAAATTTATCAAGGCTTTGTCTGTGTCTTACATAATCTTGCATATAATCAGGTAGCATAGAGACAGCACCATCATCTGCTTTTGAGAAATTTACCCCATAAGCCATTTGCCACATAGCATTAAAGGCATTAAATGACCTCTGAAATTCTTTGGCGTTTATATTTTTATCATAGCCGCCATATTTTCCTATCGCAGTGGTTTCGCCCTCGTATATGTCTAGGTTGTGATTTAGCACACCAGCTATAAGACCGCCTTTGGTTATAGAGCCATCTTTATTAGTGTATTTCTCTCCGTGTGGATCCATAAATATACCAATGACCTTGTTTTCTTTGCCGCCATTTGCGTTGTTAAAGATGTATGTTACGTTTTTTGGATGTATCTGCTTGTCTGGTCCGATAGATAAAGAGCCATTATAAAATAGTGTGCTTATGGTCTTTGTTGGCGTATGCACAAAGCTATCTTCTACCACAGAATACTCACTAGCACTAGCATATTTTTTATCTACTTGCAGACTTTGACGATCATAAGAAAAACCTTGAGGGAAATTTCTTATCTCATCTAAGCTAAAGCTTTCTTTTGAATTTAGTGTCTCATCGCCAACCACTTGAGCTAGCAACCTATAAGCGTTGCCAACTGTTTTAGCTATATCGATACTTTTAAAATTCTTGATGTCTGGATCCATTATGTCATTTGATCTTACTAACGACTCCAGTGTGCTTGAGTGAATTTTATAGTCACTTGGAATTCCAGCTTGCTTGTTAAACTCATCTGTAAAGTAGCCATCCTTATCTACCTTGTAGCCTAAAACTAAAGAGCTGGTTTGGTTGGTAGAAACTTTGGTTGATACCTTTATGTTCCGCTCTAAATTCAAGGGGTAGCTACCAATTGCGTTTATCATCTAATATCCTTTTAGCTTCATGCTAAAGATATCGTCTTTTTTGTAAAAAGATTTATTTTGCAAAGGGTTTTTAGTCTGCATAAATTTACTCCTAAACTCTCGCATCTATCTTTTTATAAAGCCTATCTTTACTAGATAGTTCTTTAAAGTTTAGGTCATTTTCAAGATAGGTGATGTTGTAAATTTCTTTGGTGGTGATGCTTTTGCCGTTTTCAAGTCCGATCAGAAATTTGCTTGTAAATTTATCAGAGAGGTTTTTAACCAGCTTTGCTCCAAGCTCTTTTAGGCTAGATATCTTCTCATCTTGCTTTATGCCTATATCTTTAAAGTCAAGTCTATTTAGCTCTACATCATTCATGCTCTTAGCATCTAAATTTATACTTGCTCTTTTGCTATCCTTGTCATCTTTGCTGATTAGCTTGCCAGTGTCGCTATAAATTTCTTTTACCTCTAGCTCTCTTCCGCTATCAAATTTAAGCGTGATCGTGCCATTTTTGTTTAGCTTCATAGCTATTACGCTGTCTGTGTCCTTTAGCGCAGCTGCTGCCTTGCTAGTATCACTCTCAAAAGCATGCTTTGCTCTTTCTAAATTTTCTAGGCTAAACTCCAGTCCAGTCGCTTTTTCAAACTCACTCTCCATAGCGATTATATAAGATGACTTTGTGACTTTTAGCTTTGAGATGAGATCATCTGCGTCTTCTACATCATTTTCTTTTAAATTTTTGCTTATCCACTCTACGTCTTTGCTGTGAGCGCTAGACTCTTTTTGGTAGTCGTTATAAAATTTCATAAAGCTATCTTTTTGATAGCCTGCGTATGAAAAGCTCTCATCTTGTTTAGGCCCAGAAGGCTTTATGATAGGGTTAAACTCGCTAAGCTTTTTCTTGCCGTCAAAGCCAACTTTCTCATAGGCAAAGTTATTTAAGCCGCTCTCTTCGTTAAATATCTTATTATCCCTAAGATCTACCCAGCCGTCTTTGTCTGCATGGTCTTTGAAAAATTTATTAGTCTCTTCTTTGTCTATCTTTTGGTAGCGATATTCGGCTGAAAATAGAGTATAAGGGTTTGAGTTATTTAAACTAACTCTGTAATCAACTGTGTTCTTGCTAGCAAAGTCCATAGCCTCATGGCTTAAATTTCTAATATCTTTTTTGATAAAGTCGTTAAGGTTTATCTCGCTTACAACTTCGCTTAGTTTGAAAATTTTCTCATTTCCATCTTTGTCGTAGCCTCTAACCTTTAGCTTATCAAAGTATTTATCACCAGAATTTATCACTCCGTCCTTGTTGCTATCAAAGTTAAATAAAAATCCATTTGCATCTAGCTTGCCTATACCTAGTTTGTCATTATCGTCATAAAGATCCAAAAAGACCTCCACGTCACCCAGTGAGGTTTTTATCGTTTTTTCATAGGCGTAGTCATTTAAATTTGTAAATTTAGTATCTGCTGCCGCGATGGGCTTAATGGGAGTTTTTGAATTTATAGATGAGAAATAGGTGCTAGTTTGATCCACTTTCCTTAGCGCTGAGGCATCTTCGCCAAAGAGATATTTGTTTTCAAAGTCCTTTTTGTTCCAGTTTCTCCGCTGGATATCTACATAAGAAAAAGCATCATTTGTCCCACTATCTGCTTTAGCATACTCTGACTTCACGCCACTGGTGCTGGCGCTTTGGATGATAGAGTAAGTGCTATTTGAGATAAGCTTAGTAGCTATGTCTTTAAGCTCAGACTTTAAATTTGTATTGTCTAAAGTTTGCACTCTATCTACGCCAAGAAGGACCCTTGAATAGATCATATCTTTGGGTAAATTTATATTTATGGGCTCTAAATTTGGTGATACATTCATTTTAAATCCTTTTAAAATATATATCTTATATCGGCAAATATAAAAAATGTTTAGTAGTATGGTAGCCAAAATGGCTTAGAGCGAATGCCTTCTATGTTATATTTTTTAAAGCTCTCTTGTCTTCATCCTCTCATCAAATTCTTTTAAAACGTCCATTATCTTGCTTGCTAGTCCCTCAAGCGTTTGATCTTTTTTAAGCTCTAAATTTCTAAGCTTTAAAATCCTAGCTAGTATATCTTTTAGATCTTTCTTACCAGATAGTATCTCATTATAATAAGCCTTTGGTATGCCTATCTCGCTTCTATCTTGTTTTGTAATTATCTGATAGTTTTTATACACGCTAAGAGCCTCGTCGGTTATCCTTGTTGTGCCACCTTGCAGCACAAGACCTTGCTCGTTTTTTAAAAATGCGACAAAGATTTGCTCCTTTGTATAGCCTTGTTCATTGTCATATACAGACATATCAGGCTTGAAGTCATATCCAGCGCTACTAACCCACATATAAGGGATAGTATGCTCAGTTGTCATCACTTCTGGAGAAAAGTCAAGGAAATTTCCATTGACTTCTACATTTATATCGCTTAGATCATCCCATAACCTATGTGCATCTTCTGCGTCTTGGGCTGTCCTGAAGATATGAGTTACCTTCTCATTGCTCCTATCAGTTAGTCCATCTAGCTCATCACTAGTCATCCTACCCATTAGGTATTCAACATGCTCTATTTTTTTATCTTTTGAAAAGTAGCCCTTTGGCATCTTTGCTAGATCTTCATTTGAGTAAAACTCTTTACCTTTACTGATCACTCTAGCTGAAATTTGATCAAAAATTTTATAGTATTGCTTTATGGTATTTGCTAGATCGATATTTGCAAAACTATCCTCTCCAAAGAGTTGGTTATCTTTTTTTGTTTCCATTGAAAAATTTATACTATTTGGGTGCTTTTGATTGTGTAGCACTATCGCATCAAGTGTGCTTTTGTGGATTTTAAAGTCCTGCGGCAAACCTGCAGCTTTGTTAAAATCAGCCCCCATAAATCCTTTAGCATCTACACTGTATCCATAACCCTCTTGTGAAGTAAATTTAGCCTGATAAAGAGAGTCGATAGCGCTAGATGAAACAAAGTCATTTTTAGGAGTAGTGGTTTGGTTGATCGAATTTATATTTGGAGTGTTAGGCAAGAAATTTGCAAAGCCTTCGCTTTTTGTCTGCTTTTGGTAGTGCTGTTTTGTTAAGATGGAGTTGTAGGAAACTTTCATAGCTTACTCCTTGAAATTTAGCTTCAAAGAGTAAGCAAAAGTTGTGCCGAAAATTTAAGCGAGATAAATTTATGTTTGCTCGCTTTGAAATAAAATTTTACCTATGGGCAAAAATAAAAGCAAATTTATAGAAAGCATCTTGTAAAATAAATCAATCCTGAAAAAATGTACCGCTTTTTATAAAAACTGTACCATACTTTTAGGAAATTTTAAAGAAAGGGAAACTGCAAAAAGGGCAGTTAAAGTATTGATAAGTAGGACATCTATGGTGTCACGGGGGAGACTTGAACTCCCGACCTCCGGCTTATGAGACCAGCGCTCTAACCAGCTGAGCTACCGTGACAACTTAAAATAAGTTTTGGATTATATAATTTATAAACTTATTTATAGATAAAAACTATCCTTCTCCTTCGTCTACAAACTAACCTAGCTTAGAAATTAATAAAATTTACTTCACGAAAAACTCTTGTGCTAGCTTTTTATCTTCAGGTTTGATGATAAATTTCTCATTAGCGATGCTAACTTCAAATTCATCTTCTTTGCTAGCTTTTGTATAAGCAAGTGCGAGCCTTGCAGCAAGCTCTTTGTCGGCTTTGCTAGCATTTTTGCTTATGAAGCTAACAGCTCCTACTATGTCATCACTCTCTTTAAATTTAACCTGATCAAATTTATCATTTGGATGAGCCAAAAGTGCGTTATTGTCGCTCTCATCACGCCCTATTATCATTTTTGCGCCATCTACCAAGCGCAGATGCCTACCAAGTTTTAGCCACGTAACATCGATATCTCGCATCTCTTTGTCAAATTTCAAGTAGTCTTTTATCTTTACAGCAAAGCTCTCGATCGTTAGCAAGCAGCCACCTCCAGGCGTTGCAAAGTCCTCAAAGCCAAATTTCTTCGCCAAAGCAAGTTGCGGCTTTCTATCGCGCCCGCTTATGTCAAGTAGCCTCTCTCTATCGACCCAGCCCTCGCGCTCTGGCTTAGTTGGCGGCAAGAGCTTAGCACACATCGGACGAAGCACTAGATCATCCTCGTCATCAGCTAGGCGCTTGACCTGAAAAAGTGCGTCTCTGCGCTGGCTCATCGGTCTTTGTCCTACGACTTCGCCTGTGATTATAAAATTTGCATTTTCGCTTTTTAGCATATTAAGAGCGGTTTTAAACATATATCCGTGGCAGTCGATGCAAGGGTTAAACTGCTTGCCGTAGCCGTATTTTGGGCTAAAAAGCACATCACGGAGATACTCGTTTCTCATATCAACCACCTTTAAGCTTGCCCCAGCCAAGGCTGCACGGCGCCTTAAAACTTCGTGCTTCTCCTCATCCACGCCAAATCCAGTATCCATATAAAGTGCGACCACTTCGATGTTTTGATCGCTTATTATTTTCATAGAGAGCATGCTATCAAGCCCTCCGCTAAACAAAGCTAAAGCCTTCATTTTTATCCTGAAAGTAAAATTTAAAGCCTAAATTTACTAAATCTAGGCTTTTATGAAGTTTATTTAGCAGCGTTAATTACGATTTTTTTAATGACTTCGCTTGCGGCTTTTAGGCTGCTAACTGGCAAGTACTCGAAGACGGAGTGAAAGTTATTTCCTCCTGTGAATAAATTTAGCGTTGGCACGCCCTTTGCAGAGATCGCAGCACCGTCATATCCGCCACGCATCGGCTTTATGTTTGGCGTGATATTTAGCTCACTAAAGGCATCTTTTGCCAGTTTTATAGGCAGTGAGTTTTCATCTTTTAAAAATTTAAAGACATTTTCATAGCGTGTTTTTAGCGTGATCTCGCAACGATCTCCATAAATTTTATTAAAAGAATTTGCCATCTCACTTAAAAACTCAAGCCTTTTTTGAAATTTCACCTCGTCAAATTCTCTTATATCGATCTTAAGCGTCGTTTTTGCACTGTTTCCGCTAAGCTCTTTCACCCAGAAATAGCCCTCTTTGCCCTCGGTGCACTCTGGCACTTCGCCACCTGGCAAAAGCGAGATAAATTTATGCGCAAGAAGTAGCGAATTTACAAGCTTGCCCTTTGCATTCATCGGGTGAGCCGAAACGCCTTTAAAGACCACCGTGCAGTCAGCCGCGTTCCAGTTTTCGTATATTAGCTCGCCTATCTCGCAGCAGTCTAAGCAATATCCAAAGTCAGCTCCAAGCAAATTTACATCAAGCGCCTTTGCACCAAGCAAGCCCTGCTCCTCATCAGGCACGAAGCAGATCACGATCTTGCCGTGCTTTACATCAGGATTTTGCATGAAAAAGCTAGCCATATTTACGATACTAGCGATCGCTGCTTTATCATCAGCGCCAAGCAAGCTAGTGCCGTCAGTCACGACTATGTCATCGCCAACGTATTTTTTAAGCTCTGGATTGTCGCTAAATTTAAGATAAATTCCCTGCTCTTCGTTTAGACAGATGTCGCCGCCTGTGTATTTTACTATCTTAGCTTTTGTATCGTTTTTTTGCTCGCTACTTGTATCTAAGTGTGCAAAAAAGGCGATACTTGGGGCGTTTTCGCAGTTAGCAGGTATCTTTGCTATCAAGATAGCATTATCTTGCAAAATGATATCTTTTATGCCAAGCGAGCTAAGCTCATCTTTTATAAAAAGAGCCAGCTCATACTCGGTTGGATTAGAAGGCATGATGCCTTTTAATCCATTCTCTTTATTTGTCGTGGTGTTAAATTTCGTATAGTTTATAAATCTCTCTACGATATCCATCTTTCATCCTTAGATGACGAAAAATGCGATCGCCACAACAGAGAGAAACATGCCTAAAAATGTCCTTTTTGCAAGCTCGACTGGGCTAACCATAGCAATGCCCGCACAAACGATAGCAGCTCCAGCGATCGGAGAAGCTGAACGTCCAAGTGAGCCTGCGATTGCTGCAGCCATACCAAGCTTATCTTGCTCAAAGCCAAGAGCAGCAGCGTTTGTTGTGACAGCTTCGTTAAATGCAAACGTAGCAGCGTCGCCTGAGCCTGTAACTATACCCATGATAAATGGCACAAATGTTCCGCCAAATTTAACGTAGCTTTGATCAGTTTTTAGCCACGCGATGACCACATCAACAGCTCCGCACGCCTTTAGACCTGCGACAAAGACGCCAGCTGCGATGATGATACCGATAACATCAGCGTAAGCGTGACCCATGCCGTTAAAGAACTCCTTTGTGATCTTTTGTGGGTTTGTAAGCGTAGCAAAGATAGCTATAATAGCACCAAGTATCATCGCCTCAGCAACGCCCATCTTTGTCCATGCCAAAAAGCTGTAGTCTTTTGCAAGGCTTGTTCCACCAATAATCAAGATGACAAGTGGGACAAGTGGCATAAGAGCGTAGATCAAATTTACTTTAAACGCTGACTTCTCTTCGCTAGCAGCACCGCTTTCGATAGTGAAATTTGTACCTTTTTGATAGTCTTTAAATAATATTGCGACGATAGTTAGCATGACAACTACGATAACAAGAGCTGTAAATGCGCTAGGAATTTGCACTTTTATGATGTCTTGAACTGTATATCCCTCAACTGTCTTTTTAACAAGATCAGCCACATATATGTTGTGCGCAGAGCCCGGGCTTAGGACTGAGCCAAATGTGCCTGCAAAAACAGCCGCACCAGCCATCGCAGGGCGAACGCCTGAGGCCATTAAAAGCGGTATAAGTGTCGCGCCAACAGCAGCCGAGCAGCCAGCAGCTGAAGGGATAGCGATATTTATAAAGTAAGTTAGCACGGTTGTTACAGGGATCAAGATAAATCCCACGTTTCTAAGTGGCTTTGTAAGAAGCGCAACAAGGTGCTTATCGCACATTGTGTATTTCATAACAAACGCAAAACCCATACTCGCACAAATAGCCTTTATAAGCCCTGCTTTAGTCATATAGTCAGTAAAAGCACTTAGTGCCCCCATCGGTTTTAGCGCGATTATACAAAGCACCAAACCAACACCTATTAGCACCGTTCTTGTCTCTTTTTTTAAGACTAGAAGTGCTACAACTGCAACGATGCCAAGAATGGCAGCAATTAGCTTAAATGTTTCCATACCTCTCTCCTTGTTTAGATTTTAAATTTAGTTCCAACTTCTATTTTTTCTATCTCTTTTTGATACTCAAATTTTAAAATTTCGCTATATCCTATGACCTCAACTTCGTTGTCCGCTATGAGCAAAGCCGTGCCCTCAGGCAGTGCGTAGATAGTATCTTTTGGATTTGCTATTAAAAACTCTTCTAGCCTCTCCTCCCTGCTCTCACCGTTGTGGCCTGCTAGTTTGCCGCTTATGAAGTGCGGATTGATCTGATATGGGAAGATATTTAAGCTATCAAATGACTTTGGCATGATGATAGGCATATCGTTTGTCGTCATCATCGTCTTGCCAGCGATGTTTGCGCCAGCTGACCAGCCAAAGTATTTTGCGCCATTTGCCACTGCTTCTTTTATAGGCTCAACTAAATTTAGCTTATAAAGCGTGTAAAGCAGCATGAAGGTATTACCACCGCCAACTGCAATACTGCTGGCATTTTTGATAGCTGAAATTTTATCTTCGTAGTGGTGGATCGACTTTATATTTTTATTTTTTAGGCGGTCGATCACCTTTTGCTCGTATTCGTCATTACTTCGTCTAACTCCAGCATAAGGGATAAATAAAATCTCCTCCTTACCGCTCTCGCCCAAGAAGTCCTTAACCCAGTTTTTGCAGTGTCTCAAGTAGCCAGTATCTTGGTAGCTTGAAGCGCTGATTAGTAAAACATTTTTCATTTTTTAGCTCCATTTAGTTTGTAAGCAGCCCTTAGATAGATATCAACCCCAGCAACCAAGCACTCCTCGTCAAAGTCAAATTTGCTATTGTGATGGCCTGCTTTTAAATTTGTACCGATCATCATATATCCGCTCTTTGCGCCCCTATCTTGCAAAGCTCTCATAAAGTGAGCGAAGTCCTCGCAAGCGCCAAAGTCAAGCTCTTTAACAATCTTATCATCATCTATAAATGGGCTTTGCTTTGCTGCTTCATAGAAAATTTCAGTCACCTCTTTGTCGCTATTTGCCCCGCTTGTGCCCCCAGTCATCACGACCTTGCTCTCAACGTCATAAATTTCACTCACACCTTTTACGATATCCATACATTTTTTATACATAAAATCATTTAAATTTGTATCTTCGCCCCTTGTTTCGCAGGCTAGATAGCCGTTTGGTGCTATGACGTTTCTGCCCTCGCCTGCTCTTAAAACGCCCACATTTATCCTAGTCACGCCCTTTGCGTGCCTTGTGATGCCATGCATATTTAGAGCCATTTGAGCAGCGGCTAAAAGGGCGTTTGCTCCCTCCTGCGGCGCTCCTGCTGCGTGAGCTGAACGGCCAGTGATATGCACGTCAAATTTTGAAGTTGCAAGCAGTTTGTTTGTGCCACAAACTATGCCCCCATTTGTTTCTGCTTGAAAGCCGATATGTCCGCCAAGTAGGTACTCAACCCCCTCAAGCACGCCAGCAGCCTCCATAGCCACAGCGCCTCTTGTGCCCTCTTCTGCTGTTTGAAATATAAATTTAAATTTGCCGTTAAAATCATCTAAATTTTTAGCGATCAGCTTTGCAAGCGCTAGACCCATCGCCATGTGTCCATCGTGCCCACAAGCGTGCGTGATGCCAGCGATATCTGAGCCAAAGCCCTCCTTGCAAGGTCTATGAGCAGCCTCTGCGCTCTCTGTCACATCAACGCTATCAATGTCAAATCTAAATGCGCTAAATTTACCAGGTCTTTTTGTGTCGATGAAAGCTGTCAGCCCAGTTAGACCATCTTTCATACATTCAAGATATTTTGCCTCGTCAGGATTTAAAAGGCTTCTGGCTCGCTCAACCGCTTTTTGGCACTGCTCTTTGCTGCCAACTCCAAGCCTTGCATCGCTCTTTACGACCTCTTCGCCAAGCTTCACCTCATATCCTAGCTCGCTAAGCCTTTTTGCCAAAACCGCAGTCGTAAAAAAGGTAAACCAACCAGTTTCTGGGTGCGAGTGAAAGTATCTGCGATCTTTGATCATATCCTCTTTTAAAGATAGTGCTAATTTTGCTATTTTGTCCATGACTACTCCTCGTTTGAAAGTCTTATTAGTGCGTTTGTTAAAATTTTAGTTGCCATAACGGCGTCATCAAAATTTATCGCCTCTTTGGTGTTGTGGCTGATGCCATCTACGCAAGGGATAAAGAGCATGCCAACGCTACTTGCAAGCTTGGTTAAATTCATCGCATCATGCCCAGCCCCACTTGGCAGTGTAAGTGTTTTTACGCCAAGTTTTGTGGCTTCATCTTCAAGTAAATTTATGGCATGTTCGCTTAGTTTTACAGGCTCGTCACTACTTAGCTCTCTTATCTCGTAGCTAAAATTTAGCTCACGGCTTAGCTCCTCCACGAAATTTCTAAGCTCTAAATTTAGCTCTTCAAGGCTAACTTTGTCGATATCTCTTAGATCAACGCCAAGCCTTGCCTCGCCTGGTACGACGTTTAAAACGCCTGGTTTTGCATGTACGTAGCCAACGGTCGCGACGGCTGTTTTTTTGCTTTTAGCAAATTTATTTGCAGCGATTATGATATGTGAGGCAGCAAGCAGGGCGTCACTACGCATATTCATAGGAGTTGCGCCGCTGTGATCAGCCTTGCCCTGTATTGTGATCTCAAATCTAATAGGCGCAGCGATACCGCTCACCACGCCAACGCTTATGCCGCTTCGCTCTAAAACTGGGCCTTGCTCGATGTGAAGCTCGAGATATGCGTGTAGGGAGTTTTCTTTTAGTAGGGTGTCATTTAAATTTTGTGGTTTTAACCCAGCCATACTCATCGCCTCAAATAGCGATATGCCGTCTTCATCTTTTAGCTCGTGAAGTCTTTGCTCGCCAAGTTTGCCGCTTATTATCTTGCTGCCGATAGTCGCTGTCTTAAAGCGGCTTGACTCCTCACAGCAGAAATTTATGAGCCAAAGTGGGCGTTTTAGCTTGATGCCAGCCTCTTTTATCGCCATTAGCGCCTCAAGCCCAGCCATAACGCCAAGTGTGCCGTCGTAAAAGCCGCCATTTGGCACGCTATCTATGTGAGAGCCCACGCAAACTGGCTTCGAGTCTGCCTCGCAGCCATCGTCATATATGGCGTAGATATTGCCAACGGCATCTTCTTTAAGCTTAAAGCCATTTTTTTCTATCAAATTTATAAGAAATTTTCTTGCTTCAAGGTCCTCTTTGCTAAAGGCTAGTCTTGTTAGCCCACCACCTTTTAGTGCTCCAAACTCGCTTATAGCGTTAAAATTTCTCTCAAATCTTTTAGCGTCTATCATCATAAATCCTTAAAATATAAAGCCAATCTTAAAAAGATTTATTACTTTAAGCATTTTACATTTTGTTTTATGATTTGAAGCTGAAAAAGTGTGAGAATTTTAGAATTAACCTTTTTGAAGTTTTTCGTGTATACCTTTTATGATCTCTGAAATCTTTTGCATCATTTCAAGTTTATGCGGCTTGTGAGAATTTTTGGTATCTTCACGAAATTTTTCATAGTATTTAAGTTTCAGCTTTAAAATAGCCTCTCTCAAGCTCTCTTCACTAGACGCTACTTTTGCGCTATCATCTACATATATCTCTCTAACGAACACTGCATTAGCTTCAATTTTTGGTGCTAGAGCTGCTTGAAAATAGTTCTTGTGGTGCAAAAAGAATTTCTCTTCAAGCTCACTAAGAACGATATTTTCATATGTTTTATTTGCGAGCATACTTTTTAAAATACTAAATTCCAAAATATCAGTCTTTGTTTTTTTCTGTAAATTTTGTTCAGTTTGTCTATTTGCATTTGCAAAATTTTGACTTTGTGTACTGCTATGTCTTTGATTACTAAGGCTAAATGTACCAACTTCTATCTTAAGCAAATTTGCAACAAGGTTTTCATAGCTATTTGAGATCACTGGTTTTAGCGAATTTGTAAATTCCATTATCTCTTCTAAGCACTTTTGCTTTTGTACTGGACGCGATATATCGTATTTTTTAACGATTTGTTCGATATAAAACTCACCAAGCTCAGTCCCAGAGTCAAACATCTCTTTTAGCTCTTCGCTCCTACCAGCAAAGACCATATCAGCAGGATCTGCACCTCCTTTTATAATAACCACGCTTCCATCTATTTCATTTTGAGATAAAAGACGAGATGACTTTATAGCCGCATTTATGCCAGCACCATCCCCGTCAAAGCAAAGCACTACGCTTATCTCGCCCCTTTTTAAAAGCGGCAAGTGGCTTGTAGTAAGTGCAGTGCCAAGCACGGCAACAGCATTTGTAAAGCCAGCGTAGTGAAGCATAATGACATCAAGATAGCCCTCTGTTATTATTATCTGTTTTTTTTCAAAGATACTTTGCTTAGCCAGGTGGTAGCCATAGAGTAGCTTTGACTTATCAAATACCACACTTTGTGGCGAATTTACATATTTTGCAGGGTGATCTGAGATCGTTCTGCCACCAAAGCCAACTAGCCTTGTCGTGTGCGAGTAGATGGGAAATGTTATGCGCTCGATGAAACTAGCGTAAATTCCCTTCTCATTTTGCTTTACGATGCCAACTTCAAGCGCCTCTTTAGGCTCGATATTCTCATTTTGCAAAAGTCTAATAGTACTAGCGCTATCTCCAGCCCAGCCAAGTTCAAATTTCTCTATCATCGCATCATTTATACCGCGCGAATAAATATATCTCACAGCGGCTTCATGTTTAAAAAATTCGCTCCTATAAAAGGCATTCGCCTTTTCTAAAATGTGCTTATTTTCTTTTTGCGTTGGCGCTTTATCATTTGTATATTCGAGGCTAAAATTTACAAGACTAGCTATTCTCTCGATAGCCTCTGGGTAGGTTAGCTTTTCATAATCCATCACAAATTTAATCGCATCTCCACCAGCCTTACAGGCAAAGCAGTGAAAAATTTGTTTGCTTTGACTTATGCTCATACTAGGATTTCTATCATCGTGAAATGGGCAGACACACTTATAGTTTGCACCCATCTTTTTGACTGGCAAAAAGTGTTCTATGATGTCAACGATATCAATTTGATTTTTAAGTTTTTCAATGGATTTTGGATCTATCATAAGCAAAATTATACAACTGCTTTGTTATAATTAAAGTAAAATTTTATTACAAAGTACGAGCGTGGATATTTTTTTCATTGGGCACAGAGATCCGATATTTAGCCTTATTATTCTATTTAGTATCATCTTGATGATCGCAGCTTTAAGCTATGCTTGGGGCATATTTTCAAGTAAAGATGAGAAAAAACGTATCGAAAAATTTATCAAGAAATTTGACAGCAAGGATGGCATAAGCGACGAGCACAAGCAGATGCTAAAAAGCCCAGAAGTAGATATACCAAGCCTTAGCATGCTAGGTCAAACCTTTGCTAAAAATGGCGACTTTGAAAAATCAATCGGCGTCTATCTCATCGCACTTGAAAAGGTAAAAGATAAAAACGAGAAGGAATTTATCCTAAACGAGCTTGGAGAGGTCTATTTTAAGGCTGGATTTTTAAAAAAAGCTAGCGAAGTCTTTGAAAAAGCTCTTGAGCTAAGTCCTAGAAATGTCCTCGCACTGCGCTTTTTAACGATGATAGATGAGAAGCTTAAAAACTACAAAGAAGCCCTTTATGCGCTAAATTCTCTTGAAGAGCTAGGGACAAATGTAAAAGATCAAAAGGCCTATATAAAGGCGATCAGCACGCTTGATGATAGAAATTTAAGCTTTAGCGAAAAGGTAGAAATTCTCTCGCACCTCAGTCAAAATTTTGAGCTCTTAAAGCGCATGATCTTAGCGCTTTTCATAAGGCACAATGAAAATTTAGAAAATTTAAAAGATTTTGCCAAATTTGAAGATGTGCTAGACCTGCTTTATAACCTAAAAACGCCTATAAATTTAGACGATGCAAAATACAAATCCCTCTTTTACGCAAAGGGCGATATAGAAGGTCCATGCGAAATTTACGGCTTTGAGCTAAATGTCATAAAAAGGCTAAAGGACGCTAAATTTGACGCGGCTGGGCTAAGCTTTAACTACGTTTGCAAAAACTGCAAAAACTCGTTTCCTATGCACTTTTACCGCTGTCCGGTCTGTCACGAGCTAGGAAGTGTGAAAATTTTATCCCACATCACAGAAAAAGCAAGTGAAGATAGTAACACTTTTTAGTGATGGCTCATGCCTTGGAAACCCTGGAGCTGGCGGCTGGGCTTATATATTGAAATTTAACGAAGCGCAGAAAAAAGCAAGCGGCGGCGAGGCATATACGACAAATAACCAAATGGAGCTAAAAGCTGCGATAATGGGGCTAAAAGCGCTAAAAGAGCCCTGCGAAGTGAGGCTCTTTACAGATAGCTCATACGTGGTAAATAGCATAAATGAGTGGCTTGCAAACTGGCAAAAGAGAAATTTTAAAAATGTAAAAAATGTCGAGCTTTGGCAGGAGTATTTAGAGATTTCAAAGCCACATAAAGTCGTGGCTATCTGGGTTAAAGGGCACGCTGGACACCCTGAAAATGAGGAGTGCGACCAGATGGCAAGGGATGAGGCATTAAAAATAAAAGATGAGAATAAGATATGAAAAATTTAGAAGAATTTGAACGTAATCTTGGCTATAAATTTAAAAAATCTGAGCTTTTAGAAGAGGCGCTAACTCACAAGAGCACTAAGCAGGCATTAAACAACGAGAGGCTTGAGTTTTTGGGCGATGCGGTGATGGATCTGCTCGTGGCTGAGTATCTTTTTAAGAAATTTAGCAAGATCGCAGAGGGCGATATGAGCAAGCTAAGAGCCGCGCTTGTCAATGAAAAAAGCTTTGCAAATATGTCTAGGCGGCTAAATATGGGCGAGTTTTTAAGGCTTAGCCAAGCCGAGGAAAACAACGGCGGCCGCGAGAAAGATAGCATTTTAAGTGACGCATTTGAAGCAGTGATGGGCGCTATCTACCTTGAGGCTGGACTTGATAAAGTGCGAGAAATTTCTATTAGCCTGCTTGAGCTTTGCTATCCGCAGATCGACTTTGCGCACCTTGAAAAGGACTACAAAACCGCCCTTCAAGAGGTCACTCAAGCAACCCTTGGCGTCATACCAACGTACGAGCTCATAGGCTCTTTTGGCCCTGATCATAAGAAAGAATTTGAGATAGCCTTGCTGCTAAATGGCAAAGAAATTTCACGTGCCGTTGGAAGCTCGAAAAAGCAAGCCCAACAGCTCGCAGCAAAAATTGCACTAGAAAAAATCAAAAAATAGGATAAATTTTGAATACATTTGGCAAAAAACTAACCTTAACTAGCTTTGGCGAGAGCCATGGAGTGGCGATCGGTGGCGTGATAGATGGCCTACCTGCTGGGCTAAAGATCGATACAGACTTCATCCAAAGCGAGCTTGACAAGCGTCGCCCTGGACAAAGTAGCTTCACAACGGCAAGAGATGAGGCTGATAAGATAGAAATTTTTAGCGGCGTTTTTGACGGCACGAGCACTGGGGCGCCGATAGGTTTTGCCATTTTTAACAACAACCAAAAGTCAAATGACTATGAAAATTTACGTGAGATTTTCCGCCCAGGGCATGCTGATCTTACCTATTTTAAAAAATATGGCATTAGAGACCACAGAGGTGGCGGTCGTGCGAGTGCCAGAGAAACTGCAGTAAGGGTTGCTGGTGGGGCATTTGCGCAGCTACTTTTAAATGAATTTAAGATAGAAGTTTTAAGCGGCGTGCTTGGCATTGGCAAAGTTGTTAGCGACAAGGTTGATTTTGATTTTGCCCAAAATTCGCAAATTTACGCCCTTGGCAACGAAGAGGCTATGAAAGAGGCGGTAAATAAAGCTAGAAGCGAGCACGATAGCGTGGGAGCTGTGGTTTTAAGCGTGGCTAGAGGCGTGCCAGCTGGTCTTGGCGAGCCACTTTATGATAGGCTGGATAGCGCTTTGGCAGCTGCTTTAATGGGCATAAACGGCGTAAAAGCCGTAGAGATCGGCGCTGGCGTAAATGTAAGCTCTATGCTTGGCTCAGCAAACAACGATGAGATGGACGAGCTTGGCTTTTTGAGCAACAACGCTGGTGGCATACTTGGAGGCATAAGCAGTGGGGCTGAGATCGTGCTAAAGAGCCATTTTAAGCCAACGCCTTCGATATTTAAAGAGCAAAAGACGCTAAATTTAAAGGGCGAGGCGGTGGATTTTGAGATAAGAGGCAGGCATGATCCTTGCATAGGCATACGTGGCAGCGTCGTAGCAACCGCGATGATAAGGCTGGTTCTTGCTGATATGCTCTTAATAAATGCAAGCACAAAGCTTGAAAATTTAAAGAAAATTTACGGCTAAATTTGACTTAGCCACAAAACGAGGGCTAAATTTAGAAATTTATAGCGACCAACTTGATCTTGCCTTTATATTTTTCTAAATTTGCCAAGACCCTGTGTCTGCAGTTGCTTTGAGTGGTGCCAGATGTGCCTTTGTCGCTAGTTAGGACATTGACGCAGCCATGCTTGCAAAGGCTCTTTTGCTTAGCGCTTCAGGACCATGCCATGCGCCCTCGCAGATGGCGATGACGTGCTTTGGGATGATGAGTAGCAAGCGCGCCAACTAAATTTCACCCCTACCTTAAATACTCTCACCACGTCGCCAGTTGCGATGTCTTTTTCTTAGCTTCATTTACGTTTATTAGCATTGGCTCTTTTGCGCTCAGCTTGGCATAGTTTCTGATCACGGAGTTATTTTGGTATCTTTAGCGCGTGGTCTTTGCACTCAAATTTAGCCTTTTTTATAAAAGATTTTTATTAAAATTTTAAGCCATTTCAAACAAAATTTACAAACTAACTTTTACCAAATTTCATCTATAATCCTCTCATGAAAAATGAAAATCCAAAGAGCAAAATTTACGCCGTTATCGACCTAAAGTCCTTTTATGCCTCGGTTGAGTGCGTGGAGCGCGGGCTTGATCCATTTAAGGCTGATCTAGTCGTGGCTGACGCTAGTCGTGGCAGTGGCGGCATCTGCTTAGCTGTTAGCCCTGCGCTTCGTGCAAAAGGGGTGAAAAACCGCTGCAGGCTCTTTGAGATACCAAGGGATATCAAATTTATCATCGCGCCACCTAGGATGCAGTTTTACATCGACTACGCCGCAAGGATCTATGAAATTTATCTAAAATATGTCTCCAAAGAGGACATCTACGTCTATTCGATCGATGAGTGCTTCATAGACCTCACTTCTTACTTGAAGTTTTACGCTCTTGGCGCAAAAGAGATGGCGAAGATGATGATGGATGAGATATTAAAAACGACTGGAGTGACGGCGACTTGTGGCATGGGGACAAATTTATACCTCGCAAAGATCGCTCTTGATATACTAGCAAAGCACCAAGATGACGGCATCGCCTATCTTGACGAAGAGCTTTATAAAAAGCAGCTCTGGACGCATCAGCCCCTAAGTGACTTTTGGCGTATCGGTAAGCAAACTAGGCTAAAGCTCGAAAAATGCGGCATCTTTTGCATGAAAGATATCGCAAATGCGCCAAAAAGCCTGCTTGAAAAAATTTTTGGCGTCGATGCCTACATCACGATCGATCACGCAAACGGCATAGAGCCAACGACGATAGCTGATATAAAGGCCTATAAACCAAGCACGAAGTCCTACTTTAGCTCGGAAATTTTGCCTAGAGACTACGAGCGCTGCGAGGCGGTGATCGTGCTAAAAGAGATGGCTGACAGGCTCGCACTTAGGATGATAAACAAAGATGTGAGGGCGAGTGGGCTAACGATAAATGTGAGATTTGCCGATAAGCTCGAGCCGCAGCAACGTGCAAGCGTGAGGTTTAAAACGCCAACAAACATCTCAAGCGTGCTGATGAGCGCGGCTGAGGAGCTACTTTTAAACAAGATAAAAAATATCGGGCTAATCAGGCAAATAGGCATATCTGCAAACGATGTGGTGAAAGAAAATTTGGTTGAGTTTAGCCTATTTGAAGATGACGCCAAAGAAAAAGCGGTGCTAAAGTCGCTAAATTTGATAAAAGAGAAATTTGGCAAAAACTCGATCCTGCGCGCGATCGACCTGCTGCCAGAGGCGACTGGGCAAGATAGAAACAAAAAAATAGGAGGGCACAAGAGCGGTGAGTAAAGATAGGGCGAAAATTTTTAGCTCGTTTAATCCTCTTTCTACATTAGAGCGAGCCTTGCGACAAAAAGAGCGAGAAAAATGCGAAAAACTAGAGCTTGATGAGAGCAAAGTCGATGAAATTTTAAAAAAATTAAGCGAGATAAAGATAGCTGATGAGGTACGTGTGAGCTACCACGACGGCTTTACTTACGTAAAAACTAGCGGACTAGTCTCGGATGTAAATTTTAAAGACAGAACCCTCATGATCGTAAAAACTAAGATCAAATTTGAAGATATAAATGAGGTGGAGATAGTTAGAAGACATTAAACCATTTTAAAATTTAGCCCCCAAGCGAGGGCTAAATTTATATAAATTCTACAAAGATTGCAAAATTTTTGGTTTAGAAAACGCAGTGATCGGCTTGATCTCGCCTTTATATTTTTCCAAATTTGCAAGGATCGTGTGTCCGCAGTTGCTTTGAGCGATGCTAGATGTGCCTTTATCGCGAGTTAGGACATTGACGCAGCCATGCTTGCAAAGGCTCTTCTCGCCTAGCACTTCAGGATCGTACCATGCGCCTTCGCATATGGCGATGACATGCTCTGGGATGATGTCGGTGACTAGTGCGCCAACCAAAATTTCGCCCCTGTCGTTAAATACTCTCACCACGTCACCAGTTGCTATGCCTTTTGCTTTGGCGTCATTTACGTTTATAAGCATTGGCTCGCGCGCGCATACTTCAGCGTAGTTTCTGATCACGGAGTTATTTAGCTGTGAGTGGAGGCGGTATCTTGAGTGTGGGGTTGTGACGCTAAATGGATACTTTTTAGCTTTTTCGCTGCCAAGCCACTCAAACGGCTCGATCCAAGCAACGTGCGGCGCAAAGTCTTTGTAGCCAAATTTAGCGATAGTTGGAGAGTAGAGCTCTATCTTGCCAGATGGCGTGCCTAGGCGGTTTTTGTGAGGATTTTCTCTAAAGGCACTAAGCCTTGTGTAGTATCTGCTCGCTTCGTCATCTTGCTCAAATCTAACATATCCCTCTTTCCAAAACTCATCAAAGCTTGGCATCTTGACATTTATGCCCTTAGCTTGCTCGGCTGCGTCTGCGTAAAATTCTTTCGCCCAGCCAAGCTCATCTTTGCCCTCTGTAAAGACCTCTTCTCTGCCCCAGCGTTTGCAGATTTGTGAGCAGATCCAGTAATCGCTCCTGCTCTCGCCCATAGGCTCTACGACAGGCTTGTAAGCCACGATGTACTCGTTTGTAGGCACGCTTTGGTTGATGTCATTTCTCTCGACTTCAAGGGCTACTGGCAAGACGATGTCGCTTAGTTTTGCTGTGCTTGTCCAAAATGGCTCAGCTGTTATTACGGTGTCAAATTTACGCCACGCTTTTACGGCGTTATTTACGTCTTGATGCCTTGTAAACATCGATCCAGACGCCATGTAAGCCACTCTCATGTGTGGTAGCTTGATCTTTGAGCCGTCATAGTCTATCTCTTTGCCAGGGTTTTGCAAAGCCTCGATCGATCTTGAAGATGGGATAGTTACGTTTTTAAATTTCTTCCAAGGAGCGCCATCTACGTTGTCGTATTTCTCGCTTATGCTAGTGCTGATGCCTTTTAGTGACGGAGCGATCTTGTCTGTAGCGCCATTTGAGTAGTAGAGGTTAAACTCAAAGCCAAGACCCTCTTTGCCTATCTGACCTAGCATCGCACTAAGCGTTACTATGCCCCAAAAGCCCATCTCGCCGTGATCTTGTCTTTGAAGCGACCTGCCTGCGATGATGACGCTTGGCTCTTTTGCAAGTGCTGTTGCAAATTTAGCGATATCCTCAGCTTTTACGCCACAAATTTTGCTCGCCCAGTTGATATCTTTTACCACCTTGTCGGTTGTACCAAGTAGGTAGTCTTTAAATTTATTAAAGCCAACTGTGTATTTTTTGATAAATTCTTCGTCGTAAAGCTTGTTTTCATATAGATAGTGGCACATGCCAAGCATCATTGCTACGTCGGTATTTGGACGAACGATGATAGCTTCAGAGTCAAGGTATCTTGTGGTGTCGTTTTTAAAGACGCAAACACTATAAGTTTTTATACCTGCCTCTTTTATCTTTTTGATGCCAAGATAGCCATCATGTGTTGGTGGCTGCCATGAAATTTGATCAGTTACAAGTGGGTCAGTGCCCCAAAATACAACATTTTTAGCGTTTTTAGCGATAGCCTCCCACTTTGTCGGAGCATCATAAACGGCGCTGTTGCCTAGGACGTGAAGCATGATAACAAGGCCAGCACCCGTTGAGTAGTCGCCGCTCTCTTCTACATATCCGCCAAGCACTTTTAGCATCCTGTGACCAACAGTCCTACCCCAGCTGATCTTGCCGCTACCGCCCCACCAGTAGCACTCGCCGTAGATGCTCTCAGGGCCATACTTATCAAAATTTTCTTTTAAGGCTTTTGCTGCTAGATCAAGGGCAGTATCCCAGCTAACGCGCACAAATTCCTCTTTGCCACGAAGCTCGCTCTTTGCTGCGCCTTTTGCTTTTAGATAGCTCTTTCTTACGTATGGATAGAGCACGCGGCTCTCGTTTTGGATGAGGTCTGGCAAGCTGTTGTTCATGGTATTTGGGAATTTATCGCCCTCAAATGGATCGACTGAGACGATTTGGTTTGAGTTGGTATTTGCCCAAAATAGCCCAAATCTATTTGCGCCAAAGGTCTTGCTTTGATCAAAGATGGTCTTTGTCACACCCTCTATCTTGTTTGCCTGCGCCGCTGTGGCAGCAAGTGCAGAAAATTTTATAAAATCTCGCCTTTTCATATTTTCTCCCTTATGAAAATTTATTTTACTTTTTTGGCATTGTGTTGTAGGTATTTAAGCACTAAATTTAGATCAGTTTCATCAAGTGCAACAAATTTCGCATCGACCATACCAGATAAATTTGCTGGCCACTGAGCAGCTGTAAAGCTGTTTGGCTCGTGCAGCCTGTGACATGCTGAGCAGGTCTCTTCGTAAATTTTCTTTGCCTTTGCGTAAAGCTCTTTTTGGTTGCCACCAAGCGCGTCATTTGGCACTTCATAAACGCCATCAGCTTGGTACCAAACCTCGCCGTAGTCATCTTCAAGATCTTTTACTTTTTTGAAATTTGCCTCGCTCTCGTTATCAAAAGCTACAAAGACTTCAGGATCTTCTACGCTTCTTTGAAGCTGAGCCAAGTAGTTTGCCGACACAACACCACTAACCTTGATCTTGCTCGTTTTATCGCCTTTTTCTAAGACTTCAACTGGCGTTAAAACCTCGATCTTACCGATCATCTTGCCATCAAGTGTAATGTTTGCGTCTTTTGCGATCACATCAGCACCAAAGGCAAGACTACAAGCTAGCACTGGGGCTAAAAATAGCATTTTCATTTGACAATCCTTAAAAAAAGAAATTAAATGAATTTTATAACCAGCACGCTTAAAATTATATTGCTATATTTTGAGAAAAGTGAGTATTTTAGGGGATTTGAAAGGGCTAAAGTAAATTTAAGATAAAATTTTCGCTAGCCCCTTTGGCTGGCACCAAAGGGAATTTGCTAGCAAATTTGGATTATAGTTTTGCTTTTCTTTTGCGCTCTGTTGGGTCTAAATAGCGCTTGCGAACGCGGATATTTATAGGCGTAACCTCGACTAGCTCGTCGTCCTCTATCCACTCTAGCGCGCGCTCAAGGCTTAGTTTTCTAGGCGGGACAAGTTTGATCGCATCGTCACTACCACTTGCACGCACGTTTGTTAGGTTTTTGCCCTTGATAGGATTTACATCAAGGTCGTTTGGACGGCTGTGCTCGCCGATGATCATACCCACATAGACCTTTGCTTGCGGATCAAGAAATAGCACGCCACGATCTTGCAAGTTAAATAGCGAATAAGCAAGCGTTACGCCGTTTTCCATAGAAACTAGCGCGCCGTTTGTTCTGTGCTCGACGGTGCCGCTTAGTGGTCTAAACTCCAAAAAGCTGTGGTTCATAACACCCTCGCCTTTTGTATCAGTCAAAAACTGGCTTCTAAAGCCGATAAGGCCGCGCGCTGGGATCTCAAATTCGATCCTTGTTTGTCCGTCGCCTGTTGGGTTCATAGAGACCATTTCGGCCTTTCTTTTGCCTAGTTTTTCGATGACTGTGCCTGTCGTATCATCAGGCGCGTCGATCACTAAAAGCTCGTATGGCTCGCATTTTATGCCGTTTATCTCTTTTACGATGACCTCAGGTCTGCCAAGTAAAAACTCATAGCCCTCACGGCGCATATTTTCAGCCAAGATAGTGATCTGAAGCTCGCCACGGCCGCTTACTTTAAATTTACCCTCGCCGATGTTTTCATACTTCATCGCGATATTTGTCTTCATCTCGTTTGCAAGGCGCTCATCGATCTTGTTTGATGTAACGTGTTTGCCCTCAGTGCCTGCTAGTGGGCCGTCATTTACAGAAAATACAACGCTAAGGGTTGGCTCTTCGATATGGAGTGGATCAAGCGGATGTGGGTTGTTTGGATCAACGACGCTATCGCCAACGTCAAGCGCGTCAAAACCAGCGATCGCTACGATGTCACCAGTGCCAGCCTCGTTTATATCGATCCTATCAAGTCCCATAAAGCCGATGAGTTTTGAAATTCTACCAGTTGTTTTTGTGCCATCAGCCTTTGCAAGCATGACGTTTTGGTTTTTAGCTATCTTGCCGTTAAAAATCCTCGCGATGCCGATCTTGCCGACGTAGTTGTCATAATCAAGCGTGAAAACTTGAAGCTGAAGTGGGTTCTCGTCGCTGCCGCTTGGAGCTGGTACGTGAGCTAGGATAGTCTCAAAAAGTGGCTGCATATCTTTGTTTTCATCACTTAGTTTTAGCTTTGCGTAGCCATTTTTAGCAGCTGCATAAACGACTGGAAATTCTAACTGCTCGTCATTTGCATCAAGTGCGACAAAAAGGTCAAAAATTTCATTTATAACGCGGTCTGGATCGCCTGCAGGCTTATCTATCTTATTTACGACGACGATTGGGCGAAGTCCTAGTGAGAGCGCCTTTTTGACGACGAATTTAGTTTGTGGCATAACACCTTCTTGCGCATCAACAAGTAGTAAAACGCCATCAACCATCTTAAGAACACGCTCTACCTCGCCACCAAAGTCGGCGTGGCCCGGGGTGTCAATGATGTTAATCTTTGTATCTTTGTAGCGAATGGCGGTGTTTTTAGAAAGGATCGTGATGCCACGCTCTCTTTCGATGTCGTTGCTATCCATTACACGCTCGCCAAGGTTTTGATGCTCGTTAAATGTTCCTGACTGCTTCAAAAGCTCATCAACCATTGTTGTTTTACCGTGGTCGACGTGCGCGATGACGGCTATATTTCGTATCTTTTCCAAATTTTTCTCCGTTTATTAGTTTGATATTTTTCGCTTTATCAGTTTTAAAATAGGGGCAGATTATAGCCAAATTTTTATAAATTTTAAGCTGATATCAAGAAATTAATTTTTGGAATAGATTTTGCATGTAAGCGTTAAGTTTTTAAATTTAAAGGGATTAAATGCAAGCTTACACAGCGAAAAACAACGTAGATTTGCTAGCTCCAGCGGCTACTAAAAAGCCTGCGGCTGCGAAGAAGTCTCAAAACAACGGCGAGTTTTTGTCGATGGTTTTGGATGCGGCTGCGAGCAAGGCAAATAGCGGTCAAAAGATCACCGAAAAGGATGTCAAAGAGATAGTAAAAACTGTTGATATCCAAAAAGAGACGATAGAAAAGGCGCAAAACGAAAGCGTGGCAAAAATTTCAGCCGCACTTGAAGAAAATTTGGACGAAGATACAAAAAATGAGCTCTATGAAAATGCAAATTTCATGCAGCTTTTGCAAGTTTTAGAGATACTAAATGGCAATGAAAAAGTAAGCAAATTTCCAAATTTCAGCGACAAAATAGCAAATTTCTTAAGTGTGCCCCAAAACGTCGAAGAGCTTAGCAACGTTAAAAGCGTTAGCGATCTTATCGACCTTGCTAAGAAATTTGACCTTGGCCTTGAAAATATAGAAATTTCAAATGAAGATGTGCCAAAACTAAACGAGATGTTTAAAAATTTAGGCAAGCAGGAATTTTTCACACCGATAAAGACCGAGGACAAGCCTTTTTATCTAAAAGAGCTAAAAAACGAGGTCGAGCAAACTATCATCAAAAACGAGCCAAAAGAGGTCGTAAAGCTTGATACTTTGCTAAAAGAGGTAGTGGCAAATCCAGTCAGCGAAGTTAAAAATTTAGTCAAAGAAGAGCCTAAAAAGCTAGATGATAGTGAAGTAAAGCTTGATGATGAGATAGTGGATATTGAGCCAGATGAGCAGCCAAAAGAGCCAAAAGTAAAGGTAAATTTACACGAACAAAAGGCGCAAAAAGCCCCAACTCTTGAGTCGCTACTCTTTCCAGAAAGAGAGCAGATGAGCGAGGCTGAGCCAAGCGAGGAGACCTTTAGCAGCGATAATAAATCAGAGCTAAATCAAATGGTAAAAGATATCGCAAACAGCGCTAAACACCAGCTTCAAACAAAGGCAGAGATAAAAGAGACGCTTAGCAACTTCTCTTCGACGCTAAAAGAGCAGGTGCAAAACTACAAAGCGCCGATCACTCGCTTTAATATCACGCTTAATCCGCTAAATTTAGGCGAGGTCGAGATCACGATGGTTAATCGCGGCAATAATTTGCATGTAAATTTTAGCTCAACCACAGCTACGATGAACCTCTTTTTACAAAACCAAGCTGAATTTAAAAACAGCCTTGTAAATATGGGATTTACCGAGCTTGAAATGAATTTCTCAGATCAAAACCAAAGACAAGAAAAAAGAGAACAAGCAAAGAACAAATATAGCTCAAATCAAAGCGACGAGAGCGAAAATGCTCAAGCGGAACAAAGCTTGCTTGAGCTAGTAATACCAAGATATATTTAGGAGAGATTATGGCTTCAGTTTCAGATATAACTACACAAACAACGCAACAAAAAAATGCCGAGAAAAAGGCAAAAGCAAGACAAGACGCTGCAGCTAGCACAGGAACTAATCCAAATGGACAGCTAGATAAAGATGCATTTATGAAGCTACTTTTAACCGAGCTTCAGTACCAAGACCCAACAAGCCCTATGGATACTGAAAAGATGCTAACGCAAACTAGCCAGCTAGCATCAGTCGAGATGCAAGAAAATACAAACAAAGCGATGAAAGAGCTAGTAAGTCAGCTAAAATCAAACGCAAATGCCTACGCTATCTCAGCCCTTGGCAAGATGGTCTCAACTGGCTCAAATGCAGTCACACTAACAGATGAGAAAAAAGATGCAAAATTTGCGCTTTATTTTAAGACAGATCCTGCAATTGGCAGAATTGAGATTAAAAATGCAAATGGTCAAGTCGTAAGAACAACTGATCTAAATGAGACAAATGCAGGCGTTCATAACCTAGCTTGGGACGGCAAAGACGCGTCTGGCAACCAAGTGCCAAATGGCTCATACACCATTTCAGCGACTTACACTGGCAAAGATGGCAAAGAGTATAAAACGCAAGTAGGCAACTACCCAGTCGAGGCGGTGAAATTTGTAGATGGCAAGGCTATGATGAAGGTAGCTGGCGAATACGTTTCAATGGATAAAGTATCTGAATATTACGAGGGCTAAAAGCCATGATGAGAGGTTTTTACAACGGGGTTAGCGGCATCAAGACGCAAAGCTTTGGCATGGATGTTTGGTCAAACAACATCTCAAACATAAACAATGTCGGCTTCAAAGCTTCAATCCCTGAGTTTAAAAATTTAATAAACCAAAACCTAGTCTCAGCAGGCAGTGGCCCAACTAGCGATCAAGTGGGACTTGGAGCTACTAAGCAAACGACCGCGCTTGACATGTCAAATGGTAGCTTTCAAAGCACTGATAACAACTTTGACCTTGCCATAGGCGGAGATGGCTTCTTTGGCGTTGTCGATAAAACAGGCAAAAACTACTACACAAGAACAGGCACTTTTGACATAGATGCGGCTGGAAATTTAGTAGATACTAGGGGAAATATGCTGCTTGGCACGCTTGCAAATTTCACTCCAACCACGCCAAGTGCAACCGCTCTTAAAAAATATGGTCAAACCTCAAGCGCCCCACAAGCTTACACAGTCTCGCAAGAAGAGCTAAGTCTTGGCGATCCTGGCTCACAAAAGGGCATAACACTGCCTCATTTTTTATTTATGCCAGCTGAGGCTACTACAAACATCAGCCTAAAAGGCAACCTAAACTCAACCCGCATAACAGATAAAAAAACGACAGCACTTGATGCTAGCCAATACGCCTACACGCTTGATAATACAAACAAGACGATCTCGCTAAACGGACAGATCCCACTAAGCACCACATCTCTTGGCGCAAAAGCTGGCGACAGCGTGGTCGTAAAAGTAAAAGATGGCGATGGTAAATTTAGCGAGTTTTCAACCACGCTTGAGGGTGACGGCACTTGGCAGATAAACGACAAGAGCCTTAAATTTATGGATTTTGCAAATTTAGAGGTAAATGCTGAAGTCATCTCGCTCGTTGAAGTGCCAAACAAAGAGAAACTAACCTCTGATATCTACAACGCAGACGGCACAAAGAGCTTGGTCACTATAAATTTAACCAAGCAGATCCCACAAACTGGCGACCAGACTATCTGGGACGCGGTGGCGACGATAACTGATGCTAGCGGAGCCGTGCAAAACACAGCAATGGGCTCGCTTACATTTAATGGCAGTGGCAGGCTTGTGGCAAATACACTAACAAGCGTTGGCGGCGTAAATTTAAACTTCGAGGGCGACGGCGATGCGGACGTTTATAATGGCATGACAAGCTCAGCAAACGCCAGAAAAGATTTCAACATAAAAAGAGATGGCTACGCTGAGGGGCTTTTATCAAAGTATAGCGTCGATGACCGTGGCAACATCATGGCAAATTTCGACAACACTAGAGCATTCCCCGTGGCAAAAGTGGCGCTTTATCACTTCATAAACGACCAAGGCGTGGCAAAGGTTGGCGACAATCTTTATGAAGCCACAGCCAACTCTGGCGAGCCATTTTTTTACAAAAATAAAGCTGGCGAGACCGTTTATGGGGCGCAAATTTTAGCAAACAAACTTGAGATGAGTAACGTCGATCTTGGTCAAGCACTAAGCGAGGTAATCGTCACGCAAAAGGCCTACGAAGCGAGCGCAAAAAGCATCACGACAAGTGATGAGATGATACAAACTGCTATCCAGATGAAGAAATAATCTTCATCTTGGCTATTTTTGATGATAAAATCTTAAAAACTTAAAGTATTAAAATATTTTTAAATTTGCGAGTAGAGTTTGACCTCGTTTATCAAAAACTCATAGACTCTTTGCTGCACTAAAATTTCCTCCTCGCAGCCACTCATTAAGCGGCGAAGGTGCGAAAAGTCTATCTTTTTAGCATATCTTTTGTGGTCTTTCATATCTTTATCTATGCTTAAAAGAAGCGTGTCAAGCGTGATCCTATCGCTTCTTTTGATCCTTGCCACGTACTCTCTAACGGTTTGGATTAAGAAGTCTTTTCTAGTCTGATCGTTTTCATAAATTTCACTTACGATGTCGTTTAAAATGAAAAAATCATCCTCATCTGGGTCAAATTTAGCCGAGATGATTGCAGCAAAAATTTTTGCACGAAACTCTAAAGACTTGTGATGATAGACAAAAAAATCTCTAAAGGCCGATAAAAAACGAAGTTTGATCTTTCCTGACATTGCCCTACTTTTCGTGAAATGTATGTGAGATTATATACTCTTAAAGCTAAATTTTTAAAAATGTAACTATAAAACTAAATTTAAGTATAGTTTTTGTATGATTGCGAAGCTCCTTCTTAGACCTGTGCAATGCTTTTTATGAGCACCGCTTCAGGGTGGGAACACAGCAGAGCACTTGTATTAAGTGTGTGCCGCAGTCATCTGAGAGGGGGTCTTTCTAAACCAAAATGCTCATTAAAATCATCGCAAATTTCTAAAAAATCCACTCCGTCGATCTTAGGTTTTTCGCTAAAAAATTTATACATATTATTAAAGCCGTCAGTTAGCTCTTTTGACTTGACGCCGTAGCTTATGGAAATTCCAGCTTCGATGTAGGCTGAGAGCTTGTCGCAGTATTTTAGCGCTTTGCCATCGATCGAGTTAAATTTATCCTCATTTACGTTTTCCATAGTCCCTTCGTGGCAGATGATCTTGCGCTCATAAGTTCTATTTTCAAACTCATCTTTGATAAATTTCTCGCCATCTTTTCTGATGCCAAGGATGTAGCTAAACTCATCTTTGATCTTTTCAGGCACAAATGGCAAAATCCTCTCATCAATAAGCCTCATCTCATACTCGCTAATGATCTCATTTAGCCCCTTTACGCCGTATTTTACAGGGCTTATGATATCCCTTGTAAGGCTCTCTGGTAGGTCGTGAAATAGTGCACAAAAGAAGTTATTTTCTAGCCGTTTTTTGCAAGCTTTTGCTTTGAGTGAGTAAAAGTAGCTTAGTATCGCAACAACTAGCATATGCCCTAAGACCGCAGTTTCAGGGATACGAGGCGTTTGTGCCCAGCGCTTTTGAAACCTTAGCCTGCCACTTAGATCTACAAGGCGGGCTAATTTTTGATTCATAGCGATCTTTCTAACGCCAATTAGCTCGTAATAATCCTCCATCTCCTCCTCAACCTTCGCCTTAAGCTCGTCGATGTCACTTAAAAATTGGCTCGTTTGATATACGATAGAAAATTCCCACCTCGTGGCAAGATAGCTGGCTGCTTTTAGTATAAGGCGCTCTTTTTCGTGAGTTTTGTCGTTTTTATAGTGGTTTTTAAACCTCTCCAAAAACTCGCCGTCCTCGATATCTGAGATGAGCGTCTCAAGGTTGCTTAAAACCCAGCTATTTATCTGCTCTTTTTTTGTCTTTTGGATGTGGTGAAAGACGTCAGGGCGTATGTCTGTGACTACAACCCTGCTTAAAAACTCAAAAATTCCAGCCTCGATGATGTAGTTCATGTCGGCATTTTGCTCTTGTTTTGCTATGAAATAAGCGATGATAAATTTATGAGCCTGCTTGTCAAGCTCGACTAAATTTGTCATCTTTGGATAGTCGTTCCAACGTGATATAGATGCTGCTTTAAAGATATGTTCTATAAGCTTAGCACTTATCATTATTTATCCTTTTTGACTACTTTTGGCTTCTTATCATCGGCGTAGCTTATTTTTCTAAAGCCCTCTTTATTTGAGCTTCTTCTTGGCTTGTCATCTTTTTTAAATTTATCATCTCTGCTGCCTCTACTGCTAGCGCGATCGCTTGTGCTACGTCTCTCACGCGCTTTGTCACTAAAGCTTCTCTCCCTACTTCTTGGAGCGTATTCTTTCTCTTCAGCTGGCTTTTTTACCACTAGATCAGAGCTGATCTCGATAATCGTATGGACATTTCCACGTGGGTTAAAGTCGCCAACTATCTTCATAAATTTAGGCTCAAGTTTTTTTTCTAAAACAGAGTAAATTTCATTTATACTATCTTCGTGGCTGATGTTGCGGTTCATAAAGCTATTTATATAAAGCTTTATCGCTTTTAGCTCGACAACTAGCTTATTTGGTATGTACTCAAGGTAGATCGTCGCAAAGTCAGGATAACCAGAGCGAGGGCAAAGGCAGCAAAACTCAGGCAGAGTGATCTTTATGACATAGTCCCTTGTTTGCTTATTTTCCCAGACCTCAAGGTCACTCTCTACGTCAAATTCTTTTAAAATTTTCTCGCCATACTTCATCTCTTCGCTCATTTTTTATCCTTTTTCTTTTAAATATCCAAGTGTTTAACGTCTTTTGCGTGATCTTGGATGTAGTTTCTTCTTGGCTCGACCTCATCGCCCATGAAGAGATTAAACGTATCAGAAGCGCTTATAGCGTCGTTTATATCGATCTTTAAAAGTCTTCTGTTCTCAGGGTTCATCGTAGTCTCCCAAAGCTGCTCAGGGTTCATCTCACCAAGACCTTTGTAGCGCTGGATATATGCACCTTTTTTCGCATTTTTCTCTACTTCGTCAAGCACGTCGATAACGTCACTATGCAAGTCTAATCCACGCTCTTTTATCTTTTGACTGATGTAAAGCGCCTCTTCATAGAGTGGATTTGTGAATAAATTTTCATTTACCACAAGCTCTTCTAGGCCACTTTCAGTTTGGACATAAATTCTAACCTCATCTTCGCTAACGTAGTGGTTTAGTATGTTGTGACCCTCAGCTTTTAAGAAGTCTCTTAAAATTTCAAAAATTTCATTGTAGCTTTTTGAGACGATGTCTGGATTTTCTATCATATAGCGGATCGCTGAAAGGACGTTAAAGCGTTTTTCAAGCTCTTTTAAGACGCTTCTATAAGCTGCAACGATCTTTAAGAAATCAATCAAATCCGCACTGCCAATGCCCTCTATATCAACGCCCTCGATGCCAGTTTCGATAAGAAATTCATTTAGTGCCTTTTCATCTTTTAGATAAATTTCTTTTTTACCTTTTTTATAGCGGTAAAGTGGCGGCTGAGCTAGATAGATGTGGCCATTTTCTACAACTTTATTTAAAAATCTAAAGAAGAATGTTAAAAGTAGTGTTTGGATGTGGCTACCATCGACATCGGCGTCGGTCATGATAATGATCTTATGATATCTAAGCTTTTCAGCGTCAAATTCATCTCCGATGCCGCAGCCTAGCGCTGTTATCATATTTTTTATCTCATCAGACTTTAAAATTTTATCTAGTCTTGCCTTTTCAACGTTTAGAATTTTACCCTTAAGCGGCAATATCGCTTGAAAAACTCTATCACGTCCCTGCTTTGCAGAACCACCCGCAGAGTCGCCCTCCACTAGATATAGCTCGCTGATGACTGGGTCTTTACTCTGGCAGTCAGCTAGTTTGCCAGGGAGTGTGCCTACACTCATGCTCTCTTTTTTGCGAGTTAGATCCCTAGCTTTTTTAGCCGCCTCGCGACCACGAGCTGCCATTAGGGCTTTTTCCATTATCGCTCTTGCTTCGATAGGATTTTCTTCAAAATACTTTGTAAGCACGTCAAAAACCATTTTTTGAACGATCGGTTTTACGTAGCTTGAGCCTAGTTTGCCCTTTGTTTGTCCCTCAAACTGCGGCTCAGGCACTTTTACGCTCACAACTGCGATAAGTCCCTCGCGGATATCTTCGCCAGTTATCTTTGTATCTTTTTCACGTGCAGCAGCGTTTGCTGAAACGTAGTTTGTGATAACTCTTGTAAGGCCTGCTCTAAAGCCAGCCTCATGCGTACCGCCATCTGGAGTTTTGATGTTATTTACAAAGCTTAGTAAATTTTCACTATAAGTGTCATTATAAAGCAGCGCAAAATCAACCATAACGTCATCTTCACCGCCGCTAAATGAGACTGCTTTGCTGACAGCATTTGCCTTGTTCATATCAGTTACAAAGCTCTCAAGTCCGCCTTCATAGTGAAAGCTCTCGCTTCTGCCATTTCTTTGATCTTTGAAATTTATAGTTATCTTTGGGTTTAGATAGGCTAGCTCGCGAAATCTTTTTACTAAAATTTCATCGTCAAATTCAGTTACTTCAAATATACTATCATCTGGCCAAAACTCGACTTGCGTGCCTGTGCGGTTTGTAGTTTTTATCACTTCAAGATCGCTTTGAGGGATGCCTTTTGCAAATTCTTGTCTGTGAAGCTTGCCATCACGCTTGATATTTACGATTAGTTTTTTAGAAAGGGCATTTACGACAGATACACCAACGCCGTGAAGACCGCCTGAGACCTTATAAGTGTCCTTATCAAATTTACCACCAGCGTGAAGCACAGTTAGAACAACAGTTGCAGCTGAAATTTTCTCAGTTGGGTGCATATCTACTGGGATACCACGACCATTATCGCTAATGATCGCTGAGCCCTCACGTGTAAGCTCAACATCTATCGTATCGCAGTATCCTGCCATCGCTTCGTCGATAGAGTTATCAACGACTTCGTAGATCATGTGGTGAAGACCGCTTATGTTAGTATCACCTATATACATGCCTGGGCGCTTCCTGACCGCCTCAAGCCCTTTTAGTACTTTAATATTTTCTGCGCCGTAATTATTTTCCATAATCTTGCCTTATTTTATAAATTTATTGGCATTATTACTGTTGTCAACTCTTTTGAATTTACAACAAATGCTAGAGAACTTTCATTAAATCCAAGCTCAAAATTTTCATCTTCAATACTACTTAAAAAATCAAGTAAATATCTATTTTTTATACCTATAAAGAACTCATCTTCAGCTTCTAAACCAGTTTGATAATCTATCGTTGTTTTTGCTTCTGAGTTGTCTTCTATAACGCTTTCAAATGTTATGCTCTCTTTTGCAAAAGTTATTTTCATTGTATCACTTAACATCGAAATTGTTTTGATACCATCTACCATTTTATCTCTACTTAGTTGAAGTCTTTTTCTTACTTCTTTTGGTATGACACGCTCATAGTCAGGAAATTTGCCATTTATCAGCTTTGTGAAAAACTCAAAATTTTGGCTTTGTGCGATTAAAATATTTTCATCATAATAAATTTCTATCTTGTCAAAAAATAGCTTTTGAATTTCATTTATGGCTTTTTTAGGGATTATTAATGAGAATTCCTTTTCAGTTGGAGTTTGAAATTTAAATACACTAAGTCTTCTGGTATCAGTTCCTACGATATTTATAAGATCTTTTTTAATATCTAAAAACGCTCCATTTAATTCAAATTTTGGATTATTACTATCTATACTTGGTAAAATTTTCTTTAAGCTTCTGCCTAACATAACAGCGTCTACATCGAATTTTGATTTACCTTCTATCGTTGGAAACTCTGGGAAGTCTTCAAATTTATACATAGGAAGTTTGTATTTTGAGTTTTTTTGCTTGATATAAAGATAGTTGTTAACAGTCTCAAGCATTACTTCTTCATCTTTTAAGCTTTTGATGATGTCAAGTAGTTTTTTACCATTTGCAGTTGCATAACCCTTATCAACGATCTTTGCATTGCTTAGTTTATATGCTAGTCCTATCTCATGATCAGTCGCTTTTATGTTTAAAACTCCATCTTTTGCAGAGATGTAGATGTGAGAAGTGATAGCACTAAGATCTCTTTTTTCAAGATATGGATTAGTGTTTGTTACTATGCTCTCAAGCATGTTTTTGTTTATTAAAACTTTCATTAATATCTCCCTCTTATTTTAATATTTAAATTTTTTATTTTAGTTGGTGGCGTTAAAAAGTGAAAATCACATTTCAATATTGAAATATAGCCATTTTCAACGTGAAAATGTGTACTATTTTTTTCACATTTATTCACTAAATTCATATTCTATTTTATCCTTTTGTCAAAATTTTATTTTTTAGTTCAGTTACTTTTAGGCTAAAAATTTCATTTGTTTGTATTAGTTCGTTAATTTTTTTAATATTATGACTAACGGCACTATGATCTTTCATACCAAAGTAATTTGCAATTTGTGGCATAGAATTTGTTGTGAGCATTTTTGCAAGGTAGATGATGATGCGTCTAGCCTCTACAATATTTGTGACTCTTGATTTACTTTTTATATCGCTTTGTTTTATATTAAGTTCTTTACTTACTATATCTATGATGGTATCGAAATTTATATTTTCACGTTTTTCTTTAATGAGATCTTTTAATATGCTCTTTGCAAGATCAAGTGTGATCTCCTCTTTCATAAGAGTTTTAAAAACGTTTAAATTGATGATAGCTCCCTCGATTTCGCGGATGTTATCTCCCATATTTGTAGCTATGTAGTTTATAACCTCTTTATTTAAATCGATCTTGTCAAATTCACATTTTTTGATGATGATGGCTATCTTTGTATCAAGTTCAGGTGGCGTGATATCAGCCATGAAAGCTTTGTCAAATCTTGATATCATCCTATCTTCAAAGCCTTTTAATGTTTTTGGCGGACGATCTGAAGTCATAACAATTTGACCATTTTTAGCTAAAAGTTCGTTGTAAGTGTTGAAAAATTCCTCTTGGATCTTATCTGTCTTACCAAGAAACTGCACGTCGTCAATGAGTAAAACGTCACAGTTTCTATATTTTTCACGAAATTTTGGCATTGAGTGATTATTTATGTGGCTGGTAAAATCTATCATAAATTGTTCACTAGTTACACAAATAACTGTTTTGCCTTTATTTAGGCAATGATTTCCTACTGATTGAAGTAAGTGAGTTTTGCCAAGACCAGTTGTACCATATATAAAAAGTGGGTTGTAGAGTACACCAGGCTTTTCAGCGGCTGCTTTTGCACTTAAAAATGCATATTGATTGGAAGCACCACAGACAAAATTTTCAAATGTATAGCTTGGATTTAAAATACTACTTTGAGTTTTTATTTGATTTACATTTACTTGGCTTTGTTTTGTTATTTTAGTTCTTTGTGTAGCTGTGACTTCGATATTTGGTTTGATGCCTGTTCTAACTTCGTATAAGTGGGCGATTTTATCAGAATATCTTGTATTAATGAATTTAGCCATTAATTCATTTGGTGCAGTAAAAACTATTAAATTATCATCTGAAGCTTTTTCATTAAATTTTAATTGTTTTATATAACTTTGATATTCCTCAGGTGAAATTTGGTTAGAAAGATTTTCTAAAATTTCGTCTGCTAGCAAATTTGTACGCCTTAAATTTTTAAAATATTTATAGTGATACTATCTTAAAATTAATAAAATCTTTGTTAAACTCTAATAAACTTTTTCACGGCGTGAAAAAGTCGTGAAAAAGTATTGAAAAGATTGTGATGAAAATTTTAGGAATCGATCCAGGCACGAAAAATTGCGGTTACGCGATACTTGAAAAGAGTAAATTTAAAACTACTCTTCTTGAAGCTGGGCTTATAAAGATAAAGCCAAACACGCTTCAATACCAAATAACAGAGCTTTGCGAGGGGCTTGATCTCATCTTTAAAAACCATAAATTTGACGAGGTCGCGATAGAGGACATCTTCTTTGCTTATAACCCAAAAACGGTCTTAAAGCTCGCTCAGTTTCGCGGGGCACTTAGTCTTAAAATTTTGCAGCTTCATGGCGACTTTGCCGAATACACGCCGCTTCAAGTGAAAAAAACTGTCACTGGCAAGGCAAAGGCTGACAAAGAGCAGGTGGCATTTATGGTGAAGAAAATTTTAGGCATAAACAAAGAGATAAAACCTCTTGATATCACCGATGCTATCGCGATCGCACTAACTCACGCGAATAATTTAAGAATAAACTAAATTTAATAGGAAAAATATGGCAACACTAAAAGCTTTACTAATTGGAGGCGTGAAAAACTACGGCTCCCAAAATGCGACGCAATAGGAAAATGTACCCAGCTCTCAT
>OBXQ01000145.1_pt1 | contig 58663 bp, 56 predicted proteins | sample 1476641 | NCBI WGS metagenome assembly OBXQ01 (sample SAMEA2580174, study PRJEB22360) | human gut metagenome | biome: human gut; feature: human-associated habitat; material: faeces | place: Denmark | collected 2008/2010
CCGCCAATTTCACGGCACGTTTCCCCCGGTACGCCGGAGGCCGCTACCGGCTGGGTAGGGTCACTATGATCGTCAGCCGCGGCCTGTGCCTGAACCGCCTGCCCCGGATTTTTAATCCGCCGGAGCTGGTGATGATTCATCTGCTGCCCGATTAGACGCTGCTGCGGGCTGACATATGCGGGGGCTGGGCGATTATGTTGGGCGCGGGGAGACCGGGTATGGGTCCATTTCCGTTTTAAACCTCCCCGCTCACCGCTCCGGCATCCGAAATCCCTCCAGTGCCCGGTTCATCAAATCATTAAACGGCTTCATTTTCCTAAAAATTGTTTCCGCCAGTTCCAGAAATCCATCCGCCTCCCGAATCACATCATCCGCCACCGGATATTCCAGATACCAGCTCTTATATTTCAAAAATTCCGCCTGGGGATGCTCCCTGTCATACCCCGCCGGAACCTGTTTCAGCGCAGTCCCCTGCACCTTAAAACACGCCCGGAACGCCTCGGCCTGAATCACCGTTTCCCACTCCTGCGGATGCGCGACAATATAATCCCGCACCATAGCCGTGGCCTCCTTGAACATATCCGCGAAGAGCCCTCCGCCCAGAAACGACTGTCCTCCCGGCTTAATCATCAGGTAATAACCCACCGGCACCGGCAGCTTTCCGCCGCCGGAAATATGGGCGCGAAACGCCGGATTGTAGGGAGATTTGTCGTGGCTGAAACGGGTATCCCTTGTCAACCGGAAGGTCAATTCCCCGGGCACGCAGCCAAGCACGCTCCCGTCCGTTTTCCCGATCCTGAAAATCAACTCCTGAACCAGCGCCTCAAACTCGGTCTTGGCCGCCTGATACTCCTTCTTGTGGGCGTGATAAAACTCGCGGTTATTATTCCGCTCCAATTCCATAAGATAATTCAATATCACATCTGTGTTCATAATCTCCTCCTATGCATTCGTCACCGCCGACAGCGAGGCGGAGGCCAGAAATTCCCGGAAAAACTGCCGGGTCCGCTCCGGCGACTGGTAGGTCTTTAAGAAGGAAAACCGGGCGGACAGATCGTCGATCTCCTCCATGGCATTTTTAAACTGCCGCCTCTGCTCCGGCGTGTGCTCCGTAGCCGCGGTATAGTCCAGCGCGGCCGGGTTCAAACGGTGGTTCTGAATGGCGTAATCCACCCGTTTCATGCAGCGGCATTGCCCGCCGCCGTACTCCCCGCAGTAAGCGGATAGGAAATCCGCCACTTTCCCCCGGATACGGGACAGGCGTTTGCGGTAGGCCTCCGGCGTCATGTCCAGGATTTCCCCCGCGATCCGGCTGTCCAGCTTAAACATGGTTCCCAGCACGAAAATGCAGCGGCTCTCCGCGTCCAGGCATTGCAGCAGCACATTGGTACAGGACATTTTCAGCTCCTCCGCCAGAATGAACCGTTCCACGTTCTGAGTCAGGTCCGGCACCTCCTCCAGGCGCGCGTTTTCAATGTCCGCCCCGTAATACTCAAAGCTCAGCGGCCTCTGGGCGAACATGTGCTTTTTGTACTGAATCAGGTGATTGGTCGCGATGCGGAACACCCAGGTGGTAAACGCGCTCTCCCCCCGGAACGTGGCCAGGCGCGTGATCACCTTCAGCAAAATATCCTGGGCCGCGTCCTCGGCGTCGGGAAATGTCCCCAGCATACGCAGCGACAGATTGAACACCATGTCCTGGAGGTTGAGAACGATCCGCTCCAGGGCCTCCTTATCCCCTGCCACCGCTTTTTCAATACAGTTTGTCCACTCTTCATTTGATTTAATTTCCATATGATAATCCCTCCTACTACAATTAGAGCGCAGATTTTCCACTGTGTGACATAGATTCAAAGATTTTTTCAACAAATTTCATCGGTCCCGGCACTGGCCCGGTATATAACATGCATATCAGCCCGCCCGGTATTTGTCAATCAATATTTGCGGCTGCCGCATTCCCTGTCGCAGCCCCTACCGCAGCCCCGTAGCTTCCCTCGCCTCATTCCTTCCTCCCCGCCGGGCGCACAAAGAGCAGGGCCCCGCCCCCCACATCCCGGGGGCCAGTCCCTGCTCTTTCATCTCCCATATTCCATTCATCCGCCGCCGCAAACCATCTCCGTCTACAGCCGCGCCTCAAACTCCCGCAGCGCTCCCACGTACCGCTCCGTAATAATCTCCGGCCGGGTAATGGAGGTTCCCACCACCACCGCGTGAGCTCCGGCTCTCATGGCCTCCACGGCCTCCTCCTCCCGGGCGATCTTTCCCTCCGCGATAATGGGCGTGTCGGTGATCCCACGAATCTGCCGGATCAACTCCAGATTCACGGACTTCACGTCCTGGCTGGACTCGGTATACCCCGACAGCGTGGTGGAAATGATATCGAATCCCAAAGGAAGCACAGCCCTGGCCTCCTCCAGCGTGGAAATCTCCCCCATCACCAGCACCTGGGGATAATGCTCCCGAATCTGTCCCAGGATATACTCCACCGTCTCGCCCCCCGGCCGTTTTCTCGGGGTGGCGTCCAGGGCGATAATCTCCACCCCAATTTCCAGAATTTCCCTGGCGCTCTCATAGGACGGAGTTATGTAAACGTCATAGCCGTCGTAAAACTGCTTGTTGATCCCGATAATGGGAAGGTCCACCCGCTCCTTGATCTTCAGAATATTATCCGCGCCCGTTGCCCGGATGCCCGCCGCTCCGCCCTGCTTGGCCGCGGCGGCAAAAGCAGCCATAATCTCCGGTCCGTACATGGGCCAGCCCACCCGCGCCTGGCAGGAAACGATCAGCTTATGTTTTAATTGTTCCAAAATCTGTTTGTTTACCTGGTTCATCAGAAGAGTCCAACCACCTTTCCAGCGATTCCGAGCACAAAGCTCGCAATAATACAGATATACATACCCTTTTTGCGCTTGATCAGAATCCAATAATAGGACAGCACCAGCAGCAGGGGAAGAAGGCTTGGCATCAGGGAGTTGATGATATCCTGGAGCACGATCTCCTTCTCGCCGATCACCCAGACGCAGCCGATTTTCAGGTTCACAAATCCCACGATCATGGCGCCCACCACCATCATACCCACGATGGTCGCGCCCTCCACGAACTTGTCGATGATGTCGCTGCTCTTCATCTTCACCACCAGATTGGTGCCCAGCTCATAGCCGTATTTGATGAACAGCCACCTGGAACACACGTTGAGCAGCACGTTGGGGATAATAAACAGGAAGGGCCCCGCCATATTTCCGTCCAGGGCCAGGGCCGCGCCGATGGCCGCGAAAATGGTCATAAAGGTGGCCTTAAACACCGAGTCGCCGATGCTGGACAGCGGTCCCATGAGCGCCGCCTTGGTGGAGGAAATGGCCTCGGCGGAAATGGGCTTTCCGGCCGCCCGCTGCTCCTCCAGGGCCAGCGACACGCCGATTACCGCGTTGCCCGTGTAGGGATGGCAGTTGAAAAATTCATTGTGCCGCAGCATGGCTTCCTTAAAATCATCCTGGTTGGGATACAGCACCTTTAAGGCCGGGATCATGGCGTAGCAGAATCCCAGAGAGCAATAGCGCTCATAGTTAATGGTCGTCATGGAGAAGAAGGAACGGCGGAATACCTTTTTCAGTTCCTTCTGGCCCAACAGCCTGCCGGCGGGCTCCCCGTCCGCCTCGTCCTCGTCGTCAAATCCGTCGTCGTCCGCTTCCCGTCTGCGCATGGCATGCATGGCGAATACCAGGGCCAGGGCGATAATGGAGATCGCCAGCACGTTCAGCCCCAGATAGATGGAAAATACGAACCCAAGGGCGAAAAACGACCAGTATTTCTTAAAGTTCATCATTTTCAGCAGCATGGCCATTCCAACTGCCGGGAGAATGCCGGAAGCGATCTTCAGGCCGTCCGTCAGCACCGGCGGCATGGCCGCCACCACGTTGTTCACAAACTCGCTGCCGAACTGGATCGCCAGGAACGTGGGGATAAAGAACACGAAGAAAAATACCACCAGGCCGCACAGGTGCATGCGGTCCACTTTTTTGTAATCCCCCGCCTCCACGTACTTGTCCGCGCCGTGGATCAGAATAATGTTTAAGTTCCACGCGAACATGATCAGCAGCTGGGCCAAAAGCCCGATGGGCAGCGCCAGGGCGATTCCCACCTCCGCGTTGCCGCCGTTCAAGATGGCGAACACCGTGGAGAGAATTCCGGCGATCTGCGCGTTTGGCGGAACGCTTCCGCCCACGGGAATCACGCCCATGTACATCAGCTCCACGCTTCCGCCTACCAACAGACCGGTCTGCACATCCCCCAGCAGAAGGCCGATCAGCGGACCCGCGAAAATGGGCCGCGAAATCATCCAGTATCCATAACCATAATTTTCCAAAATCAACAGTGCGATAAAAATACTCAGCAGCAGCACCTGCAACGTACTCATAGCCAATTACCCTCCTCTGTAAAAACCTTACAACAGCTTCATCAAATCCTCTTCCGGGTCCGTGGGAGTGGTCCGGTTCTCCAGCCGCACGCCCAGGCTGTCAAGCTCCCGAAACATCTCCTCCATCTCCGGGTCCACATAAACGGTTTTGGAGATTTGACGCCTTCCCTCCTTGAAATACAGGCCGCCCACGTTGACCGCTTCCAGCCCGCAGCCTTTCTTGCAAATGGAAAGCAGCGTTCCCGGGTGCTTCACCACCACGAAAATCTTCCGCTTCTCATACTTTTTCAGCAGCTCCACCGCCTTGTCCTCATCGCAGATGAAGCATTTCACCCCTGCGGGGCAGGCCATCTGAAGCAGAGAGATCTGGAACTTGTCCTTTGCGATCTCGTTGTCAATCACCATGATCGCCTCGCTCTTATATGCGACGGTCCATGCGTAGGCCACCTGTCCGTGGATCAGGCGCTCGTCAATTCTTGCAATAGTGATCATCTTGTTTCCCCCTTTCTTAGCACAAAATTATCAAATCCGAAAATAAATGTCAATATTGGAAGGTAATTGCGAAATTTTCTTTCAGTTTATGAAACATGTCCCCGGATTTTCCCTACTCGATCCGGGTCTGCTGGATTTTCTTGATGCTCTCGTCGTAATCCAGGGAGCAGTAAAGGGCGTACAGAATGTCGATGATGTAGAGCTGGGCCGTCCTGGAGGCCATGGCCCCGCTGCGGAACACCGTCTCCTTGGCCGTGACGAACAGGTTGTAGTCCGCGATGCGGTTTAGGGAATTTTCCCCGCTGGAGGTCACGGCCACCACCGGAGTGCCGTTTTTCTGGAGAATACCCGCGATCTTCAGCATTTCCTTGGTCTCTCCGGAATAGGAAATGATGATGCCCACGTGGCTGGCGTCCGAGTTCACCGCCTGGACGTACTGCCGGTCGTAGAGCTGGTAGGTGATCACATTTTTCCCGATGCGCATGAATTTATACTGGGCGTCTATGGCAACCGGGCTGGACGCGCCCACGCCGTAAAAATCGACGATCACAGCCTTCTGAAGCAGCCGGGCCACCTGCATAAACTGCTTCTCATTGACCAGCACCCTGGTCTCCTCGATGGTTTTGACCGCAATGTTGGTAATCTTCTCGATAATGGCGTGGGGCGAATCGTTCTTTTCAATGGTGGTGGTGTCCAGCAGGTTCAGCTTCATGTCCTGGAAATACTTGGTCTCCTCCGCCAGCAGCACCTTCAGCCGGGCAAATCCCTTGATGTCGATCTTCTTGCACAGGCGCACCACCGTGGCCGGGGAGGTGAAGGATTCCTTGGCCAGCTCATACACCGTGTACTCCAGCACTTTTTTCGGATATTTCAGAATATACTCCCGCACCTGGTTCTCCGCCGCGGAAAGGTTGCGGTAATCTCTCAGCTTGATCAGCACGCTCATTTCAGTTCCTCCCATTTTCCTTTTTTCTCAGTATGTCACAAAACTTTCAGGAAGTAAAATAAAATTTCAACTTTTTATAAAATAATTGTTTTTTAATTTCAATGCCGTATAATGTGCTTATCAAACGTATCAGTTCAGACGGAGGAGAAGCATATGAACCTGAAATCCCTTGAAACCGAACAGAGAAACCCTAACACACGCTCCATCGACTCCATGACCACCGCCGGGATACTGGAGGCCATCAACCGCGAGGACGCGGGGATCGCCGCGGCTGTAAACCAGTGCCTGCCCCAGCTAACGCAACTTGTGGACGAAATCTGCGCGCGCCTGGAACAAGGCGGACGCCTGATCTATATCGGGGCCGGAACCTCCGGCCGCCTGGGCGTGCTGGACGCTTCCGAGTGCCCGCCCACCTACGGCGTTTCCCCGGAGCTGGTGCAGGGAATCATCGCCGGGGGCGACCGCGCCCTGCGTGAATCCAGCGAGGGGGCCGAGGACAACGCACAGGCCGGAGCCGACGACCTGCGGGCGCTGGGCATTTCCCAAAAGGACGCAGTGGTGGGTCTTGCCGCCAGCGGACGCACCCCCTATGTGATCGGCGCCCTGGATTACGCGGATTCCGTAGGCGCATACACCGGGGCCGTCTCCTGTGTGTCCGGCGCTGAAATGTCCCGCCACGCTAAAACAGTCGTGGAGGCGGTGACCGGACCGGAAGCCGTGACCGGTTCCACCCGTATGAAAGCGGGCACGGCCCAGAAAATGATCTTGAACATGATCTCCACATCCGTTATGATCAAGATGGGAAAGGTCTACCAGAACCTGATGGTAGACGTGCAGCCCACCAATGAAAAACTGGTGATCCGCAGCATCAATATTATCCGGGAATGCCTGGACTGCGGCGAGGAGCGGGCGGCGGAGCTGCTTAAAGCCTCCGGCCGCTGCGTGAAGCTGGCCGTGCTCATGGGCCTAACCGGGCTGGAACCAGAGCCCGCAAAGCAACGTCTGGAACAGGCTGGCGGACGCCTGCGCTCCGCCATCGACGCATGCACCCCGTAATTTGAGGAGGACCGAATCATGATTGCAATTTTACTTGTATCCCACGGAACCTACGCCACGGCCATGCTGGAGACGGCCCGGATGATTCTCGGCCCCCAGGAGCAGGCCGTGGCGGTGGGCCTTACCGCCGACGAAAGCCCGGACCAGCTCAGGGCAGAGCTGGTCCGGGCCATGGAATCCTTTCAGGGGACGGAGCTTCTGGTGCTCACGGATATCACCTCCGGCACCCCCTTCAACACCGTGGTGGCATTGTCCGGGCAGTATCCGTTCCGCCATCTTACCGGCATCAACCTGCCGCTGCTGATCGAGACCCTGATCTGCCGTCAGTTCGTACCGATGGAGGAGCTGATCAAATCCCTGCTGGAAAAAGCTCCTGACACATTTGTGGATGTGGACGGGAAATTCGGGGAAAGCCGGGGCGGCGGCGAGGAGTGGGATGAGGACGGGTTTTAGACCCGGAAAATACTGGAAACGCGCACCGCTGGAAACGCCGAAAAAAAGCGCCCGGGCAGCTGGATTATTCCGCTGCCGGGCGCTTTTTGGTGTTGGGGAGGGCGGGGCCGGACTCCGGGCGGGCGTTTAACCTTCCCGCACACCGCCGTCCCGTCAACTCACAATCTCCTTAAATCCTTCCCCAAACACCTCCGTGGTCTCCGTCACCATCACAAAGGCGCTGGAATCCGTCTCCCGGATAATCTGTTTCAACCGTCCGAACTGGGATCGGCGCACGGTGCACAGGAGAATCCCGGTGTCCTTTCGGCTGTACGCGCCCCGGCCGTTCATCACCGTGGCGCTGCGCTCCAGGTCCTGGATGATGCGGTCCGCGATGCGCTGGGGATACCTGCTGACGATGGTCACCATGCTCCCCGCGTCGTTTCCGTAGAGGATCGCGTCGATCACCCGGGTGCAGGCGTAGAGGGAAATCATTCCCAAAAGCCCGGACTCCACGTTCTGAAACACGAAAATGGACAGTGCCAGCACCACTCCATCCACAATGATCAGCGCCCGCCCGATGGACAGATGGGGCTTTTTCTTTTGCAGAATATACCCCAGAATGTCGCTTCCTCCGGTAGTGGAGCCGGACATGAAGATCAGCGCCATCCCCGCCCCCACGATCACGCCGCCGAACAGGCTGGACAGAAGCCGGTCCCCGGTGTACATGGGAAATACCGGCGCCACCACGAAATCCAGGATCACGGAGCAGGCGATGCAGGTCATGGCCGTGCTGACCGCGAATTTCCGGCTCAGATAGATCCAGGCCAGGATCAGCAGGGGAACGTTCACCACCATGGTCAGCACGCCCACCGGCAGCCCCGTCACAAAATTCACCATCAGCGCCAGGCCCGACGCGCCGCCCGGCGCGATATTGGCGGGCACCACGAAGCAGTGGGTGCCCACGCTGTACACAAACGAACCGGCCAGGAGACACACGATATTTCTAAATTTTTCCTGTCTTGCAGCGCTCATGGCAGCCGCCTCCTTTTTCTCAAAATGCCAATTAACTCCTCGCAACAGACCCGGCCAATGACCATCAGTCCGTACTCTGCCCGGGTCTCAAAACTTTTTAAATCAAAACAGCTTATCACCGGTATAACTCCCGCTTTTCAGCGAATTCCCGCTTTATGCTTTCCATTATTTTACAGTCTGTCAGCATATCCAGGGATGCGCCCGCCATGGCCTTGGCCCCGTAGACCACGCAGCTGTGGGCCGCCTCCGTCTTTCCCGCCTCCACATAGTCTTTGGAATGGGAGGACGTGCCCGAGGGCACGAATTTGATCCGGATACAGCTGCCCGGAAGCTCGTGCATCACATTGCCGAAATCCGTGGAGCCGGTGCGCTCCCTGGGCGGCGTGATCCCCGGCGCGCCAGCCAGCCGCGCATTCTCCACCAGGAGATCGTTTAACGTCAGATTGGGCACCTTGTTGGCCAGAGCCGGTTTCTCCGCGATCTCGCAGGTCACCCCGGCCATCAGCGCAGCCCCCCGCACAATATCCCGGAACCGCTTTGCCACCTGGTCCAGATAATCTCTGGAGAAGGAGCGCAGGGCAAAGCTTCCCACCGCCTCGGAGGGGACCACATTTTCCGGCCCCGGAAGGTTTTTCACCGTATAGTGCATGCGCACGTCGTCCCGGACGTGCTCCCGCAGAAATTCCACTCCCTGGAAAGCCAGCAGCAGCGCGTCGAACGCGCTCCTGCCCTCCTCCGGCATGATGGCCGCATGGGCCTTTTTCCCGTGGAATGTCACGTCAAAGGATGACAGCGCCAGACAGCGGATGTCCGTGCAGGTGTCCGGCCCGCCGTGCATCATCAGCGCTACGTCGATGTCTTTCAAATAACCGGCCTCCATCATATTGATCTTTCCGCCGAAGGTCTCCTCGGCGGGGGTGCCGTAAACCACCAGTGTAAACGCCTGATCCCGGCAGCAGTTTTTCAGCGCCACCGCCGCGCCCAGGCAGGCCGGTCCCTGCATATGGTGCCCGCACCCATGCCCCAGCCCGGCCAGAGCGTCATACTCGCAGAGGAGGCCGATGCGGGGGGCTGCCCCGTTTCCCACGCTGTGGTACACGGCCCGGAAGGCGCTTTTCAACCCTGCGATGGGGCGTTCCACCGAGAATCCGTTTTCCGCCAGATACCCGCATAACAGATCCGCGGCCATCATCTCCTCCCCGTCGCATTCGGGATGATCGAATATGGTATCGGCCATTTCACACAGCCGCTCCTTCTGTCTGTCTATCTCCTCAAAAATCCGTTCCTTTAACATTTTATATCATCTCCTATTATTTACATCGGTCCCAGATGAATCGCCTGGGCGATCAGCAGCATCACCGCGCCGGTAGCCAGCCACAGCAGGAAGCATTTCCACATAAACCGCATCCAGCGGTCGTAGGGAATATTTGCCGCGCCGATAATCCCCATCAGCGCCGTGGAGGTGGGCAGTATGTAATTGCAGAATCCGTCTCCGAAATTGAAGGCCAGAATGGCGGTCTGTCTGGTCATACCCAGCAGGTCGGCCAGCGGGATCATGATCGGCATCACCACCGAGGCCTGGCCGGAGCCGGAGGTGATAAACACGTTGATAATGGTGTTGGCGATGAGCATCCCGATCCCCTGGAGATAAAAGGGCACCACATTGAGGATTCCTGCCAGGGTATGAACCACGGTGTCGATAATATTTCCGTCGCCCATAATGGAGCCGATGCTCCTTGCCAGCCCGATGATCATAGCCGCGCCCAGCATATCCTTGCAGCCCGCCAGAAACTCCTTTGAAATCTCATTGGCCGAGAAACCACCCACCAGGCCCACCACAATACCCAGTGCAAGGAACACCGCGGCGTGCTCCGCCACATCCCAGCCCTTCAGGATACTGCCGTAAACGATCAGTCCCATTGCCGCCACCAGGCAGCCGATGGTGATCCATTTCCGGGGCGTCATGGTGCCGAAATCCTCCAGCTTCAGATCCTTTGCCAGGGCATTTTTCTGGTCCAGATCGTACATGGGGCTCAGCTCCGGGTTCTTGCGGATCTTGTTGGCATAGCGGATCAAAAACAGATTGGTCACCACAAAAAACACACCGAAACAGACGAACCGGTAGCCGATCCCCGAGTACAGCGGCAGATCCGCGATCTTCTGGCTGATCACCGTGGTGCTCACATTCAGCGTGCCCGTGGAAAATCCGATGGCGCCGCCCAGAATGATAATCGCCACCCCGCAGATGGAATCCAGCCCCAGGGCCAGGGACAACATCACCATCACCGGCGCGAAGGCGATGAACATGTTCACGGCCTGGGTTGTGCAGATCAGCGCGAACACCAGGGAGAGCAGCGGAATAAAAATTCCGATGTGCCCGGAAAACCGTCTGGCCAGCTTGGCGATCACCGCCTGCAGCGCTCCGGTTTTGGTCAGCATGTGAAACGCGCCGCCCGAGAACAGAATGACCATGATCAGGTCGGCATTTTTAATGAACGCATTGACTATATACTGGGTAATGAGTAACGGGTTCACCGGCGTCCGCTCCAGGCTGTTAAATTGGGACGGGTCGATCACTTTAATCCCCTGTGCGTTCTCAAACCTGGCGTACTCCCCCGCCGGAATCAGCCATGTAAACGCGATGGCGATGAGAATGATGGTGAAAATAATTACAAACGTGTGGGGCATCCGAAACCCCTTTTTTGCTTTTTCTGCGTGTTCCATACCTTGTCTCCTTTTTTAATACTTGACTCCCTACGGGCCGCGGACCAGAGGCGGACTTGCCGGATCCGGCTCCGATGTTCCCGGAGGAACTTGACTTCAGGACGGCTGAGCTCTTGACCTTCCCGGTTAATTCCAGTATAATCGTGGCAAGATCATTTGTCTAATTTATTTTTGTCTTAATTATAATAGTCAAAAGCTATTATTTGTGATAAGGAGGCCGAGTATGGATTTACGGGAACAGGAGTACGTTGTGGCGTTAGCCAAACATCAGAGTATCACCCGGGCCGCGGAGGAACTGTACATTTCCCAGCCCACCCTGAGCATTTTCCTGAACCGCCTGGAGGAGCGGATGGGCGTCCCCCTGTTCGACCGGGTGGGAAAGCGCCTGGTCCCCACCTGCGCCGGGGAGCTCTACGTCCGCAGCGCCCGGGAGATGCTGGCCATTCAAAACGAATTCCGGGGAGAGTTAAACGATATGATCAAGGGCAGCGCAGGCAGACTGCGCCTGGGACTTCATTTGCGGCGCAGCCGCTACCTATTGCCCAAGGTGCTGACCGCCTTTGAACGCTCCTACCCCCAGGTGGAGGTGACCGTCACCGAGACCAGCAGCCGGGACATGGAACAGCAGCTTTTGGACGGGGATCTGGATCTGATTCTCACCAACCGCTTTTTTCAGCGGGACAAGCTGGACGTCATTCCCATTTACAACGACCGCCTGGTAATGGCCATCCCGCCCGAACATCCCGCCTGCGCCCAGGCCAGGGATCTGCCCGGCCACCGTTATCCCTGGCTGGACTTAAAGCTTCTGGCCGACGAACGTTTTATACTCCAGGCTCCGGAGCAGTCCGTGCGCATTTTCACGGACGCCGCCTTCTCCTACGCCGGTATCAAACCCAGGCGCTGCTTTATCATTGAAAATATGGATACCGCCGTTCAGATGGCGGCCGAAGGCTACGGGGCCGCGTTTAACTATGAAAGCTATGTGCGGTACTTTGATTACGAAAAGCCGGTCCGTTTCTTTTTGGTGGGGTTTGCGGACTTCACCGTGCCCATTTCTGTGGCGTTTCGAAAGGGCGGTTATCTGCCGGAATTTATCCAAGCATTTATCCGGCTGCTGGAAACGCACTTTAACTGAAAAATTCCCAAAAAGCAGTTGACTCTCACGCTGCGTGATACAGTACGATACAGTTAAGGGAAACGGCCGGACCTGACCGCCGGCAAAGCTCCGGCCCGTTTTCCCAAACAAGCAAGGAGTGGATCGCCATGAAAACCATAAGCCAGGTGGCCGGGCTGACCGGAATCAGCACGCGCACATTGCAATATTACGATGAAATCGGGCTGTTAAAGCCCAGCGAAACCACAGCCAAGGGCTACCGTCTTTACGGCGACGAAGTCCTGGAACGGCTGCAGCAGATCCTGTTTTTCAAGGAGCTGGATTTCAAATTGAAGGAGATCAAGGAAATACTTCGGACCCCCGACTTTGACAAGCTGTCGGCCTACCGGAATCAGAAGAAACTGCTCACATTAAAGCGCGACCGGCTGGATAAGCTGATCGCACTGCTGGAGAAATTGGAGAGAGGAGAACCGTATATGAATTTTGAAGCATTCAATTTAAATGAATACATCGACGCGCTGGAACAGTTCAAGCGCGAGAACGCGGAGGAAGTTGTAAAATACTGGGGCAGCGTGGAGGACTTCGACCAATTCATCAACCGCGTCCGGGACGACCAGGACAACGTGGCCCGGCTGGCTGTCAAACAGTTCGGCAGCGTGGAAAAATACACGGAAGCCATGAAGCAAAATCTGGCCCATTTCCCGGAATTGATGGAAAAGGCAAAGAAGGTCCAGGAAAATAAGGACGACATTTTAAAACGCAGCGACGACCTGTTCCGGAAGCTGACCGCCGACCGTTCCAAATCCCCCGCCTCCCCGGAAGTCCAGGAAATCCTTCAGGAGCTGATGGATTTCACCCGCGAGACCAGCGCAAGGTGGAGCGGCGATCTGGGAGAAGGGTACTGGGACATGGTGCTGGAGGGTTATGGAAACGAGTTGATCCGCAATGTTACGGATCAAAAGTTTGGCGAGGGGGCCGCGGATTATGCGGCGGAGGCGTTGAGGGCGTATTTAAACAAATAAGACGCGTTGACGCGCGGCGTGATATTGTATAATAATTTGATGGAACCGGATTGACCGGAATCAGCACGCGCACAATACCGGAAAGCGGCGTAATGTTCACGCCGCCTTCCGGTATCTCATTGAATGTAACAGACCGCTGGCGCAGCCTGCGGACGATTGTTTCCGCTTTTGTTTCCTATACAAATATACGCATAACCAGCATCCCAAACATCGCATTGATGATACTGATTGCCAAAAGCGGCAGATAATGCTTGCTTTTTACGCCCGCCACGTTCAGCACTCTCCCAATATATTGGATCTGGGCACCCAAAAGGAAGATCGCGGGTGTCAGGATCATAATATCGTGAGCATCCAGAAGACCTTCCGTAAAAAGTCCCACCGCCACACCCACACCCCCGGCGGTTCCCATCCATGCGCTTAAAATTACGGTTGCCGCGGCTCCCGGAAGAGTAAATACCGCCATGAGAGGGTCCAAAAGCCGGCTCAGTACATCCAGAAGCCCGGATATTTTTAATACGCTGATCAGCACGTATGCCATCAGTATATTGGGAATAATGCTGTTCGTACCAATCTTCAGACCTTTTCTTGCTCCCTCAATAAAAACTTCCGTTACCATCTTTTTCTCTGTTTTCGCTCCCATTCCCCATTCTCCCTCCCGCATGTTATTCCGGACATATTTTAGATCCGCGGTATCTGTTCAGTTCCTTCACAGATACGAGCAAAAATCCATTTAAAATCGACTTCGTCGATGGGATTTTTGCCTGCAAGCTTAGATTTTTGTACAGTCAGCGCAGCAAGTGCGCAGACCTACTGAACAGTTACGATCCGTGTTCCATAAAATGCAGATACAGCCGCATCAGATTCGTCCCAAAAATTTTGAACGCCACGATTATCGTAAAGGGTATGATCATTGGCATCGTCACAGCCAGATTTCCATCAGAGCACGTCAGCGCAAATAATGCGGCGCCGCTGCCAAAGAAGTTCACAATCACAGCGCCTCCCGACAGCTGGAACGCGGCAAAAATACTTTTCTGACGATCTGTAATCTCTCCCGCCTCCCACAGTTCCTTTGTCATGACCGCTCCCACATCCACATTTTGAAGACTGGCAATCAAGGTCAGGCCGGCTGCCCCGGGAATCCCCAGGCAGCTTTTTAAAAGCGGCGTCATCAGCTTTCTGGCCGCCTCCAACGCGCCGAAATGCTCCGATACCTGGATAATCCCAATGGCCAGCATAACCGGCGGTAGCAGGGAACATGCAAACAGGAAACCGTCCTTCGCCCCACTGCCTCCCGCCCCTGCAAAAGTCATGATCTTAGGCTGCGTGACAATGCTTCCAAAGGAGCCGCACAGAGTGGAAAAATCCAGGATACCGGTCCAGTTACCGCTGCCCTTAAATATGCCTGAAAAGAAAATACAGGTAAACAGCAACGCAATACAGGGTCCAATCCCCAACCGCACGTCCTTGCCCGAAGCCCTTCCCGTCCCGGCGGCGGGGTCTTTCTTACGTTTCTCCATCCCTCCTCCTTTCCTCTTATCGATCTTAGTATCCCATCAATGTTTTAACCTTCAGCGCCTCTTCCAGGCTTGTCAGCATTTCCAAAAGCTTGAACGCCACATCAGGAGCCGTCTCAGGGCAGTAGGATGAGATAACATTTTTGTCCACTACAATCCGCTCATTGACCACATCCACATCATACTGTGCCAGCTGCTTCTGTCTGCGGCCATTTTTCAGGTGGTAGGTGGTAGCCTTACGCCCCTTTAATATGCCCGCCTGGCCCAAAATGATGGAGGCCACACAGATAGAGGCGATAATCTTGCCCTTCTCGTCAAATGCGCGGATCAGATTCAGCAGGCGTTCATCTGAGCAGGACTCATAAAAATTGTAGTTTGCAAATCCGCCCGGGAATGCCAGCGCCTCATAGTCATCTACATTGATCTCATCAATCGTCTTATCCACAATCACCGGAACATTAAAGGTTGCATTAACTGTTTTGGTAAAACCGCAGGTTTCCAACGGCAGCTGATAGTCAAAATCATTTCTGGCCCATCCCAGCACGTCCACAAACACGCTGAACTCCATCGTTTCAAATCCCTCTGCTAAAAATAATAATGTTTTGTTATTAAAATTATATCTCCTTTTCTATTTTTTTTCTTATGATACTCCGCTCAACATTTCCTCATCTGCCGAGATGATTGTTCCGCAGCCTTCCTCCACCGCCTCCCGGGCGCGCTCCAGAGAACTGATGATTGCCTTACCCTTAGGATTGTGCCGGACAAACTTCAACGCTGCCTGTACTTTCGGCAGCATGCTGCCTGCCGGGAACTGGCCTTCCTTCGCATATCGCTCCAGCTCACTGCCCGTCACTCGCCCCAGCTGCTTCTGATTCTTTTTCCCAAAATTAACCGAAACTGCATCCACGGCAGTCAAAAGCAGAAGAATATCCGCCTGTATGTTTTCTGCCAGCTTCTCCGCTGCAAAATCCTTATCAATCACAGCAGCTGTCCCCCGGCAAATGCCGTGTTCCTTGGTAATTGGGATTCCGCCTCCCCCCACGGCAATGGTAATATACCCGCTGTCCATCATCCGGCGGATAACCGGCATCTCCTGGATTTCCACAGGAAGCGGTGACGCCACCACCCGTCTGTATCCACGGCCTGAATCCTCCACAAATGTGGTATGGCCCGATGCGGACAATCTTTCCGCCTCTTCCCGGGTATAAAAAGCGCCGATTGGCTTGGTGGGATTCTGAAATGCCGGATCTTTGGCATTCACCACTACTCTGGTTAGCACCGCGGCCACCGGCCTGTCAATCCCGCGCACATTCAGTTCATTGGTTATACCATTCTGCAAATGATATCCGATGTAGCCCTGGCTCATGGCCCCGCATTCCGGAAGGGCGACATCGGCGGAAATAGCATCCGAGGCCGCCGCATAATCCATAGAAAGCTGGATCATCCCTACCTGAGGTCCATTGCCATGGCAGATCACCAGATGATGTCCGTCCTCGACCATATCCGCAATCACCTTTGCGATCCACCTGGTTTTCAGTTTTTGCTCTTCCGGGGTGTTTCCGAGTGCGTTTCCCCCCAGAGCCATAACAACTCTACTCATATCCATGTTCCTCCATATCTCATCCCGCACACAATCCCCATCAGCGTATCGCAGCCTGAAGAGTGCCCCATTGACAAAAGCTGTTGCAGCTTGGCGCACAGACATACTTCATCTTTTCCCCTAAGGCATTCCAAAAGTTCCAGAATCCCCTGGCTGAAATATCCTTTTGCCGCCCATTTTAGAAACTGTGCGCTGACCGCGGTCGTCTGCGTCTCCCCACAGACCGCCAGGCATTCCCCAAGCTCGGCAAGCTTCCGTACGGGATAGTCCCGATTAAACCAAAAGGCCGCCAGCATTCCCGCCATAAAGTCGTCGCAGGTGGGAGTCAGCCCCCAGCCCAATCCTACTAATTGTTTTCCCACCCATACGGCTTCTTTGGATTCCGCCCTGAGGGCCGCGGCGATCAACCGGTAAATCCGATCCCTCCAGGGCAGCAGAGGGGAGTTAAGAGTGGGATCGGCTATGAATCCAAGGGCGGACTTTCCGGCGTTCTCTTCCGCTTTCCTGTTCAAAATCTCCAGGATCGCCGCCGTTGGGGCGGCTCCCCTGAGACGGTCCGCGCTCAGGTTTTTTAACTGCTCCCTACCCCAGGACAGCACAACCGGCCCATTCTGCCCATCCAGCCGGATTTCCGCTTGTGTGGCCCGGCAGGCGCCGCCCTCCCGTATCCCCTGGAGTCGTTCCATCTCGTCTTCATCCAACCGGATTGCAAAGGGGTGGAGCGGCGCACGGCGGCTGATGAGAGAGATTAGAGTTCCATTTTCCAGCCGGATGTTCACCGTATGATGGTATACGGAGTGAACGGCTCCTTCTCTCCAGTCCCCCCGGGGTGGCAGGGAAGCCACTGCCGTACCCGCCAAATCCTTTACCCGCAGCCTCATACTCACAGAAGCAAACTCAACAAATCATCAATCTCTTCATCATCCTCCACAGGGGGCTTCCATTCTACGTGGAGAACCTTTACATCCTGATCATCCAGCGATGTAAAAAACTGCTTTAATCCAATGTTCAAAACATTTACTTCCCGTTCAAGCAAACCTGCCATCTCATTTCCTCCCTATCTGCACTCTTTGACAATCTCCACTGCCGCGCGCACCGCCTGGGCATTGGAAGGCAGTACCAGCACGCCGTGGTCCTTTAATACCCGGATCTGCTCCTCACGGTTCTGGGGATCTTCATCCGTTCCGGTAACAGACGCTACAATGGTTATATGCCTTCCCTGAGATTCTGCAATTTCCCTGGCCTTATCAATCTCATATAACGTATTTCCGGCCGGATCCGCATTCACACCGTAGCCCAGCACAAAATCCAGAAGAATCACAGCTGTTTCCGGATCTGCCGCCTCCTTTAAAAGCCGCTGGTTCTTCATCTCCGGCTCGATCATGGGATGGGGCTTACCCAGGGTAAACTCGTCTGCGCCAAGATCCAGGATGCAGTTCTTTGCGCTGACGTTATAATCCGCCATTTTTTCCACTCCGGGCACGGTCAGATTGGTGGTCAGCCCGCTTAAAATATCCCGGCATATGATTGCCGCTTCCGTTCCCAGGGTCCCGCCTGTATAAAGGGCCCTCATGTAACCGCCTTTATGCCGGTGCAGCTCCCGTTCCCGGCGGATGTCCTCTAAAATATCCTCCGGTACCGCCACGCTGTCGTCTACCGTCTCCCCGGCCAGCTCCAGAGCTTTTAACGCCGTCTCCTCCAAGGTATCCGTATAGTAGACATTTCCATCCCGCTTGACAGGCTGGCTGCTTCCCAGGAAATTGACAATTACCGGTTTCCGGCACTTTTTAAATTCTTCCTTCAGATTCTCCATGGTAGCCTTCTGAGGTGGTTTGGACACCACTACAATCAGCTCCGTGCTTCCATCCTGCTCCAGCCATTTAAGTCCGCGCTTCATGGAGATACCTCCGATTGCATCCTTCACATCATTGCTCCCGGTTCCTAGGGCGTGAGAGATTCCCTGTCCCAGATTATGGATCAGAACGGCCACTTCCTGAAGGCCAGTTCCGGATGCACACACCATACCGATCTTCCCCTGACGCACTTTATTGGCAAACGCCAGCGAGGCGCCTCTCACGATCGCGGTACCGCAGTCCGGTCCCATTACCATAAGTCCCATTTCGTCAGCTTTGCGCTTCAGTTCCAGCTCATCCTCAATCGGAACATTGTCACTGAAGATCAGAAGGTTGACGCCGCTGTCGAGCAGCTTCATGGCGTCCTTTTTCACCAGAGGACCCGGGATCGACAAAATCGCCAGATCGGCTTCCGGCTCCATGGCCAGAGCCCCCGCAATACTCTTTGCCGAATAGGTGACTTTTCCTCCCTTGTCATCCTCCAGTCCGTTGAATATCATGTCTTCTACCGCCGCGATTGCTTTCTCGATCACGGTCTCATCCCCGGCAATAACGCTTACCACCAAATCGTTGGGCGTCGCCTTCCTGATCTCCTCTGTCAGCAGACCGTTAAACTCAAGGATGCCCTTATTGGCTTCCGTGGCAATAATGACTTCCGCGTTCTCCACGCCTTCAATTTTACGGACCATGCCCGCCATCTTCATCAGCAATACCGAGTCCCGATAAGAATTCGGAAATACCTTGGATTTCAGTCCCATTCTATACACCTCCTGCCGTCACTGGCGTTTGCCATACTCTTTGTTATAAGCTACCAGTGCTTTCTTAAACGCTTCCATGGGTACTCTTGCGTTACCCACTCCGATCTGTCCGCCCTTCTTGCTGGCAATTCCCGTATTGATCACAGGTACGATTCCGGTCTCCAGAACCTTGCGGATGTCAATGCCCACAGGTGACCCCTTGCCGCCAAGATATGGGATCGCGTAATGAGGATTGTTGGCGATGCAGATCTGCTGCATTTCATTGGTAAATTTGTAGGCCATATCCACACTGCCCTTGGTCAGTCCCAGCGCCGGCGAAGCCGCATGGGCCATCGCTCCCAGGCCGGTGGTTTCCGTGATCGCACTGTCACCCATGTCAGGCTGCGCGTCTGCGACCGTGTAGTTACCAAAGTAAAGTCCGTCAATGGGGCCGGATGGTCCTGTGAACCACTGCTCGCCCAAGCCGCTGACACGGATTCCCACTTCCACTCCATTTCTGGCAATTCCCGTTACGATGGTGCTGTACTCAATACCGTTGGCCGCGTCCGCCAGCGCTTTGCTTCCCGCCATAACCAGATGAAGGAAGAACTGCTCGCTTCTGCGCACAAAGTCCGAAAATGCTTTTAACGTAGCCTTGTCAAAAGGCAGTTCAAACAGATACGGGGCTGTCTCCAGGTTAAACAGTGCGGTGGAGGCAAAGCTTCTGCTGTGCATTTCATCTCCCATAAAGAGCGCTCTGGACATGATTTTTTTGATGTTGAAGCTGCCGCCCATGGCTTTAATCAATTCTTTCAGCACCGGTGCAACCACATCATCGATAAATTTCAGATTTTCCATCGACTCCGGTCCTACATAACCAAAGCTCAGCTTTTTAGGTTCCGGCGACTCATAAATCAGGCAGTGCCCATAATTTCCATAAGTTTCGTTCTTGACAACGAACACCGGCATGGATGGGGATGTGACGCCGGTCATGGAGCCAACCGTTGCGTGAAGATGACAAGGAGACAATTCCACCTTTCCGCTTGCCACCAGCCGGTCCGCTTCCTCAAGGTTGTCAGCCCAACCCTCATAAAGGATCGCTCCCTTTACCGCGTTCTTCTGTGCGTCCCCCATTCTGTCCCATGTGATAGCGGCGCCTGCGTGCATGATCATATTTTCTTTCATGCCCGGACAGGTGTCGATCGCCTTCTTCACATCCACCCAGGAAATCTGTGAATCGATCATCCTTCGGACGGTTTCATGGTTGGCCTGCTCAATTCTTTCTTTTAAACTGCTCATTTTGTTCCTCCTCTATAATGAAATTATTTTGCTTTTACTTTGTCGTTGTGGTGATACTTCTGCAAGCCTTCATCCGCGTTCACTTCCGTTCGCCCATTTCTGCCACGCGGCCGCTATCAAATCCGTACGGAGATCTTTCAGGTAAGGCAAAACCGCCCGCTGCTGTTGGATATTGGACAGTTCCAGCTTTGCGACCGCTATTCCCTCCCCCTCCTCCACTTGAGCCAGTATGGTTCCGTCCGGAGCCACGATTCTGCTCCTGCCTGCAAATTTTGTCCCGCATGGCTCTGTCCCACACCGGTCTGAGGCCAATACATAGCAGCCATTCTCCAATGCCCTCGCCCTGGTCGCCAGGTCCCAGACTTCTGCCCGCGCAGCTCCGAAGGCCGCCACGTAGGCCAGCGCATTGGCTCCTTTCAGTACCTGAAGCCTGGCGCCCTCCGGAAAACCGGCTTCGTAACAGATTTGCATGCCAATCTTCCAATTTCCGCAGTCCATGGGCGTACCGGTATCGTTTCCCGGTGTGAAGCGCTCCTTTTCCCCGCCCCACAGATGAATCTTTCGGTAAGCCCCCAGCAGCCCATGCTGTGAAACGGTGACCGCTGTGTCGTAAAGCTTCCCTCCCTGCTCCTCAATGATGCCCCCGGTCAGCATTATGCCGAATTCTCTGGCGGTCTCCTCCATCCAGCATAGGGCTTCTCCCCCGGGTACTGGTCCGGCGTATTCCCGGTCGCGTCCCCCGAGCAGATACCCGGTCTGGAACAACTCTGGAAGCACAGCCCACTCCGCTCCCTTGTCTGCGGCCTTCCGGATGAAATCTCTGGCGGCCGCCACATTTTTTCTAATATTCCCAGGTTCACAATTCATCTGGATTACTGCCGCAATCATATTCCCCATCCCCTTTCTATTCTTGTGTTGGTAAATTATCTGTGTTATCATGGCATTATAATAGTTCGCAGACTATTATCCATGTCAACTACAACTTTTCAAACTATAAGGGAGTGCACTCCCTCGTTTACATAATTCAGCGCGGAGGTATCCATATGTGGACCGGACAATTTGCCAAACGGCATAACATCAGTCAGAGCACCATTGGCTTTTATATCAAACAGGGGCTTCTTGCCCCGGCGATTGTGAACGGACGGTATGATTTCCGCGAATCCGACGATCTGGATATGCAGCTGATTGCCGAACTAAAAAGGCTGCAATTCAACTTGGAAGACATCTCTGTGGCCGTCACTCAGTTCCGTATTTTCAAAGACAGCGTAGCCCCTGCGGATCAGCGTCTCCTTTCCATGTTTATCAATAAGCGCATGGAGCTTCTGGAGGAACAGGCGAGACTTCAGTCCAGCCTTACCTTTCTTGAGCAGACGATCTGTATGATGCAGGAGCGGGAAAATGCGCGTGAAGCCAAGACTCAGGTCAACGGCCTGGATATCCGCTTTCTGCCATTGCTCAACTGTCCTTGCGGCAAACGGCTCACGATGAACCTGGAACAGATCGAAAGCGGGCAGATCCGGAACGCGTCCCTCTCCTGCACCTGCGGTTATAACGCAGTCATAGAGAACGGTATCCTGATCAATCCAAAGGGGGAATGTCTTCCCACCCCGCCGGTATACACCTATTTTCACCCGGACGAGGAGATGACCGGGGAAATGCGCAACTATCTGTACCATCTGTACCGCCAGATGGAATCCATGCTTTCCGACAGCAGCTGCAATGGGAAGGTAATTCTGGAAACTCATATCGGTAATTCCAGCTTTCTTCTGCAAAAAGCCAAGGTGCTGTCTCCTTCCTCTCTCTACATCTTTTGTGATCCTCAATATGAGGTAATTGCACGCGAAAAAAAGCTGCTGGACGCTCTGGACCGGCAGCTAAACACGATGTGTATTGTAAGTAATTATCAGGTATTTCCTCTTGAAAGGGGATGTGTCGATTTTATCATCGACTATTTCCAGAACACCTCCTTTGACCTGTTCACGGACGGTTTTGTATTTCCGCGCTGGAAACGCTATCTCCACCAGGGAAGCAAGCTGATCGGAGTCTTTATTGATATCCCCCATAACAGCCGCTCCGCTGTGAAATTCAAAGCGATTCACCCGGATTGTACTCCGAATATGCACTCTTTCGAAGATTTTAAACACAGCCTGAAGGAGCACGGTTTTGTGATCGAGCAGCTCTACCAGCCTGACCCCCTGTCCCGTTCCTACCATCCATGGCATTATCCTGGCGATAAACTTCATTATTATTGCTATTGCGCACGCTTGGAAAAACCATAATACTGGTGGAATCCCTTTATTTTAAATAAGGTACAATCTTCGCTTGACTTCAATACGAATTCATATTAAGTGATAAAAGGCAACAGTCCCAAAAACAAATATGTGGAATATTTAGAAAAATTCCCATAAATATTCAGTGTCCGTTCCGCTCACTCGTCAAAGTAAAACAACTCCTCAAACTTCCGCTCCAGGGCGATGCACAGAATCAGCGCAAGCTTTGCCGTGGGATTAAACTGGCCGGTCTCAATGGAGCTGATAGTGTTCCGGGAAACGCCCACCATCTCCGCCAGCTGGCTCTGGGAGAGCTTTTGCTGGCTTCTGGCCTCCTTCAGGCGGTTTTTCAATACCAGTTTGTCGTCCATGACATCACCTCAGCACGCTGATCACAAAGCTGCCGAGGGAAGCGGCGCTGGCCAGCGCCCCCGCGACCGTGGAGACCAGAAATCCCTTGTTCCCGGTAAACCGGTATTTGGGATAAGCCTCCGCCGCCACAAAAGCCCAGAACATGGCGTGAAACCCATAGCTGGGATATCCCTGAACAAAATTGAAAATCACAATAAAAACATACACGCAGCAAAACGCGCTGACTCCGATTCTCCGCCCCCGGTTCTCCGCTTGCTGCATCCCCTCGTCCATTTTCTCAGCCCTGCTTTTGGCAAGTATTTCTTCACGGTTCATATGGTTGGGCTCCTTTCGATGGTTTTGGCGATCTTTTTTGCCAAGTTTTCTTGTCAACCAAATTCGTGCGGACACTCCTCCGAAATTTTCCCCGAAGGTTCCCTCCACGTGACAAAAAGTCCCGGAGTCCTTGTTTGTTACAAGAATCCGGAACTTCTGTGTTCTTTTATTATGTGATCTTCCAATTACACCGCGAGCACCATGAATGCGGCCCCCCAAAGGAATAGAAACCCGATTGCCCAAAGAATCTTATGTCTGGTTAAAAAGGCCAGCTTTTCATTTTCCCTCAATTTCTTCGTAAGCAGAGGACATGCCATTGCCGCGTATAAGAAGCAGAGGAGTCCTGTCAGATCATATATGGCTCCGCTGAGGCTCTCCGACGGGAGCACGCAGAGGATCGCAAACAGGCCGAAAAACACCGTGATAATCCATAAAATCACATTTCCCACAAATCCCGTCACGGCCTTAGCAGATTTCTGCGCTTTTGCAAGTTGTTCCTGTTTCTTTTTCTGTTCCAGTTCATAGATTGCCGCAAGCCTTGCCTGCTCTTTCGCCTTCTCTTCGTCAAATGTTTTCTTGTATTCGTTCCGCGCTTCTTTGATCTGTTCTTCCGGATCTTTACGTTCTTCCGTCTGGGCCGGTTCGCTTTCTTCTGATTCAGCGCTTTCCTTCTCTCCCGCCGCTTCCGCTCTCATCCGCTCGATCTCCGCCAGCGCCTTGGCCCTCTCCTGCTGTCTCTCCAGCTCCTTTTCTTCATCCGTCTTAAGACCCAGCAGCTTCTGCTTTAACCTGCGGAATTCCTCTTCACTGATCGCGCCCTCATCGTACAGGCTTTTATATTTTTCAAGCTCTTTGATCTGATCCATAATTTTTATATCTCCTTCAACAGCATTCTTTTTACTTCGTCAAATTCCTCCTGCGTCAAAATCCCTTTATCCAGTAAATCTTTATATTTGATCAACTGATCGGCCACAGACTCCTTGGGGCGCGCAGCGGCCTCGTTCTTTTTAGCAGCAGATTTCCTGGTTCTCGGTTCCAGAGCTTCGCTCATGACTTCCGATACCATCCTGCCTACCCCCAGTCCCGCGCCGATCCCGGCCATACCGCCCGGCTGCTTCGCAACGTCCCGGATCGCCCTGGCCGCCTGATACTGTACGAACGTATCCATATCCCTTGCCGCAAGGCCAATTCCCGACTGCTCGTCGATCAGTTTTTCAACCTCCAGGGGCAGGCCGATATTTTCAATCGTCGCGCTTGTCACCTCGAAGCCCAACGCATTCGCTTTCTCATTCACGTACGGGGTGATCATGGACGACAGCTGTCTGTAATGGGTTGCAAGATCGATAATCGATTGTTCGCTTTCCCCGAGACACTGCGCGATGGATTCCCCCACAAACGAGGTCAGATACTCCACGATATCTTGGGTCATATTGAGACTTCTGGCTCCAAACATCTCCGTCATGAAGATTTCCGGATTATTGACTTTAAACGAAAATGTTCCGAACGACGTGATTCTCACAATTCCCATCTCCGGGTCCCGCTTGATAATCGGATTCTTGGTTCCCCAGCGGTTATTGATGTACTGCGTCGTATTGATAAAATATAAATCCGACTTGATTGCAGAGTTAAATAATGTGGGAAGCGCCGCCAGGGCTGACAGCAGCGGCAGGTTTCCGGTATTTAATTTGTAATTCCCCGGTCCAAATACGTCTGCAATGATCCCTCTATGTGCGAATACGGCAGCCTGCCCGTTCCGAACCACCAGACGGGCGCCCTGCTTGATCTCGTCTCCTTTTCTGGCAAACTTCGATACCAGTAACTTTTCCGGCGAGTCATCCACAAATTCAATTACATCTATAAATTGGTCTTTAAAAAAATCTCCAAGTCCCATATGATCTCTCCCCCTTAAAAATACAATTCCCGGCACCGAGAGCCGGAATCGCAAGTCGCTTATGCGGAATACAATTTTGAAGAATTTATGCAAATATTTAGAAAATATGCCTTAGATTATTTTATCAAATATACACCTATTTTTCAACTGATTTAGTGTTCGCGGACACGCTATTGACTTGACGATTATTTTAGTGCATAAATAAAATGTGGGAATCAATTCATCTTTACACAAATATAGACTTTTCAAATCTGCACTCGTCGAGGCCACTGGTACATTTCTTGTCGCAATATGCAGAAATAGATAGAAATTATAATAATATTCCAATAGCGGAGAAATCTTATTATAAAGAATTAATCTTCTTTTTACCCTTCCAGCGATAGTAAGAAAACCTTTTGCTTCTAATTCTTCATTCATCTGTCGTACCAGTTTGTAGGCAAATGGTTTTGAAATGCCTAATTCTTCTGCAATTTCCCCGGCTGTCACAAATAAAGTGTTGTTCAATAATAAATCTCCTCCTTTTTAATTTGCGGCTTCCGTTTGTATCATCTGTTGCCAGTGTTTCAACTGATCTCAACCGCTCATGCGGCTTCGGGATTGCTCCATTTCGAGAATCCCACCATTTACAGGAGTGTCTTTCTTCGCTTGCCATTACGGGGTCTTGGCGGAAGCCTGTTGGCAGATGATACAGCTCATTCAGTTTCATTAACATTGTTGTTAATGTCACGTCCACATTATACATTCGCTTATATGTTAATATCAAGTATTTATTTCGCAAAAATGTTAATATTTTTATTTACTATTTTCAGATTATCCATTATAATATAGGGAAAAGGCGGTGAATAGAAGATGACCGTAGGCGAAAAAATCAAGTTTATCCGTAACTTCCGGGGCATGACACAAAAAGAGTTAGGGGTTGGAATAGGCTTTGATGAAAAAGGAGCCGATAACCGGATAGCCCAATATGAAACGAATTATCGAGTACCTAAGAAAGATACATTGTTGCAGATAGCGAAAGTTTTAGACGTGAATCTGTTGAATTTCATTAGCGAGGTTTCCGGCTCTGCGGAAGATATTATGCAGACCTTCTTCTGGCTGGATGAAGATAATCCGGGCGCAATTAACCTTTTTCAGCTTGTAAGGAATCCGGGGGAGTGTTATGCTTCAGATGATACCTCTGTGCGTTATAATGATAGTGATGACTGGCCTGCTCACCCGCCTGTGGGATTATGGTTTAAATATGGCGTTGTAGATGATTTTATGCGGGAATGGCTGGTTAGGAAAAATGAGTTGAAAGCTGGGGAGATTACTAGAGAGGAATATTTGGAGTGGAAATTGAACTGGCCTAGTACCTGTGATACTAGTATCAGAATTAAGAAGTGGAAAAGGTGATTTTTATAAATTCACTAAAGCAAAGGAGTTAGAAATGGAATGGAATGATTTTTGTATTAAAATAGATAGCATGGGACGATTTTTTAGAGACAAACTTCATTTTGAATATAATGATGAACAGATAAACTATAAAATTTCCGAACAGGATTATGTGTATACTAAAAATGACTTTAACACTTTAAAAAATAATGCTGAACATTTTAGCTTTCAGCCATTTTCTATTTTAAATAACTACCAGTATGAATCTCTTGTTGACTTCCCGGATGGCGAATCCCGTAGACGTCTTTCAATGAATTTTGAAGAAAGAATTTTCAATCTTGTTATAGCTGATGAAGAAAATAATTTGTCATATTCTTTTAAAGAATCCTCGCAAGAGTTACTATATTATGTGCTATCATCTTATGATAATAGACATCTCATGCCCAGAATTCCTTCCTCTATGTTGGAACGCCGCTGTGATGCATTAGATGATAAATCTATATTTAATATACTACGTTTAATAATACGTTTGCCGTTTTCTGTTTGCGTGGCCTCACATACCCCTATTAACCAGGACAAATTAATCAAATATGCTAAATCCTATTTATTTAATTTTGCCTTTAACTTAGATTTAGTATTGAAACCTATAACCGAAATTGATGACCTTTTTCCTAAAAGAAATTCCAGAAGTATGCGGAGAATTCAAAACCTCGATGAACTTATGCCGCCACAACTTACATATATGTCTGAATTAACTGAACAATATTATATGGCATTAGCTTCATCAGATCCATTTGTAAAATTTATTGGTTTTTATCATATTATGGAATACTTTTATGAAGATGTATACAATGAAGACATATTTGAAAGTGTAAAACATATTCTTCAACATCCTGGATTTTCTTCTAAGAGGAAAAAAGATGTAGCAAAAATAATTGATATTATAAAAAAGAAAACTCGTCAGAGTAAAGAGGAATTTCAAGGTTCAGAACTTGAAGCGTTAGAATTAACTATCAAAAAATTTGTAAATATTGCTGAATTAAATAATAATCTAACTGAATATGATTCAGATATAATTGAATATTACAATCATCATCAAGTTAATTTTTCAAGTGGAGATACTATTGATTTACATGATATATCAAACGAAAAACTACCTAAAAAAATAGCAGCAAGAATTTATAAAACACGTAATTCTTTAGTCCATAGTAAATCCAATGATGGCAGAATATTAGAGAGAGGAATATATAAGCCCTTTAAAGATAAAGATGAATTATCCAAAGAAATACCTCTTATGAGATTAATCGCTGAAACAATTATAATAAATTCTGCAACCTCACTATAAATTCTTTTAGGTATCAAACAGGTATCACGCCACACACAAAGAGCCGGAAAGTCCGCTATTTAAGCGGCTTCCCGGCTCCCTGTCTACTATTCGAATTCAATCGTCGCCGGCGGCTTCCCCGTCAAATCATACATCACCCGGTTCACGCCCTTCACCTCATTCACAATCCGGCTTGTCACCTTGCCCAGCACCTCCCAGGGAAGCTCCGCTGACTCCGCGGTCATGAAATCGCTGGTCAGCACCGCCCGCAGGGCCACCGCGTAGTCGTAAGTGCGCTCGTCTCCCATGCAGCCCACGGACCGCATGTTCGTCAGCGCCGCAAAATACTGACCCAAATTCTTGTCCACACCCGCCTTGGCGATCTCCTCGCGGTAGATAGCGTCAGCTTCCTGCACGATGCGCACCTTGTCCGCGGTCACCTCGCCCACGATGCGCACGCCCAGTCCCGGCCCCGGGAAGGGCTGACGGAATACGAGATTTCCTGGAATCCCCAGTTCCAATCCTGCCTTGCGCACCTCATCCTTGAACAGCAGGCGCAGCGGCTCCACAATCTCCTTGAAATCCACGTGCTCCGGCAGGCCGCCCACGTTGTGGTGGGACTTGATCACCGCGGACTTACCCAGACCGGACTCGATCACATCGGGATAAATGGTTCCCTGGACGAAGAAATCCACCGCTCCGATCTTCTTCGCCTCTTCCTCGAACACGCGGATGAACTCCTCGCCGATGATCTTGCGTTTCTGCTCCGGCTCCTCCGCTCCTTTTAACTTCTCATAGAAGCGCTCCTGGGCGTTGACCCGGATAAAATTCAGCTGGTAAGGGCCGTTCGGGCCAAATACCGCCTCCACCTCGTCTCCCTCGTTCTTGCGCAGCAGGCCGTGATCCACAAACACGCAGGTCAGCTGTTTTCCCACCGCCTTGGACAACATAACCGCCGCAACGGAGGAGTCCACGCCGCCGGACAGGGCGCAAAGCACCTTGCCGTCCCCGATCTTCTCCCGGAGAGCCTTAATCGTGGTCTCCACAAAGGAATCCATCTTCCAGTCCCCGGCGCAGCCGCAGACTTTATAGACAAAATTGGAAAGCATCTTCGTGCCTTCTTTTGTGTGCACCACCTCAGGATGGAACTGCACGCCGTAAAAATTCTTCTCCCGCAGCTCCATGCCCGCCACCGGACAGGCGTCCGTGTGGGCCACTACCTTGAATCCCGGCGGCACCTGCTCGATATAAACGCCATGGCTCATCCAGCAGACCGTTCTGGGGGAAACGCCGTCGAACAGCGGGGAATCCGTATCCACGTCCACTTCCGTATGGCCGTACTCGCTGACCGGCGCCTTCTTCACCACGCCGTCCAGCAGATAGCTCATCAGCTGCGCGCCGTAGCAAATTCCCAGCACCGGAACGCCCAGCTCAAATATCCCTTTGGAACAGCGGGGAGCGCCGTCCTCAAACACCACATCCGGTCCCCCGGTGAAAATGATCCCCTTGGGATTCATCTCCCGGATCTTGTCCAGGCCCAGATTATAGGGATGTACCTCGCAGTATACGTTGCATTCGCGGACGCGGCGCGCAATCAGCTGATTGTACTGGCCGCCAAAGTCCAAAACAATGATCATCTCTCTGTCCATGAGATTCTATTCCTCCGTGTCGTTTCTGAATGTCCCCTCAAAATAATGCCGTTCCCCCTATACCATGGCCCAATTTACCGGAAAATATTTATTTTCCCATAAAATTGAAAGAGATTGTACAGCAATCGTACAATCTCTTCTTTATCTTTCGTATGAATTAATTATACGGCATCTGCCGACAAATAGCAAGAACTTTCGACAACTTTTTTATCTTTTTTCCCGCTGCCCATTTCCCGCCTCTGTCCGCCCTTACGCTTCCTGCCCGTCCAGCCACGCCTTGCAGACCCCCGGATAATTGGTGAACACTCCGTCGCAGCCCCACTCATAGAGTGTTTCCAGCACGCCCATATCGTTGACCGTCCAGACGTTAACCCCCACCCCGTGGGCCTTGCAGTTCTTCACATTCTCCTCAGTCAACCACTCCACGCCCGGGTGATAATTCTGAAAACCGTAACGCTGGCAGTAGTACCCCGCATTTCCCAGGTCCACATATTCCACCAGCGCCCCCCTCGGAATCTCCGGGGCCAGCTGCTGCAGCCGGAACAGCGACGCATGGTTAAAAGAGGAGAACAGCACCCGGTCCGTCAGCCCGAAACGGCGCACCATCTCCACGGTTTTCTCCTCAATATCCTCGTAATAATACACCCCGGACTTGATCTCAATGTTGGTGACCAGATCCTGATCCTTCACCCACTCGCAATATTCCTCAAAGCTGGGAATGGGCTGAAATCCGTGCTTTCCGCCCTTGATTGCGCTGGCGTCAAACCTGCGCAGCTCCTCAAAGGTGTAGTCAACGACCGCGCCGGTTCCGTCCGTGGTGCGGTCGATGGTCTCGTCGTGAATCACCACCAGACGGCCGTCCTTCGTCAGCTGCACGTCCAGCTCGATGCCGTAGCAGCCCGTTTCAGCCGCCTTCTGAAACGAAAGCATAGTGTTCTCCGGGTACATCCCGCTGTAGCCTCTGTGGCCAAATACCTTCATCATCGAATGTCCTCCTTAGACAGTTCTCGCATCCGCTGTTTTCCCGTTTAAACCGCACGGATCTCCTTGGTGGCGATCACCGGAATCCCTGTTCCCGCGCAGTTGGGGATAATCACGTCCCCGATCTGTACGGGAGCCTTTGCCGAAGCCCGGTGAATCTCATCCATACAGGCAAAAATCTTACCCTTGGGAATATCTTCCTTCGTTTTCACGGACACCATCTCCACATCCCCGCCGGTGACGCGGACCGTGGACGTGACGATGCGGGTGGGGTTTTGCACCTCTTTTCTGGCGTAATCCTCCCCGCGCTTACAGGTGTTGCCGGAAATCTCCAGCTGTTCCCCGTCCAGCCGGACGGTCAGAGGGCAGCCTAACGGGCAGCCGATGCAGATCAATTCTCTCGTTTCCATCTTACTCCACCTCCGTGCAAACCACAATCTTTTTTAAATCGGGATAATCCTTCAGGCTCTCCTTCTTGATCACCACCTGCTCCATTTCTCCGGGCGCAAGAACCTTTTTCTTCCGGTGCACCACCCGTTTGTCGTCGTAGTAAACGCTGATAAAGCGGTCTTTGTAAACGTCGGCCACACGGAAACGGACTGTGACCTGATCCCTCATATGGTCCACATCCAGACTCTGGGGTACCGTGTAGCGCACCCCGTTCTCAGCCTTCATCTCCACTCTGCGGCCGCCTGCCTCCTCTGACTCCGCCCGCACGTATGCGGCAGCGTTGGTGCCTGCCAGCGTCGCCTCCTCGGACACATAGTCCACCAGATCGTGGACGTGCAGCACGTTTCCACAGGCGAAAATGCCCTCGGCGCTGGTCTCCAGCTTATCGCTGACATTTGGACCCGAGGTCACCCGGTTCATCTCCACGCCGATGCTGCGGCTCAGTTCATTCTCCGGGATCAGTCCGACGGAGAGCAGCAGCGTGTCGCAGCTGTAGTTCACCTCTGTTCCGGGGATGGGCCTGCGGTTCTCATCCACCTGGGCGATGGTGACGCCGGTCACCCGCTCCTTCCCCTGGATATCCACCACCGTGTGGCTCAGCTTCAGCGGGATGCCGTAGTCGTCCAGACACTGGACAATGTTCCGCTTCAAACCGCCGGAATAGGGCATGAGCTCGGCCACCACCTTCACCTTGGCCCCCTCCAGCGTCATGCGGCGGGCCATGATCAGACCGATATCGCCGGACCCAAGAACCACCACCTCCCGCCCCACGGCGTAGCCCTCAATATTCATCAGGCGCTGGGCCGTTCCAGCGGAGTAAATGCCTGCGGGCCGGTAGCCGGGAATATTTAACGCGCCTCTCGGCCGCTCCCGGCAGCCCATTGCCAGGACAATGGCCTTGGCCTTGATGGTGGTGAGGCCGTCCTCCCGGTTGATCAGGGTCACTTCTTTATCTTTATTAATGTCAATGACAATGGTGTTCAGCTTGTAGGGGATGTGCTCCTCCTCCACCATCTCGATGTAACGCGCCGCATATTCCGGCCCGGTCAGCTCCTCTTTGAATGTGTGCAGCCCGAATCCGTTGTGAATGCACTGGTTTAAGATTCCGCCGAGACAGTTGTCCCGCTCCAGAATCAGAATATCCTGAATTCCCGCTTTTCTGGCCGCAGCCGCAGCCGCCAATCCCGCAGGGCCGCCGCCGATTATCACAATATCATGCTCAGTCATGTCCTTCCCCCTCCTATTTGCGGCCGGTTACCATCTCGGAACCGGGTGCGTTCTTACAGATTTCTTCCATCTCCATGCCGCGGCTTCTGGCCAGGATTTCCATGGTTCTGGGCGTGCAGAAGCCCGCCTGGCATCTCCCCATGCCCTGACGCACCCGGCGCTTGATTCCATCCAGCGAGGTAGCGCCCAATGTCCGGTTGACGGCATCCTCGATCTCCCCCTCGCTGACGCCCTCGCAGCGGCAGACGATGGTACCGTAAGCCGGATTTTCCCGGATCAGCGCCGCTCTGGCCTCTTTGTCCAGCTCATTTGGCCGCACGATTCCGGTTCTGCGGCCGTTCCAGCCCGCCTTCGGCAGCGCGCCGGATTTCTCCGCCACCAGCTCCGCCACATATCGCCCGATGGCCGGCGCGCTGGTAAGTCCCGGGGACTCGATTCCCGCAGCGTCGAAAAATCCCGGCGCATCCGCGGCTTCCCCAATCACAAAGTCGTCGCTGTCCTCGTGAGCCCGCAGCCCGGCGAAGGAGGTGATCACCAGGCGGAAGGGAACGTCCTTCACGCCGATTACCGCTTTGCTCATCACCTCGCCCAATCCCTTGGCGGTGGTGTCCACGGCTTCCTTGTCCTCCACGTCCGTGGCGGTGGGGCCGGTGAGCAGATTGCCGTGAACCGTGGGGGTCACCAGCACACCCTTGCCCATTTTGCCCGGAAGCTGGAAAATGGTATGGGACACATGGCCTCCCGCCTCCTTGTCCAGCAGGCAGTATTCGCCCTTTCTGGCCGTGATGTGAATCTTCCCGGCGCTCACCATGTTGTGGAACGCGTCGGCGTAAACTCCCGCCGCATTGACCACGTATTTGGCCGTCATAACCGCACGCTCGCCGTTCCTGCGGTTCTCCGTCTCCAGCTCATATCCACCGGCAGCCCTGCGGATGCCCTTTACTTCGGTCAGAAAACGGAATTCCACGCCATTGTCGCAGGCGTTCTCCGCCAGGGCGATGGTCAGGCCGAAGGGGCACACGATGCCGCCGCTGGGCGCGTACAGGGCCGCCACCACGCTGTCCGACACGTTCGGCTCCATCTCCCGGGCCTGGTCTCCGCTGATAATGGACAGGCCGGGAACGCCGTTTTGGCATCCCTTCTCATACAGCTCCTCCAGCCCCGGTTTCTCCTTCTCGTCAAAGCAGAGCACCAGGGAACCGTTCCGCTTGAAATCGAAATCCAGCTCTCCGGCCAGTTCCTCCATCATGCGATTTCCCTCCACATTGAACCTTGCCTTGAGCGATCCCGGAACCGCGTCGTGGCCTGCGTGCACAATGGCGCTGTTCGCCTTGGAAGTGCCGGAGCAGACGTCCTCCTCCCGCTCCACGACGCAGGCGCGCAAGTCATAGCGGGACAATTCCCTGGCAATGGCACATCCGACCACGCCGCCGCCAATGATCACCGCATCGAAATTCATTTCTCTCATGATGTTTCCCTCCACCTTCTCCATTCTGCTGCGCCCTTTAAAACGGCCTCAGTAATGAAAAAAGAGTAAGGAAAAACATACGGAACGCTCCGCTGCTTTACCTTACTCTGTCGTCTCAAAGGTTTTATATTCAACTGATATTATGTTATCATACGGGTACCCCGTTGTCAAGAAATTTTTGAGCCCGCGGCCCGCCCGACGCCCATTCTGAGGCCGGTCTGCGGCCTATCCCCAGTCCTCCTCAACCGCTCTCCCCAAAACGCTTTTCCATCACAAAATTCGTCAGATACACGCCCCGGCGCAGCACCTTCTGCGCCTGCAATACCCGATAACCGCGTCCCTCAAAAAACGGACGGGCCGTGATCGACGCGCAGACGGTGACCCGCTCCACCGGAAAATGCTCCTCCAGCCGCCCGCAGATTGCGGTGGCGATCCCCCGGCCCTGGAAATCACGGCCCACGTACAGGCGGTCCAGATATCCCGTCCGGTCAATATCCCCGAAGCCGGCGATCCGCCCGCACTCCCAGGCCACCAGCGTATAGTGGTCCAGAAACGACCGGTTCCAGCGCTCCAGGTCCGGCAGTCCCGGCGCCCAGGCTTTGGTCTCCTCCTCCGTATAATCCCGGCGGTTCACCGTGCGGACCGTATCCAAAAACAGCTCCCCCATCTCCCGGCAATCCTCGGGCCGGTACTCTCTCAGTTCCACGTCCATTTCTCCATTTCAACACGCCGGAAACGCTTCCATCGCCCTCTCCGGAATGGAAAATCCCCGCCCAATTCAGCCGCAATCCACATGCCGCGCGTTTTCTTACCGGTTTTTCCACCGCGGCTCTGGGATTTTACACACCGCAGTCCGGTTTTCCACTGCCCCGCCCGGCTCTCCGCCGCAGCGCCCCGGCTGTCCACGCGCCCGCACTCTGATTTCCAAATTATTCCAAATACTTCTTCACGTATTTCCCCGTATAAGAGATCGGATTCTCCGCCACTTCCTCCGGCGTACCCTGGGCGATCACCGTGCCGCCCTTGTCCCCGCCCTCGGGTCCGATGTCGATGATATAGTCCGCGGTCTTGATCACATCCAGGTTGTGTTCGATGACCACCACCGTGTTGCCGCCCTCGGACAGGCGGCGCAGAATCTCAATCAGCTTGTGCACGTCCGCGAAATGCAGACCCGTGGTGGGCTCGTCCAGCACGTAGATGGTCTTGCCCGTGCCGCGCTTGGACAGCTCCGTTGCCAGCTTGATGCGCTGGGCCTCGCCCCCGGACAGCTCCGTGGAGGGCTGTCCCAGGCGGATATACCCCAGTCCCACGTCGTAGAGCGTCTGAATCTTCCGGGTGATGGACGGCACGTTCTCAAAGAATTTCAGCGCGTCCTCCACGGTCATATCCAGCACGTCGTAGATGCTCTTGCCCTTATACTTCACATCCAGGGTCTCCCGGTTATAGCGCTTGCCGCCGCAGACCTCGCAGGGCACGTACACGTCCGGCAGGAAATGCATCTCGATCTTGATAATACCGTCGCCGCTGCACGCCTCGCAGCGTCCGCCCTTGACGTTGAAGCTGAAACGGCCCTTGCTGTAACCCTTGGCCTTGGCGTCCGTGGTGGAGGCGAACAGGTCCCGGATCAGGTCGAACACGCCCGTGTAGGTGGCCGGGTTGGACCTGGGGGTGCGCCCGATGGGGGACTGGTCGATGGCGATGATCTTGTCCAGCTGTTCCACGCCCTCGATGCACTTGTGCCTGCCGGGAATGGTTCTGGCCCGGTTCAGCTTCCTGGCCAGGGACTTGTAGAGAATCTCGTTAACCAGAGAACTCTTGCCGGAGCCGGAAACGCCGGTGACGCAGGTCATCACGCCCAGCGGGAAGTTCACGTCAATGTTCTTCAGGTTGTTCTCCGCAGCCCCCTTCACCGTAATCCAACCGCTGGGCTTACGCCGCTCGGAAGGCACCGGAATCTGCATGCGGCCGCTCAGGTAAGCGCCGGTGATAGACTCCTCGCACTTCATGATATCCTCCGCCGTGCCGATGGCCACCACCTTTCCGCCGTGCTCGCCCGCTCCGGGGCCGATATCCACAATGCAGTCCGCTGCCCGCATGGTGTCCTCGTCGTGTTCCACCACCAGAACGCTGTTGCCCAGATCCCGCAGATGCAACAGGGTCTTTAACAGCTTGTCGTTGTCCCGCTGGTGCAGGCCGATGCTTGGCTCGTCCAGGATGTAGGCCACGCCCACCAGACCGGAACCGATCTGGGTTGCAAGCCGGATGCGCTGGGCCTCGCCTCCGGACAGGGTGCCGGTGGCCCTGGTCAGGGACAGATAGTCCAGGCCCACGTTGATCAGGAAATTGATCCTGGCCTTGATCTCCTTTAAAATAGTGGCGCCGATGGTCTCCTGCATGGGCGTCAGCTTCAGCTCCTCCAGGAAATCCCGGAACTTCACAATGGACATGTTGGTGGCCTGATAGATATTCAGGCCGCCCACGGTCACGGCCAGGGACTCCTTCTTCAGCCTCTGCCCCTTACAGGCCGGGCAGGGCGTGATCCGCATATACGTCTCGTACTCCGCCTTGCTGCTCTCGGAGAAGGTCTCCTTGTAGCGGCGGTTCACATTCTCAATCAGGCCCTCGAAGGCCACGTCGTAGACGCCCTCTCCCCGCTGGCTCTTGTAGTGCACCTTCACCTCGCGGCCGCCGGTGCCGTAGAGCAGCACGTCGCGGATCTCCTTGGGATACTCCTCAAAGGGCGTGCTCAGACTGAACTTGTACGCCTTGGCAAGGGCCTCCAAAATGGCTCTGGTAAAGCTGCCTTTGTCCGTGCAGGACTGCCAGCCCATGACCACGATAGCTCCCTGATCGATGGACAGGGACTTGTCCGGAATCATCAGCTCCTCATCAAATTCCATCTTATAGCCCAGGCCGAAACACTCCGGACAGGCGCCGAAGGGGTTGTTGAAGGAAAAGCTTCTGGGCTCCACCTCGTCCACGCTGATGCCGCAGTCCGGGCAGGCGAAGCTCTGGCTGAAATTCATGGACTCGCCGTCCACCACGTCCACGGTCATCAGCCCGCCGGTCAGCGCCATCACCGTCTCGATGGAGTCCGTCAGACGCTTCTCGATGCCCTCCCGGACCACCAGACGGTCCACCACCACCTCGATGTTGTGCTTGATGTTCTTCTCCAGCTTGATCTCTTCCGTCAGCTCATAGAGATTCCCGTCGATGCGCACCCGGACGTAACCGCTCTTTCTGGCGTGGTCCAGCACCTTCACGTGTTCGCCCTTGCGGCCGCGCACCACCGGTGCCAGAAGCTGGATGCGGGTGCGCTCCGGCAGGGACAGGATCTGATCCACCATCTGGTCAATGGTCTGCTTGCGGATCTCCTTGCCGCACTTGGGGCAGTGGGGAATGCCGATCCTGGCGTAGAGAAGGCGCATGTAGTCGTAAATCTCCGTCACCGTGCCCACGGTGGACCGAGGGTTGCGGTTGGTGGACTTCTGATCAATGGAAATGGCGGGGGAGAGCCCCTCGATGCTCTCCACATCCGGCTTCTCCATCTGTCCCAGGAACTGGCGGGCGTAGGAGGACAGGGACTCCATATAGCGCCTCTGCCCCTCCGCGTAAATCGTGTCAAAGGCCAGCGAGGACTTCCCGGAGCCGGAAAGTCCCGTCAGCACCACCAGTTCATTTCTCGGAATATCCACGGAAATATCCTTGAGGTTGTGCTCGCTCGCTCCGCGGATCTTAATGTACTGCTTTGCCATTATCAAAATGCTCCTTACTGTATAAAATTGGTAACAGTTTTTAAAACTTGCAAAAGGCGGCTGGCGCCTGCGAAACCGGCCTTTGCCGCCTTAGTTGAGCGATATCTGGGGTAAGTATATCATATTTTTCCGCCATTTGCAAACATTTGTTCGATGAACTTTATGAGAACTGAGGGAACCTCTTCCAGCAGGCTCGTAGCCTTCACCCGCTCCCCCATCTGATGGGCGTCCCGCCCCACCGGGCCGAACAGCAGGGCCGGCACACGGAACTGTTTCATGGCCTCAGAATCCATGGAATAGAGTCCGCCCCACATGGGAGAGTTGGCCGCGTAGCCCGTCAGCCCCGGCCCCTCTCCGCCGCCGCAGTAGCTTAAATCGGAAATCCCGCAGAAGTAATTTCCCTTCTCCAGCTGCACGCCGTAACCGGCCGCAGCCCGGGCCAGCTGATCAAAAATACGAGTCCCGGCCCCGGCGCGTCCCGGCAGGTGATCGCTGTGGTACGCCGGATAATAGGGCGGCGCGTAGGACAACACCATCACAGGCGCCGTGATTTTCGACCAGGTCAGCAGCCGGTCCATCAACTCCAGCGCGGCCTGGGGATAACTCCATCTGCCCGCGCGGATCATCTCCCCGGCCTCCCGCTGCTGCTCCCTCTGCCAGTCCGCAAACGCCTCCGAACCGTATTTCCCCGCGCAGTAATCCGCCAGCTCCCGGTATTCCAGCACACTGTAGGGAGGAATCGTTTCACAGGGGATACCGGAGGGACAGCCGCCGGGAATCTCCGCGCCATACGCTGCGCTGCCACAATGTCCCCCACGGTCATCCGTGCCGCTGCCGCATTTCCCGGCAGCCTCCGCACTGTCCGCTACGCCGCTGCCACAATCCCCGGCAGCCTCCGCGCCGTCCCCTCCTCCTCCTTGCATCTCCTCAAGCGCCCGCCTCTGCCCTTCCATGCGCGCCAGATACTCCGAAAACGCCTTCCGCCCCAGCCCCACAAGCCGCTCCATCAGCGTCTCCGCCGTCTTTTCAAATCCCAGCACGCTCATGTAGCCGCCCGCACGAAGCGGCACGGACACATCGTAGCCCTCCTTGCGGTCCCGCAGGTTGAACCAGGTGGGCGGCGGGCACAGCTCGCCCTCGCAGACTTCAGCGAACTCCGGGGCCAGCTCCGTCTCCAAAAACAGCCGGGCCAGCACGCCCACGGCGTTCAGCCCCTTAAACGCTTCCACCACGTGGGCCTTGGCCCCCTGGACCAGCACGGCGGGCAGCATCTTCCCAACCGACCCGATAAACACCTGCTGCCTGCCGCCCTCGTCAAAGCAGGGCTCCAGATCCAGCAGGCAGGCGTAATCCAGATCATACCGCCGCGCCAGGTCCACAAACAGCGGCACCGCGCCCCGCATGCCCGCGGAGTAGGCTTCCTCGTCCGGCACCGACAGAAACAGGATATTTCCATCCAGTCCCCCGTCCTCCGCCGCCCGGCCGCCAAACCATTCGGTGACCGCCAGGCCCACGGCCAGACCTCCCTTCATATCGTTCACGCCCCGGCCAAACAGCCATTCGCCGGAACAAAAATCCGCTCTCGCTTCCGGAGTGAGCATCTCCAAAAGACCCTCCAACTCCGGACCCGAGGCATTTCTCCAGGCCTCCACATCGTAGGCGTATTTCCGGAACTCCCCGTATTCCTCCGTGTCCACCACATCGTAATGTCCGGTGAGAATCACGGTGCGCCGTCCATTTCCCCGCACCAGTCCGTAGGCCACCGTGCGCCCCAGCGGGTCCCCCTCGATGGGAAACTGTCCGCAGAGTCCCGGGTTGGCCCGGAAATAGTCCTGCTCCGCCAGGCGTTTCGCCAGGTAGTCCGCCGCCAGGCTCTCCTCCTTAGTATTGGAAATGCTGGGAATCGCCACCAGCTCCTTCAAATGATGATAAATACATTCCCTGAGATCCATCCGTTCCGCCTTTCTGTCCTTAATTGGACTGTGAACATTTCGCCGCATCGATTGCCAGCGCCACCATCAGGGCGTAAACCGCGTCCTGTTCCCGCTCCACGTCGATCACATAGGTATCCGTCCAGTTGAACAGCTGCTTGGACAGGGAGGCGACCCGGCGCCCGGCCTCGTCCTCGATCTCATAGTCCCATTCCAGAAAGTTTCCCTGTATCCGCCAGCCGTTCAGATCCAGGCGGAAGGACGGCCTGAACAGCGTGAGCTCCTTGCGGATCTCGCCCGCGTAGCTTCCGCCCAGATACAGCCGGAAACGCGGGAGAAAGGTGAGCACCTCCTCCTTCACCGTGCCGATGTGGCCGCCCGCCCCGTCGTGAATCTCCAGGCAGTGCCCCCAGGCCAGCCTGCCCTGCACCGTAAACACGGTGCGCCCTTCCTCATCATAGATATCGTAACTGTCGAACCAGGAAAAAAATCGCTGTTTGAACAATAACCTCATCTGTCGTACCTCCTGCGGTAAAATGTATGGAGTCAGTTTATCACATCTTTTTGCGGTTGGGAAGTGGCGTAAAAGCAATTCGGAAGCCCTTCATAAACAGCCTCACGCGAAAAGGCGTCCCCAAACTTCTTGAGAACGCCTTCATTCCACATTGATTCGATTGATCGCTCTGTTACTGCTCGGCCGCCGCCCTAAACACCTCACACATCACCTGTGCGCCCAGCCGGAACCCGTCCGTAAAAGCCTGGGTTTTCTCCATGAAGCTCACCTCCAGGTAATGGTCCATCAAAACGTCAAATGCCTCCCTGCGCTCCTCGGCCAGCGAGTTGGCAAAGCGGTCCGTCTCCTCTAAGTTGGCGCTGCACAGGCGGCGGTAATCGGGATTCTCCACCTGGCAGTTGTCCGCCGGACAAAGATCCCCTTTGTAAAGCTGCTCCAGTATCCGTTCCATACTTCATTCCTCCGTTTCCTTCGTATTCTCTCATGTTTGTATGAAAGCGGCTTCCGGCAATCCGCCCGTCCTCAGGCCGCGCGTCCTGCTAATTCAATCACTCTGCTTTAAACTCATCACACAATCATAAGAAAATCTGTATAAGAAACTTTGCGAAACAGACCTGCTCAGACATGGAAGCGCCGTTGATATCCGCTCATCATTTTCAGCATACCATATCCCCCCTCAGATTGCAATCGAACAAACTATTAAATCGCTTCTCTGAGCCGCTTCCCAAACCGCCGCCCGCCGCATCCGGCAGACCGTCTACCGCTCTAAGATATCCATAAATTCCTCGCCGGTGATGGTCTCCCGCTCCAGCAGGTAATCCGCCAGCTCATGGAGCTTCTCCACGTGCCCGCTCAGAATGGCAAGGGCCTTTTCGTACTGCCCGCGCACCAGCTTCACCACCTCGTCGTCGATGATCTTGGCCGTTTCCGGTGAACAGGCCAGGGTGGTGTCCCCGCCCAGGTACTGGTTGCTCACGGTCTCCATCGCCACCATGCCGAACTGGTCGCTCATGCCGTACCGGGTGATCATGGCCCGGGCCAGTTTGGTGGCCTGCTCAATGTCGTTGGACGCGCCGGTGGTGATGGAGTGGAAGATCAGCTGCTCTGCCGCCCGGCCGCCGGTAAAGGTGGCGATCTTGTCCAGAGCCTCCTCCTTGCTCATCAGGAAACGTTCCCCTTCCTCCACCTGCATGGTGTAACCCAGCGCTCCGGAGGTTCTGGGGATAATGGTGATCTTATGCACCGGCGCGCAGTGGCTCTGGCTTGCCGCCACCAGGGCGTGGCCGATCTCGTGGTAGGCCACGATCCGCCGCTCCTTCTCGGAGACCACCATATCCTTGCGCTGGTAACCGGCGATCACCGTCTCCACGCTCTCCTCCAGATCGCTCTGGTTCACCGCCATGCGTCCCATGCGCACCGCCCGCAGGGCCGCCTCGTTGATGATGTTGGCCAGCTCCGCTCCGCTGGCTCCCGAAGTAGCCCGGGCGATGGCATTGTAATCCACGTCCTCGGACATTTTCACCTCTTTGCCGTGCACCTTAAGAATGGCTTCCCGGCCCTTTAAATCCGGCAGTTCTACGGGGATTCTCCGGTCGAAACGTCCCGGGCGCAGCAGCGCGGCATCCAGGGATTCCGGCCGGTTGGTGGCCGCCAGAATCACCACGCCCTTCTTGCCGTCAAAACCGTCCATCTCGGTGAGCAGCTGGTTTAAGGTCTGCTCCCGCTCGTCGTTGCCGGAAATACCGCCGCCGTCCCGCTTCTTGCCGATGGTGTCGATCTCGTCGATGAACACGATACAGGGGGCCTTTTCCGTGGCCTGCTTGAACAAATCCCGGACCTTGGCCGCGCCCATGCCCACGAACATCTCCACGAACTCTGAACCGGAAATGGAGAAGAACGGCACATGAGCCTCTCCTGCCACCGCCCGTGCCAACAGGGTTTTACCGGTTCCGGGAGGGCCCACCAGCAGCGCGCCCTTGGGCAGGTTGGCGCCGATGTCCGCGTACTTCTGGGGATTGTGCAGGAAATCCACGATCTCCTTGAGCGCCTCCTTGGCTTCCTCCTCACCCGCCACATCCGCAAAGGTGATGCCGGTTTCATTTTCCGCGTATATCTTGGCGTTGGACTTGCCGAAGGTCATGGCGTTGTTTCCGCCCATGCGCTTGCTGAGGGAGCGGGCCATAATCTGACCGATGATCACAAACATCAGGATCGGAGCCACCCAGGTCATCAGGAAGCTCAGCAGCGGGGACGCCTGGGTGGGGATCTCCTTGCGGTAATCCGTCACTCCGGCTTTCTGCAGCCGCGCCAGAAGATCCGCCTCGTTCTCCATGGGGCCGGTCTTGTAGCCGCCCCATTGCTGATCCTTCAGCGTGTATTGTATCTGTGTATCCGTCACATACACGTCCTTTACCTTTTCTTGGTCCAGCTGGGTGACGAACTCGCTGTAGGGCACCTCCTGGATGGACCGCTCCATCACAGAGGGAAATACCAGCGCGTTCAGCACCATCACAATCAGCAGCACCAGCAGATAGTAATAGATAAACGGCTTTTTCGGATTCTTCATGCCGCTGTCGCCTTTTACTCCCATACTCATTATCTCCTTTTCTTATGTGTTTAGCTTGCTTCTTTTACGGTTTACCTATACACAGGTCCGGCTTTCACCATTTCCCCCGCGCATATCTGTACAATAATACCATCTCCAAACTTTGTCAATATTTAATTGTAAATTTTTATTTACTTTTAATAAACATTGACTTTTTCAAACCGCTGTGATACAACAGTATACAGATAAGCCTCAACCGCAGGCACAGGAGGTGACTGTCACGAAAGAACAAAAACCGGGCGCGCAGACGGTCAGCGCCCATTTTTTAAAATTCACCATTCGTTTTTTCACGCTGGCCAAGAGCCAGTACCAGCAGCAGAACGTGGTGAAAGCCAACACGCTGGCTTTCAACGCCCTGATGAGACTCAACGAGTTAAGCGGCCGCAATCTGACCATGTCGGAGCTGGCCGACCAGCTGGATATCACCAAACAGCAGCTCACCAAGCTGGTCAATGATCTGGAAGAGAAGGAGCTGGTGCAGAGAACCCACGACTCCCAGAACCGCCGCCAGGTCTACATAACGATCACGGACCAGGGCGCCAGGATGCTGGCCGACCTAAAGCAGAGCATGCTGAACAGCACGTTAAAAGCCCTCTCCGGTTATACCGAGGAGGAGTTGGCGCAGCTCGACCACTGCCTGACAAATCTGTCCCATCTTCTGGAAAAATTCAACACGGAAACCTGATCCCAGTCAACAAGACGGACAAGAAACGCCGCTGCAGAGACATTTCTCTCTGCAGCGGCGTTTCTTGTCAGACCCCGGTATATCCCCGCTTGTCACAGCACCTTGCTCAGGAAGGACTGAAGGCGCTCGTTCTTCGGGTTGGTAAAAAACTCCTGGGGCGGCGCTTCCTCCACGAAGTTTCCGCCGTCCATAAACATCACCCGGGTGGCCACCTCCCTGGCAAAGCCCATCTCGTGGGTCACCACCACCATGGTCATTTTCTCCTTGGCCAGATCCCGCATCACTTCCAGCACCTCGCCCACCATCTCGGGGTCCAGGGCGGAGGTCGGCTCGTCGAAGAGCATCACGTCCGGCTTCATGCACAGCGCGCGCACGATGGCGATCCGCTGCTTCTGGCCGCCGGAAAGCTGGCTGGGATAGGCGTGGGCCCGGTCCGCCAGGCCCACCCGCTCCAAAAGGCGCATAGCCTCGGCCTCGGCCTCCTGCTGGCTCTTGCCCTGCAGCTTCATGGGCGCGATGGTCAGATTCTTCATAATGTCCATATGAGGGAACAGGTTAAACTGCTGGAACACCATTCCCATTTTCTGGCGGTGCTTGTCGATGTCCGTGTGTTTGTCGGTGATATCCACCCCTTCAAAGAACACGTGCCCCTCCGTGGGCTCCTCCAGCAGATTCAGGCAGCGCAGAAAGGTGCTCTTGCCGGAACCCGAAGGTCCCACCACAAATACCACGTCGCCTGCATGAATATCCACGTTGATTCCGCTCAGCACGTGGATGGCGCCGAAGCTTTTTCCAAGATTTTCCACACGAATCAGGGCTTCCCCGTTGTAATTAGCGCTCACTCTGCCTCAGCCTCCTCTCCAATATCTGTATCAATTTCGTAAAGATCATCACAATGGTCAGATAGATCAGCGCCACCGCAAACAGCGGCATAAAGGCGCTGTACGTCCGGCTACGGATGATATCGCCGCCCTTGGTCAGATCCTGAAGCGCGATGTAACCGGCAACGGAGGTCTCCTTCAGCAGGGAAATGAACTCGTTGCACAGCGCGGGCAGCACGTTCTTAAACGCCTGAGGCATAATGATGTACCACATGGTCTGCCAGTAGCTGAAGCCCAGGCTGCGCCCCGCCTCCAGCTGCCCACTGTCAATGGACATGATGCCGCTGCGGAAGATCTCGGCCACATAGGCCCCGGAGTTGATTCCGAAGGCCAGGACCGCCACCAGGACCTTGCTGATCCTGACGCTGCCGAACACCACAAAATAGATGATCATCAGCTGTACTACCACGGGCGTTCCGCGGATCACCGTCAGGTAGACCTTGCAGATCGCGTTGAGAATTTTCAGTTTATGGGTTTTCTCGTAGGTAGAGCGGACCATGCCCACCAGAAAGCCCAGAACGATTCCCATCAGACAGGCGAAGAAAGTGATAATCAGGGTGTTTTTCAGACCCACCGTGATGTATTTCCAGCCGTCGTCCTCGATAAAGTTCAGGTAAAATCTACTATAAAAATATTCCCACATGTTATCCATCCTCTGCTATGATTGCCCGCCCCCCAAAGGGCGGAGATTTACAGCCGGCCGTCTCCAGGCTGCCGCCGCGGTCCCGGTCCTTTCCCTGCCGCTGCTAGAGAGCGTTCCCATCACACAAAAAACTGCCGCATTATTTCAGGAAGCGTTAAATTCTGCAGCCCTTCCTGCACGATGCGGCAGTATCGGATTCCGTTAAACAGCTCAGACGGCCGTCCGCTTATTACTCGGCGGAAATGTACTTCGCCACGATCTCATCCAGCTTGCCGGACTCCTTTAAATTCTTTAACGTGCTGTTGATCTTGTCAAGCAGCTCGGTGTTGCCCTTCTTAACGGCAACGGCGTACTCCTCGTCGGTGAACGCTTCGTCCAGAATCTTTAAACCATCGGTCTGCTCCACAAATACCTTGGCAGGCTCTCCGTCGATCACAACGGCGTCGATCTTGCCCTGGCTCAGAGCCTGAACGGCCTCAAAGCCCTTGTTGTAACGCTCAACCGTGGTGTTATCCGCTTCCAGGTCGGATACATAGAGATCGCCGGTGGTGCCCTGCTGTACGCCCACTACCTTGCCCTTAAGGTCGTCGGGTGTTGCGATGGCGCTGTCCGATTTCACAATGATTCTCTGGGAAGCCTTGGCGTAGGTGTCGGAGAAGTCAACGGACTGTTTGCGCTTCTCGTCCACGGTCATGCCGGCCATGGCGAAATCGGCCTTGCCGCTTGTCAGCTCCGGGATAATGGAATCGAAAGCGATATCCTCGATCTCCAGCTCCATGCCCAGCTCGTCGGCGATCGCACGGGCGATATCGGCGTCGATGCCCACAATCTCGCCGCCCTCATGGTACTCGTAAGGCGGGAACTCCGCGTTGGTCACCATGATCAGCTTGCCGCCGGCAGCCTTGGTCTCTTCCTCACCGGCAGCCTCGGCAGTGGTCTCCTCAGACTTGCTCTCGGCAGCGGTGGTATCCTCAGCCTTGCTCTCTGCAGCAGTGGTATCGGCAGCGCTGGTCTCAGTTTTCGCTCCGCCGCAGGCGGTTATAGAGGCCGCCATCAGAGCAGCCATCGTCATAGCTAATACTTTCTTTTTCATAATGATCTCTCCTCTTTTTTCTTTATGCACGAAAATGCATAACTATAAATGATTGCCTTTTTATTATAATGCATTTTCAGCGTTTATCAAGAGGAAAATCGGGGAAAATACTATTTTTTTAAAGAATTATTTATGCACTAATACCTTTTTTGCATATTTTTTCCAGAAACTAGGAAAATGCAGGCTTTATGCAGCAAAATTATGCAGGATTATGCAAAATTGGCGGTGCTCCTATTTTCCCGCCAGAGCCGCCCGCACCAGATGTTTTGCCAGCACCGCCGTGGTCACCGCGCCCACGCCGCCGGGCACCGGCGTTGCGGCCGAGGCCGTCCCTTCCAGGGAGCCGTAATCCACATCCCCGCACAATTTCCCGTTTTCATCCACATTGATGCCCACGTCGATCACCACCGCGTTCTGCCCCACGAAACGCTTGTCCAGCATCTTCGCCCGGCCGGCGGCGGCCACCAATATCTCGGCATTGCGGCAGGTCCCTTCCAGATCGGCGGTTTTGGTATGACAGATGGTGACCGTGGCGTTGGCCTTCAGCATCAGCATGGACAGAGGCCGTCCCACCACCATGCTGCGGCCCACGATGGTCACCCGCTTTCCCTGGGGGGAAATGTCAAAGGCCCGCAGCACCTCCATCACCGCCTCGGCGGTGCAGGGCGCGAAACCGCTCTCGTCCCCGGCAAAGACCTTGGCAATGTTGGCCGGTGAAATCCCGTCCAGGTCCTTGGCTGGATCGATCATTTTCTCGATGTCGCTCTCACAAATCTGTCCGGGCAACGGTCTCAGCAGCAGAATCCCGGCCACGTCCGGATCCTCGTTGACAGCCGCAAACTGCTCCTTGAATTCTGCCTCGCCGATGTCCCCGGGAAATACATAGGACTGGACTCGCAGTCCAAAATTTTCCATTTTTTTCATGGCGCCGCGCTCGTAGGACATGTCGTCCGGCCGCTCTCCCACCCGCACGATGGCGAGCTTTGGCGCGGGTCCCTCCACGGAGGCCAGCAGCCCCTGTACCTCTTCTTTAATCTTTGCAGAAACCTCTGCTCCTTTTAATACCTGCATCGGTGTCCATTCCTCCTTCTTTACACAACGTCGTTACCGTTATCCTCTCAGTCCGGCCAGAACCACCCCGTAAATGCGGTCCGCCGCCTCGGTTCCCGTGCGTACCAGTTCCTCCGCCTCACGGTTCAGCTCCCCGGCTTTCCCCCGGTCCTTCATGGACTTGGTGTTGATATAGACGTTCATCACCGCGCCCAGGAGCGCCGTGCGGACAAACTGCACGCCCACGCCCACATCGCTGACCGCCATGCGGCTGCCTTTGACCGCCAGGACGTCCAGGATGCCCAGCATCTCCACCGCTTTCTCCATCACTTCCAGCGGCACGTAACTGGCGTCCAGCAGCCGCTGTTCCATCACCGCCGCCTTATGCGCCTTCTCCTCCTCCGTGCCGGTGGGGAGCCCGTAGGCCGCCGCCAGAGGCGCGAACACCTCCTCGTCCCGGTCCGCCAGGATCACAAATTCCTTCTGAAGGTCCTCCATACGCGCCAGCAGGCCCTTGATCTCGTCCTCCACGTCCGCGTAGCGCTTCTTGCCGATGGTCAGGTTCGCCACCATCTGACCCAGGGCATTTCCCAGGGCTCCGGCCAACGCGGAAGCGCCTCCGCCGCCCGGCACCGGTTCCTTTGAGGAGAGGGTGGATAAAAATTTGTCAACCGTCAACTGCTCTACCATGCTGTGTTCCTCCAATCGTGTGTTTTTACTGCCAATTCTATTCCATTGTGTCGCGACTGCTACGGCGGCGCATCTTCTTGACCGGAAAAGACCGGTCAAGAAGCATCGGATGGGCATCCGATGGGAAAATTGGAGCGAAATGCCGCTTACTAGCGAGCTTGACGCGGCTTTTTGCTCCGGCCCTGTGTCGCGACTGCTACGACGGCGCATCTTCTTGACCGAAAAAGACCGGTCAAGAAGCATCGGATGGGCATCCGATGGGAAAATTGAAGCGAAATGCCGCTTACTAGCGAGCTTGACGCGGCTTTTTGCTCCAATTTTCCCGCCGTCTGTCTGTTTCTATCATATATCAATTTCCGCCCGGCTGCCACCGGATTTTTCTTTGGTCACCACAATCTGCTTTTCGATGCGCTCCTTCAGCTCTGGCACGTGGGAAATGATGCCTACCAGGCGGTTTCCCTCGGCAAGACCGGCCAGGGCCTTCACCGCCAGATTGAGCGACTCGCCGTCCAAGGAGCCGAAACCCTCGTCCACAAACATGGTGTCCAGACGGATTCCACCTGCCTGGGACTGAATCTCATCGGAGAGCCCCAGCGCCAGAGAGAGGGAAGCCTGGAAGGATTCTCCGCCCGACAGGGTTCTGGCGCTGCGCTCCGAGCCGTTGTAGTGATCGATCACGCTGAGTCCCAGGCCGTTCTTTCCCCGCCCGTCCTCCTCCATGCACCGCTTCAACTCATACTGCCCGCCGCTCATCACCATGAAACGGGCGTTGGCCCTGGCGATGATGCGCTCGAAATAAGCCATCTGCACATAGGTCTCAAAGGTGATCTTGTCCTTGCCGTTGACCTCCCCGGCGGCGGTATCCGCCATGGCCTTTACCCAGGTCCACTGCTGTCTGGCCGCCTCCATGGCCGCCCGCTGCCGCACCATGTTGTCCCTGGCCAGCCGGTTGGTCTCCAGGCGGTGGTGGAGCCGGTTCCGCCCGGCTTCCAGCCGCTCCAGAATCTCCCCCGTCCCGGCCAGCTCTGCCTCCAGCTGCCGAACCCAGTCCGAGGGAGAAAGGGGAGCTGCCGGAGAGGAATCCGGCATAGGAGACAGATTTCCCTGGGGCGCTGCGCATATCACATATCGCTCCTCCTGCTGCCGGTAAAACGCCTCCAACTGCCGGTTCAGCGCCTGTGCCCGGGCTTCGGCTGCCGACACCCGGCCGCTGTACTCGTTCAGACGTTTCTCAGCCGCGTTCAGCGCCTGTTCCATCGCCAGGAGTCTCCTCCTGTGCTCTGTCAGCTCCGCCTCCGCAGCCGCCCGATCCCCGTGGGGAAGCCGCTTTTTCAGCTCTGCGATCTGGCGTTCCAGTTCTGTGCGCCTGGTCTCCGCCCGGAGCCTGGCCTTTCCGGCCTCCTGCCTGCGCTCCCGGCAGTTCTCCAAAGCCTGGGTCCCTTTCTTCTTCTGCGCCTCCAGCTGCCCGCGCCGTTTCGCCTGCTCCTCCAGCCCGCGGATCGTCTGCTCCCCGGCCTCCGCCTGACGGCCCAGAACTCCGTCCAGCTGCTCCAGCACCAGCTTCCACTCCTCCAGAAATGCCTCCCGGCCCTTCGCCTGCGCTCCCCGGATCCGTTCCTGCCAGGACTCCTTCCAGCCGCCGATCTCAGCCTCCACCTGCTCCTTCATCCGCTCAAACCGCTGGTCCAGACTTCCCTTCACGCCACCGGCCCGCAGACTCAACTTTGCTGCGGCATCCGAGGCTTCCTTCGCCCGCCGGGAGGCGGCATCCACCTGCTCCTTGGTGACCGGAGTGTGAGATGAGCGGGAAGGTGCCTCGTGTATCGCCGTACCGGCACCGCGCGCCTCATGCACCGCCGCTCCGGCACCGCGCGCCTCATGCACCGCCGCTCCGGCACCGGGCGCCCCCGGCCGTCCCTCTGTCCCGTCTCCCGCAGCCGCCCTCCCCGCCGGTGCGGGGTGTTCCAAAGAGCCGCATACCGGGCAGGGCTGTCCCGGTTTCAGCCCGGCGGCCAGAATTCCGGCCTGGCTGTCCAGAAATACCTGGTAAAGCTCCTGATACTCCGCTTCCCTGGCGCGACGCGCCTGGTCGGCGACCTGGTACTCCCGCTGTGCCGCGGCCAGCTTCCGCTCCTCCGCACGGTATTCCGACAGTTCCCGGGCGTGGGCGGCGATGCGCTGCCGGTTCTGCCCCAGCCGTTCCGCCGCGCTCCGGGCCGTCACCAGCTCCTCGCCCACCGTCTGCAGCCGGTCCAGCTCCTCCTGTAGTTCCTGAAGCTTAAGCCCCAGCGTTTCCGCCTCATTTCCCGCCGCTGCCTCCACCGCTTCCATACCCTTGGCCTCAGCCTGGCAGGCGCGGCTGTCCGCGGCCAGGCGGTCGTGCTCGTCGTAAGCCTTCAAATTCTCCTGAGCCCGGGAAATTTCGCCGATCAGCTGTTCCCGCTCCCCGGCCCGGCCTTTCTCCCGCTCGAAAACGGCCCTGGCCTCCTCAAACAGCGGACGGTTTTCCCGCAGCTCCTGTTCCGCGCGCTGCGCGTCCTCCTGGGCCTTGGCCGCGCTCCTGGCCTCCCCCAGACGCTGGCCCAAATGGCCGCTGCGCTCCCGAACCGCCTTTAAGTCCTGGTCCAGACCGGCGGCGCCCGACTCGTCCTCCCGGATCATCTCCTCCAGCAGGTCCAGCATCGCCTCCAAATCCTTGCTCTCCACCGCCGCCTGCCAACGCTCCCCGTCCTCCGCCATCACACCCCCGGCGTACTGCCCGATGCTCTTCACGCTGTCCACGTAGGCCCCGTAAAGCCCCTTGGCCTTGTCCTTCAGCCGCTCCTGAAACTTCTGGTAGGGCCTTGTCCGGAAAATTTCGCGGAAAATGGCGCCCCGGTCCTCAGTCCTCCCCGACAGCAGCCGTGAAAAGCTGCCCTGGGCCAGCATGGCGATCTGCGAAAACTGCTCCCGGTTCAGCCCCACCAGCTCCTCCACCCTGGCGGTCACCGTGCGGTCGCCGGTGATCACATTTCCGTCCGGCAGTTCCAGCAGGGCGTCCGGCCGCTCCTTCGTCTCCCCTTCCCCTCTCTGCTTGGCCCGCAGGTACTCCGGGTTGCGCCGGAGCCGGTATGTTTTCCCATTGTACACAAACTCCATCTCCACAAAGGTCCTGGCCTCCGCGGAGGCGTATTTACTGCGCAGCATCCTGGGCTTGCGGTTCTCGCCGCTGGCATTTCCGTAGAGCGCAAAGGTAATTGCGTCGAAAATTGTGGTTTTTCCCGCTCCCGTGTCCCCCGTGATCAGATAAATCCCTCTGTCCCCCAGCCGGTCCAGCTCCAGGGTCATTTCCCCCGCATACGGCCCGAAGGCGGATATGGTCAGTTTGGTCGGCCTCATCGCGTTTCCTCCCACAATTCCTCTATCATTTTTCCGGCCAGCTCCTGCTGTTCCCGGCTCATCGGCTGATTGTTCTGCAGCTCATACAGCTCCGCAAATAATTCCTCCGGGGATTTCCGGCGCTGCGCGGCGGTCTCCACCGTCTGCCCGGACCTGGTCCGTTTATTGTCGTAATCCAGCCGCATCACGTTGGGATAAATGGCCCGCAGCCGCCCGATGGCCTCCAGTATATCCTCCTCGTCCGTCAGCGTGATATGCAGATAATCCCCCACCGCGGTTCCCTGGTAAAACGCTCTGCTCGTCAACTCTTCATAACTCCCCCGGATTTCCCGAAGGTCCCGCAGCGGAGTGAGCGGCAGCGTCTCCACCTCCACATTTCCTTTCTCCTCCAGCCGGACGATGGTCATGGACTTTTTATGACCCGCCTCGGAAAAGGAATACTTCAGCGGCGTGCCGCAGTAGCGCAGGTTCGGCCCCGCCTTCTGTGGTCCGTGGATATGCCCAAGGGCCACGTAGTCGAACCCGTCGAAGGCATCCGCCGCCACCTGATCCAGGCCGCCCACGGACAATTCCTCCGACTCGCACGAGGTTGCCCCGGCCACGAACTGGTGCGCCACCAGCACATTGCGCGCCTCGGGGCAAAACTCCTCCCCCGACCGGATCTGCTCCAGCGCAAACCGCACCGCGCCGTCATAGCTGTCGATCTCCGCCTCCGGGAAACACCGCCGCACCGCCGCAGGCTTGAGAAACGGCAGGAGATACACAAACACGCTGCCGTGCCGGTCCCTTAGCTCCACCGGGTTCACCTTCCCGTCGTACACCGGCGCCACAAACACCTTCCGGCTGCTCAAAAGCTTTCCCCCAAAGGACAGGCGCTCCGGGCTGTCGTGGTTACCGCTGATCACAAACACCGGCCGGTCCATATCTGCCAGCTGCGTCAGAAACCAGTCGAACAGCCTCACAGCCTCCGCCGGGGGCACCGGCTTGTCGTAGACGTCCCCTGCGATGATTACTCCGTCCGGTTCCTCCCGCCCGATCATTCCGATTATTTCCTTCAATATATACTCCTGGTCCTCCAGCATGGAAAACTCGTTCACCCGTTTTCCGATATGCAGGTCCGAAAGATGAATCAACTTCATATGCAATCACTCCTGTCCGTCTGCCGTTCATCCTCCCATCATACCACGCTGCCCCCATTCATTACAAGGCCAATCCCCTCCACGGTGCTTGATGGCAGCCCCTCTGTTACTGTTCACAGGTAATATCCCGCGAGGCGTTTTTTGCCGTTTCTGTGCATCGCGAAGCATATTACTGGGAACGGAGTGTACAGTAACGCCCCTCTTTTCCCGCAATCCTTCCGGCATCTCTTTAGAAAACCCCCGCCTCTTCTTTAGAATATCTTTGCCTCCCGTTCACATTCCTGTAAAATTTTTGCCATATTTTGTTTACAGAGAGTATTTCCCGTCCGGCATGTCGCATGTCCTTTGACGGCTCAATATAACCGTGATCCAAGGAGGTTTCACTATGAAAAAACCACTGTTCCTCGTTCCCCTGCTGGCCCTGCTTTTAAGCGCCTGCTCCTCGTCCTCCAGCTACTTTTCCGCCTTCACCGCCGAAGGTTCACAGACCCAGTACAAACAGACCGGAACCGTTCACATAAAAGACGACGAAAATGCCGTTTCCCTCTACGTGAACGTGGCTTCCCCCGCCGCCATCACCCTCACCGGCAAACTGTCCAGCAGCTCCGGCGATCCCTCCCTGATTTGCCAGTATCCCGACGGTGCCATGTATTTGATCGCAGACAGCCGGACTACGTCTCTGGACACGGAAATCCCGCTGCAGGCCGGATTAAACCGGATCCGCTTCGACGGTTCCGACTCCGTCCTGGACTTCGAACTGGTCTACACGGGCTTAAATTCGCCGGAAATCCTGGGCTACGGCCAGTCTCAGTCGGAGGCCGAAACCGTCCCGGCGGATGCCGCTTCAATTTCCACGGGTATTCCCGGTTCCAGCTCTACGGAGACAGATCTGCACGGTTCCTCCTCCAACCTGTTCACCAAGGTTTCCCAGCCGGCCACACTTCTGGAATTTCAGTTGGAAAAAGAGACGGACATCACCGTCTTTGTCGCCGCAGATCTGCGCAACAACGGCTCCGGGCGCTTTAAAGCCGGTGTCTTTGACGTCACCCTCAAGGGCGAAGGCTACCCGGACGCCGAGATCCTCCATCACGCCACCGCGGACAGCTCCTGGGGCGACTTCCTCTGGACCGACCACAACCTGGCAAAGCTCACCCTTCCCAAAGGCAGCTACCAGCTGATTTTAAGCAAAGTCAGTGGTAAAAACTATGCGCTCCGCCTGGATACCGCCGTCTACCCCACAGACCCGCCCCAGTAAGCGCCTGTGGGGCCGTCGGCCCCGGGCCGCCTCCTTACCATCTGCGGCCCTATCGGTCCCAGTCCCTGCCGCGGCCTGCTCCCACTTCCAATCCCCCAGACCCCCGCCGTCCCTCTTCTCCTATTCCCCATGCAATTCCAGCTTATCGTCCAACCTTTTTCCATTATCTCACCTTATATCTGATAATTCTTAACTTTTTTCGAATAATTCTGTCGAATTTTGAAATTCTATTTCTCTTTTTTCCAACATATGGTACAATTTAGGAAATGTATCTCTTATCGACAGCCTGCGTCTGCCGACAGTGTACAATAAGACCAACAACATTAACAATTATTTAACAATGGAAAGGAGTTCCTATGTTTGACTTCAATCTTATCATCGCCGCGCTTCCTATTATATTAGCGGTCATCGTGGTGCTTGTCATCATCACTCAGGGTTATGTGAAGGCTCCGCCGGATCACGCGTTTATCATTTCGGGCCTGCGCAAAACGCCGCGTGTGCTCATCGGACGCGCCGGGATCAAGATCCCCTTCTTTGAGCAGCTGGATAAGCTGTACCTCGGGCAGATCACGGTGGATATCAAGACCGACGAATACATTCCCACCAACGACTTTATCAACGTTATGGTGGACGCGGTAGCCAAGGTTCGGGTTGCGGATGACGAGGAACGGATGAAGCTGGCCATGCGGAACTTCCTGAACAAAGAGCCTGCAAAAATCGCCTCCGACCTTCAGGATTCCCTTCAGGGCAACATGCGTGAGATCATCGGCACCCTGACGCTGCGGGCCATCAACACGGACCGCGACTCGTTCTCCGACCAGGTGATGACAAAAGCCTCCAAAGACATGGAAAAGCTGGGAATCGACATCCTCTCCTGCAACATCCAGAACGTGACGGATGAGCACGGGCTGATCCAGGATTTGGGTATGGACAATACCTCCAAGATCCGCAAGGACGCTTCCATCGCCAAAGCGGAGGCAGAGCGCGATATCGCCATCGCCCAGGCGGCAGCCGACAACGCGGCCAACGACGCCCGGGTAATCGCCGAGACGGAGATCGCCCAGAAGAACAACGAGCTGGCCATCAAGAAGGCGGAGTTGATGAAGGCCTCCGACACCAAGAAGGCCGAGGCGGACGCCGCCTACGAGATCCAGAAACAGGAGCAGGAGCGGACCATCCAGACCGCCACGGTCAACGCCCAGATCGCCCGCGCCGAGCGCGAAGCCGAGCTGCGCAAGCAGGAAGTTGCCGTTCAGCAGCAGGCCCTGGAAGCGGAGATCAACAAGAAAGCCGACGCCGACCGCTACGCAATCGAGCAGGCCGCCGCTGCTGGTCTGACCAAGCGCCAGCGCGAGGCCGAGGCCAAAAAATACGAGCAGGAGCAGGAAGCCCTGGCCCAGAAAGCCCTGGCGGAAGCCCAGAAATACTCCATGCTTCAGGAGGCCGAGGGTATCCGCGCCAAAGGCGAGGCCGAGGCTGCGGCGATCCGCGCCAAGGCACTGGCCGAAGCAGAAGGTATGGAGAAGAAGGCCGAAGCTTATCAGAAGTACGACAAGGCCGCTATGGCCGAGATGATGATCAGCGTGCTGCCTGAAATCGCCGGAAAGATCGCGGAGCCTCTGGCCGCCATCGACAAGATCACCATCATCGGCGGAAACGGCGACACGGACAACGGCGTGAGCACCATAGCGGGAAACGTACCTGTGGTCATGGCAAAGCTCTTTGAGTCCATGAAGGAAACCACAGGCGTGGACCTGGCCGAGATCATGAAGGCCGATACATACGACGCCAAGGTCACCCGGAACGTAAACCTGACCGGAGCCCCCGACATTATCCTGGGCAGCGAAACCGGACAGAACAGTTCCGGCGCGGATCAGACGCAGCCGTAAAACAGAAGCGACCGCACGGGCGGCAGACCGATCCTCTGCCGCCCGTGTTTTTTGCCGTATTTGGTCTTATCCGCCCGGAGCGGCGCACCGGACATTGTGGATCATTCCCCGGCTTACCTATAATGCCTCCATAAAAAGGATATTGCACGCTGATTTTCTTTCTGGTCAAATCCCGGCTCCTATGCTAAACTATCCCCGAGGTGACAAACAAATGAATCCAATGAATCTATTACAATTAAAACCTGCCTGGGATCAGTTCCGGTCAAACCATCCGAAGCTGATCCAATTTATCAAGGCGTCCGCCCGGGAGGACGTGATGGACGAGGGCACGCTGATCGAAATCAACATCAAGACCAGCGCCGGGAAATCCCTCTCCTCCAACATCCGCGTCCGCCAGTCCGATCTGGAATTCCTGCGGGCGCTGAAGGATATCGCACAGGATTAAGGCGCGGCCGTAAGCTTCCACGCCCTGCGCGACGCGCAAAAAAGTCCCTGCCGCAGGGAGACGGACGCCGGACGGCGCCTTTCCCCTGCCAGGGACTTTTTAGTTGAAAATGTCTCTCCGGAACCGCCCGCGCTTCACGGCCTCTCAGCGAGGCCGGACTGCTGCATTGCCAAAGGCGTATGCAGCGCCCACAATTCCGGCCACGTCAGGGCCCGCCGCGTCGCAAAGTCTGCCTCCTATTTCAGATTGATCCCGGTGATGGCCGGCTGGCCGTCCACGTTATTAAAAATAATATTGTTCTCATTTCCCATGATCACGCCCGCGCCGAACTGTTCCAGCGTAGCCGGGTCGGTTTCCTCGATCTCCTTCAACATGCCCTCTGTAAACATTTTTGCCGCATCCAGAGCGATAAACGCCTCCTTATTGTCAATCTCGGAGCCCTCTCCCTCGCTGAGGGAAACATACACCGGGTACGCGCAGAGATCCGCCAGCGCTTTGATGTCCTTGTCCGCAACAGCCTTCTGCACCTTCCCGGCAAAGGTCTTGATCTCCTCTGCGGTCAGATCCTCCGCCTGCTCGGATACGTCGTCCGCCTCGTCGCCGGTGTTGACAGTCTCATTCGCGGTGTCCCCGGCAGCTTTGTTCTCCTCACCGGCCGCAACGGACCCGGACTCGCCTTCCGCCGCGGTGGTGCCGCTCCCAGCCTCGGTTGTTCCGGCCTGGCTTTCAGGCGCAGCCGTGTCGGAAGCCGCCTGCGCGGTCGTCTCCACCGCCACCGTTGTTGCAGTTGTATCCTTACTTCCACAGGCGGTGATCGCCACCGCCGCCATCATTGCAGTTCCCAAAATAGCCCATTTCTTTTTCATAATTCTGACATCTCCTCTTTTTCAAAATCAAACTTCACAGTGGTTTGCAAGCCGCTATTGCCGCTCCCCGTTCCGAAACCCTGCGGCCTTCCGGGGGAGCCGGCCCGCTCTATATTTCACGCCGCGTCCGGCGATACATACTAAAATAGGAGGCCATGACCCAAAAGTCAAGACCTCCTGTCCACAATTAAGCTTCTCTTAAACGAACCTTAAAAATATGACGTTTTTGTTGCCAAAAATTTCATAATTTCCGATGCAACTTTTTAGAATCATAAAAATACCGGCCTGTCCAACAACGCCGCCACCACCCCCGCCGCAGACCGCTCCTCCACCTGAATCGTCAGCTCCGGCTCGCTTATGTGTTCCAGATAGTGGGCGTCGGAGTTGCTGATGATCCGGCAGGTTTCCAGGTACGGATTGTCCCGCTTCAGCCCGTGCAGCTTCTTCAAATCCTTCACCTCCGCCGTGGTAAACCGGCTGTCAGGCGGGATAAAGCCCAGGTTGGCGATCAGGCTGTTGGCCGTCTTGTCGATGTGGGCCGGGAACATAACCCCGTCGTAGCCCCGCACCAACTCCCACAGCCCGTCGAAGGAAATCTCCGTGGCGTTGATCAGCAGGTTGGGCTCCGTGCCGCAGACCTGGTCCGATCGATCGTAAATCTCCTGTTTTCCAAATATTTCCTCTTTGTTTGGAAATTTGATCAGCTTTCCGTACACGTACCGGTCGAATTCCAAAGCCGCCTCCAGCGTCGGGAACAGGCAGACCGCATGGACCTCCTCCGAGGTGTTGATCTCCATGCCCGGCACCGCCAGCACGCCGTATTCCTCGGCCGCGGCCAAAAACGCCGGGCAGTTGCGGCAGGTGTTGTGGTCGGTCAGGGCCACCGCATCCAGCCCCTTAAGCGCCGCCATACCGGCGATGTTGGCGGGCGTCATGTCGTCGTCCCCGCAGGGCGACAGGCAGGAGTGGACGTGCAGGTCGTAGGTCAGATTCATCATCCCAGCAGCCCGTAAACCTGGAGGGCCGCCTCAAAGATAGGCAGCTCCGTGGACAGCACGGTGATCCCCTGCTCCACGGCCTTCTTTGCCGCCGCCTCGTCCAGGACCGCGCCCTCAGCCAGAATCACGCAGGCCGCCTCCGTCAGGGAAGCCACGGCCAGCGTGTTCATATTCCCCATCACCGTCACCCAGGCGCAGCCGGCCGGCGCCTTGCCCATGGCGATGCTGAGCAGGTCGCAGCAGAAGGGCTTTGTAATCTCCCGCTCCGGCTCATCGCCCAGGTTCACCATCCGAAACAGCTCCTTATTCACCAATTCCTGTACGGTCATCCTTCTCATCCTCTTTCTTGTCCAGCAGGGACATCTCGTCGGAAATCCGCTGCAAATATTCCTTGATCAGGTTCAGCGTCTCCTTGCCGCCCCTGTTTTCCTCCAGATCGTCGGCTAGCCCGGAGATTTCCCCGGACAGCTTGTGCAGGTTCTCCCGCAGATAATACACGCAGTCCCGCTCGCTGGCATTTCCCCGCACGATGTCCTCGGCCAGGGCCTTGCAGGTGGGCGCACCGCAGGAACCGCAGTCTAAGCCCGGGAACTTCTTCACCAGCCGCTCCACCTGGTTCAGCCTGGAAAAGCTCTCCATCAGGTTGCCGCCCAGGCTGAACACCGGCTCGTACTGGACCCCGGTGGTCCATTTGATCATGTCCTCCGGGTTGTCGTCCATGTGGCTTCTGGCCACGGGCATATACTTGCGCAGCCGTTTCAACTTCACCTCCGCCACATAGGGGTTCTCCACCGTCAGCACGCCGCCCACGCAGCCGCCGTTACAGGCGTTGAGCTCCACGAACCGCAGATTGGTGAACTTCTGGTCCTCCATGTCCTCCAGCACCCGGATCACGTTCTCGATGCCGTCCGCGGCCAGGTAGCTCTCCGTGAACAGACCGCTGGCCTCGCCGCCGCTGTGGCCCCAGCTGATGCCGATCTTGCCCGCTGTGCCGATCTGGGGGTAGTCCTCCTGGGAGCCCACCGCCTTCATGCAGGCCAGAAGCTTGGGGTACACGTCCTTGATGGCCAGAACCTTGTCCACCTCGCTCTTCTCCGTGCCCAGGGGGGCCTTGGCGTAGGTCACCTTGGAGGGACAGGGGGAAATGAACATGATGCCGATCTTTTCCCTTGGAAGCCCGGTCTGCTCCATGGCCCGGCGGGCCGCAAGGACCGCCGCAACCTCTACCGGCGGGGTTAAGGGCAGCAGGGGGGGGGTCAGGGTGGGGGAACAGACCCCCAAAGCTGGACG